>ERZ772917.1772-NODE-1772-length-11733-cov-26.170063_pt1 | contig 11733 bp, 11 predicted proteins | sample MGYA00511187_ERZ772917 | MGnify/ENA primary metagenome ERZ772917 (study PRJEB29015, sample SAMEA2737925) | human oral metagenome | biome: human oral; feature: human-associated habitat; material: dental | place: China | collected 2012 ... | reverse complement strand
GGGCCGCCGCAGGTCGGCTCGACGGATCCTTACTTGTTGTCCGATCCGTGGGTCATCTTGTCGTCGGGCATTGCGGAGCCGTCGTCCATCTTGCCGTCGGTCATCTTGTCATCGGGCATTGCGGAGCCGGTGCTGTCGCCCATCTTCCCGTCGTCCATCTTGTCGCCCGTGCCGCCGGTCATCTTGCCGTCGTCCATCTTGTCGCTCGGCGTCGATGTCTCCTGCATGCTCGGCTTGTCCTTGCTGGTGTCCGTTGAGCCGCAGGCGGCGGTGCCGACCGCGAGGGCGGCGACGAGAAGGGAAGCGGGCAGGGCAGTGCGAATACGCATGGGGTCTCCCTAGAAAGAATGAGTTTCGTGATGTGGAGTGGAGCACCGGTTGGGCGCGCCGTCATTACAGGTTCGGAGCGGCGGGGAGTGCGGATTGGGCGCAGGTAGAGCACTTTGAGTGAGTCTCGTCACCCGGCGGTGGGGCATCCGGGCGGCCGTCCGCGCCGAACAGACGGTGACACGATCGCGAAAGAGGAGCAACAATGGTCAGTCTCGTTCTCATCGGCCTGCTCGGCGGCCTCATCACCGGCATATCCCCCTGCATTCTGCCGGTCCTGCCGGTCATCTTCCTGTCCGGCGGGGCCCAGAGCGCACGTGCGCAGGGGGATGGCGCGGCGCCGACCGCATCCAGGTGGCGGCCGTACCTCGTCGTCGCCGGACTGGTCATCAGCTTCACCACCTTCACGCTGCTGGGGTCCACGCTCCTCAATCTCCTGCACCTGCCGCAGGACATCATTCGCTGGGCCGGGATCGTCCTCCTGGCCCTCATCGGCATCGGAATGATCATCCCCAGGGTCATGGAGATTCTGGAGCGGCCCTTCGCCCGTTTCCAGCGGGCCGGCTCGTCGAACCCGTCCAACGGCTTCCTCCTGGGGCTCGTCCTCGGGGCCGCCTACGTGCCCTGCGCCGGCCCGGTGCTCGCGGCCGTCTCGGTCGCCGGCTCCACCGGCCAGATCGGCGCCGACACGGTCGCTCTCGCCATCTCCTTCGGGCTGGGCACCGCCGTGCCGCTGCTCGCCTTCGCACTGGCCGGCCGCAGGCTCACCGAGCGGCTCCAGGCCTTCCGCCGTCGTCAGAAGGCCGTGCGCGTCACCGCCGGAGCGGTCATGGTGGCCCTGTCGGTGGCCCTCGTCCTGAACCTGCCGGCCGCCCTCCAGCGCGCCCTGCCGGACTACACCGCCTCGCTCCAGGCCGGCACCGACAGCGTGCTGCACGGCGGAGGCATGGGCGTCGGCGAGGGAGGCAGGTGCGTCGACGGCGCCGACCAGCTCGCCCACTGCGGGCCGCTGCCCCGCATCGACGGCATCAGCGCCTGGCTCAACACCCCCGGCGAGCAGCCCCTTGCCGACGACGACCGCGCGGGCAAGGTCACCCTGATCGACTTCTGGGCGTACTCCTGCATCAACTGCCAGCGCTCCATCCCCGGCATCCAGAAGCTCCACGAGGTCTACGGGGACGCGGGACTGCAGGTCATCGGGGTCCACTCCCCGGAGTACGCCTTCGAGAAGGAGGTCGGCAATGTCCGCGGCGGCGCCGCCGACCTCGGCATCACCTACCCGGTGGCGGTCGACTCCGACCTGGTGACCTGGCGCAACTTCGACAACCACTACTGGCCCGCGCACTACCTCGCCGACTCCAGCGGCGAATTGCGCCAGGTCAAGTTCGGCGAGGGCGGCGAGGCCACCACCGAGAGGCTCGTGCGCGAGCTCCTGCGCCAGGCCAACCCCGGCGTGCAGCTGCCCGCCCCGGTGTTCACCGACGACGAGCCCGACGTCAGCGGCCCGCGCACCCCCGAGACCTACCTCGGCTCCGCCCGCGCCATCGGATTCGCCGGCGGGCGACTGAGCGAGGGGACGTCGTCGTACGACTTCCCCGCCGAGCAGGCGGCGGACACCTTCTCCCTGGACGGACGGTGGAAGGTGACCGCGCAGGCCATCTCGCCCGACGGCGGTCCCGCCCGCCTGCGCCTGCGCTACCAGGGCCGGCAGGTCAACCTGGTCGTCTCCGGGGAGGGGGACATCACGTACACGACGGGCGGCGGCGAAAAACGCACGATCCGCGTCTCGGGAGTCCCCAACTCGATCGAGCTCGTGAGCACGCAGGACACCCAGGAGGGCACGCTCGAGCTCGAGGCGGGCGAGGGCCTGTCCCTGTACTCCTTCACCTTCGGGTGAACGGGCCGGGACTGCGGGGATTGCGGTGTCGGCCGGGCCCGCGGGGCGCGCACCCCGTACCATGCGACCGTGCACGACGAGGATCCGGATCGCGACCGCGACAACACCCTTATTGTCAGGGTCGCCGCCGGAGACCGCGACGCCTTCGCCGAGTTCTACGACCGCTGGTCGGGTCGGCTGTTCGCCCTCATCGTCCGGATCCTGGTGGACCGCGCCCAGAGCGAGGAGGTGCTCCAGGAGGTCTTCCTGGAGATATGGCGCAGCGCCGCCTCCTTCTCGCCGGAGAGGGGCAGCGCCCGGGCCTGGGCCGTGACCATGGCGCGGCGCCGGGCGGTCGACCGGGTCCGCTCCTCCCAGGCGGCCAGGGACCGCGAGGAGCAGTGGCGCGACTACATGCCCGACGTCGACCTCACCGTCCAGGCCGTGGAGGACTCCCTCGCCGGTGAGGACGTGCGCCGGGCCCTGGACGCCGTCGGCGAGCCGCAGCGCTCCACCCTGGTCATGGCCTACTTCACGGGCCTGACCCATACCGAGATCGCCCGGCGCACCGGCGTGCCGCTCGGCACGGTCAAGACCAGGATCAGGAACGGAATCGCACGACTTCGCAAGGAGATGGGGGCGGAATCATGACGGACCTCGAGCGGCGCCACCGGCCGGGGGAGGCTCCCGACGCCGTCCCGGCGGGCGTCGGGGCGGCGGGTGGCAGCAGGACGGCGGGTGGCGGCCCGGCGAGTGGCGGGATGGCGGGCGAGGAGACGGGCGGTGAGGCGCTCGCGAGCGGCGGTCCGACGGGCGGCGGGACGCCTGCGAACGACGGGTCGGCCACCGGCGGCCTGGCGAGCGGGGGCCCGGCCGAGGACGCTCCCGACGAGATCCTCGCCCGGCTCGGGGCGTCCCTGGAGCCGATCGATCCGCCCGCCTCGCTGCGCTCCGAACTGCTCAAGCGTATTGCGCACGAGCCGCAGATGAGGGAACCGGCGGGGACCGGGAGCTCCCGGTCCGGGCTGGTCGCAGGCGCGCCGGTTGATTCTGAGTCGGCCGAAGCCGGGTCGGCCGAAACCGGGGCGGCCGAAACCGCGGTTGCCGAGGACGCGCCGGATGAGGCCGCGACCGCCGAACCTGAGCCAGCCGATTCCGCCCCGGCCGTCGAACCCGCAACTCGGGGCGGGACCGTCGAACCCGACCCGACCGGAGCCGCGACCGCCGAACCCGGAACTCGGGACGGGACCGTCGACGGCCGGTCGGGCGCCGTCGTCCCCCTGCGTCCGCGCCGGCGCCGATGGTCCGCGATCGGACTGCGGGTCGCCGCGGCCGCGGCCGTCCTGTGCGTCGGCATCGGGGTGGGCCGGTGGACGGCGATGAGTTCCATGGCCCCCACCGAGCACTACGCCCACCTCAACCAGGCCCAGGACGTCCAGCGCGTGACCGACACCATGCCCGACGGGCACATTGCCACCCTCACCTGGTCCCAGGGCATGAGCATGACGGCCCTGAGCCTGCCCGAGGAGATGATGGAGGCGGCTGCGGACAGCAGCCTCCAGGTCTGGCTGCGCAAGGGCGAGGACGTGAGCTCGCTGGGCCTGTACGACCCGGCGTCGGGAGCGGGATTCACGTTCCTCGACCTCATGCCCGAGGAGGGGGAGCAGATCTTCATCACCCAGGAGCCCGTCGGCGGATCGGATCAGCCGACGGGAGAGGCCCTGGTCGCCTTCGACGTCAATGCCGACGGCACGACCACTCGTCACTCCCCGACGCCGTCCGGCACGCCCAGCGGCAACGGCGCGGCCACCCCGCCGGGGACGCCGTCCGGTCATCAGTCCGCGAAGCCGACCGGGAAGCCCACGGCGTGAGCGGCGCCGGCCGGCCCCGGGAGCGGCCGATGCCTGGGGCCGAACAGATCTAGCCCCAGCTAGAAGTAGTACGGGTAGGGCGACCAGTCGGGAGCGCGGCGCTGGAGGAAGGCATCGCGCCCCTCGACGGCCTCATCGGTCATGTAGGCCAGGCGCGTGGCCTCACCGGCGAAGACCTGCTGGCCGGCCAGGCCGTCGTCGGCCAGGTTGAAGGCCAGCTTCAGCATGCGGATGGCCTGCGGGGACTTGCCCGCCACGGTGGCGGCGTACTCCAGGGCCCGCTCCTCCAGCTCGGCGTGGGGCACCGCCTCGTTGACCACGCCCCAGCGCTCGGCGGTGGCGGCGTCGTAGGTGCGGGCCAGGAAGAAGATCTCGCGGGCCCGTTTGTCTCCCACCTGGCGGGCCAGCAGGGCCGAGCCGTAGCCGGCGTCGAAGGAGCCCACGTCGGCGTCCGTCTGCTTGAAGCGCGCGTGCTCGATCGAGGCCAGGGACAGGTCCGCGACGACGTTGAGGGAGTGCCCGCCGCCCGCGGCCCAGCCGGGCACGGCCGCGATGACGACCTTGGGCATGGTGCGTATGAGGCGCTGGACCTCCAGGATGTGCAGGCGCCCGGCGCGGGCGGCGTCGATACGCGCCCGCGCCGCCGCGACGTCCGCCTCATGATCGTGGCCGATCGAGGTCCCCGCAGCCGGGACCTCGGTCTTCTCCTCTAGCTCGTGCCCCTCATGCTCATAGCGATAGCCGTCCCGGCCGCGGATGCGCTGGTCGCCTCCGGAGGAGAAGGCCCAGCCGCCGTCGCGCGGGGAGGGTCCGTTGCCGGTGAGGACGACGGCGCCGACGTCGCCGCTCGTGCGCGCGTGGTCCAGGACCCGGTAGAGCTCGTCGACGGTGCGGGGGCGGAAGGCGTTGCGCACCTCGGGACGGTCGAAGGCCACGCGCACCACCGGCAGATCGCGCAGCCAGGCGCCGTCGGCGTCGCGCGCGCAGCCGCGGTGATAGGTGACGTCGGTCAGAGGCGCCGGGCCCGTGGGCCCGTCCGCGTGAGGAGATACGACGTGGGCGAAGCCCTCGACCTCGCGCCAGTGGGAGGGGTCGAAGAGCTCGGAGACTCGATGCGGCAATGGATGGACGGGAGACGCGGAGGTGTCGGGCTCGCTCATGGAGCCAGGGTAAGGGCGCGGCCGCTCATGGCTGTTGCGGCCTCTCCGATTCGTATGAGAGCCGGACCCCTGACGAAGATCAACTGTGAGGAAGGCAATAGTTTGCGTAGTGTGAATCACGGCCGGGCGGCGGACCCGCTCCCGGTCTATTCGCATTGATGACAGGAGAATATGATGAATGTCCTTGCCGGATGCGTCTCGGTCGCTGCCGTGTGCGCCCTCGCCCTATCGGTCGGAGGACCTGCTCTGGCGAGTTCCTCGTCGGAGGAGGGCGCCTCCGAAGCGGAGTTCGAGCAGCAGGTCGCCGTTGATCCGAATAATGGTGCGTAGCGGTCGGCCGTCCCCATTGAAGGAGAGGGGTTGAAGTTGAACACTCAACCGGACGATCAGATTCGCATTGAGGGTGGCACGGTGACATGGCTTGATAGTGCCGGGGGTGTCGTGGCGACCATCGGCGTGTCTTCCGATCAGGGCGAGGATGTGCCATTCACCTACGATGAAGCCACGCATTTGCTTCGTCCGGATGTCGCGCCGGAGTTAGGGACCGAGGCCTTTGCGGACGGCTGCATGCCCAAGTGGTGGGGGTGGTTCTTCAACATTGCATGGGGTACTCTGGTGTGCCTTCCTGCGACCGCCGGGGTGGGCGGAGTCGCCACTCCGATTGCTGGGGCTATTACGGGAGCCGCCTGCGAGGCTGCTGGTGGTGCGCTTGTTACCGCCGTTTCCTGCTAGGTAGATCTGAGGTGTAGGATTGCAATCAGCGATGAACTATAAGCGGCACATTTACTGTCTCCTGATATCGCTCGTCATGATCGGAGTTACTGTGCCGTTCCATCCCGGTATTCCGTGGACAGCGTGGGCGGGTGCGTTCGTCCTCTTCATGCTGGAGTCCGAGGTGCTCCTCTCGATGATCAACCGCGACCGTGATGATGAGGGGAGGGCGACCGATGATATTCGGCGAAGGCGCTCCCGCAGAATGCTCGTCGTGGCCGGTGCGATGGCCATTCTTCTTATTCTGATCTGGGTCGTGCTGCTGGTCGTCATCTGAGGAGGGGGAAGTCATAAGTTCGACTGGTCCGTCGGCCTCGCCGGTCGCCGGCCGAGGCCGACGTCGGCGGTGACACGGCCCTGGGCTTGACCCGGGGCCTTCGCGGAGCTCGGTCGGTGCACGGGCGGGCGCAATCGGCACGCGCTCGGCGCGGCCTCGCCGCACGGCGCGCGGATCGCAGTCGATGCGCCATGGCGCGCACGCCGTGGTCCTGCGCCCGCAGCGCCAGATCCGTACGCCATCGCCGACCCTCCATCCTTGGAGATGTCACCCGTACCCGCACTCGACTCCTCGCGCACCGCACGGGCTCGCCTCCCCCACCAAGTTGTTACGACAACCAGATGAATCCGCTCCCGCAGAGAAGCGTACGATGGAGAACGTCCTGAAATCGTCAGTCGGTCAGATCAGCGCAGCGGCCAGGAGCTCGGTTCGTGAGGAGTGGCCCAGGTGATGCAGGACATCGGAGACATAAATTCGAACGGTGTTCTCCGAGATGTCGAGTTCTTCGGCGATCTGATGATTGGTGAGGCCCTTCAGGAGGCGGGCATGCACGCCTTGAAGTCTGGGTGGCAGTTGTTCGACCAAGTGTCTCATGTGTTGAGCCGTCCGTTGCCTGCGTCTCTCCGACTGGTAGGCATTGACGAGGATCTCCGTGGGGCGAGCGGACAGAACCGGTTCCCCGTGCACCGCGCGTATGATCGCCGCGGCGACGTCCTCGGCGGTTTCGTCCTTTGTGATGAAACCGCTCACCTCCTCGTCAAGGGCTTTGTCCAGCGTATCGTCGTCACGAAGAGTGGTGAACATGATGACGGGGATTCTCGGGCGCTCCTGATGTATGATCCGCACGGTCGCGGTGCTATAGATGAGGGCGGCATCAGTGCGTCTTTCATCTGTTGATAGCAGATCGAGGGCCTGGTCGCTCCGCGACGCAGTGGCGCTCACTGCTATCGAGGGCTGGGCGTCGAGTTGATTCGCGAAGTCGCCGCGGATGCGCGGGTCGTCGTCGACGATCAGGACTCGTAGGGGGAAACGACTTCTTCGGACATGGTCGTCCCCGTCCGACGTCGCGACCTCTGCATCGATTCTCGCCTTCCACGTGAAAGCGTCCTCCGGAGTAATAGCGCAATATTGCTCGGAGGTGATTCGGATCGGAATCTGGACGTTCTTCTCAGGGATGTCACGTGCATGGTGCCGATATAGGTTGTGAGTTGTGCAGAATAGTGATCGGACAGATCTTCTGCATGATAACACGTTTGTCGAGACGTATGATGAGGTGATCTCGGGGCGCGGGGAGAACTGCTCCTGCAGGGGACGTGACGCGTTTTAGAGGGCGAGAAGGGGATTCGAGGGTCAGCCGGCCCACCGTCGTGGTCGGAGAGGGCAGCTCCATGACCATGCGATTGCGCCGTGCAGGCCCGGGCGAGGCCGGAGCCCTGGGGTGCAGGCCGGTCCGCGGCCTCATGCGCGCCATCCATGTCCGAATGGCCGTCCGGTGCCGGCATATGAGAAGCCATGAAAGTGTGATAATTCCTACACGGACGCCCCTTCTGGGTCCGCGGTTGCGGATGCTGTGCGGGTTCGTTATGGGGCGGCGCGTGCGATCGGGGCGGGGTGATGGCGTCGACTGCTCGTCATTCCGCGTCATAGCAACGATTGCTCGTTATCTCGGGTCGGGTGGGCGGGCCCTCTCCCGTTGTGGCGTGCCCCGGCGGATCGCTGACGTGGCCTCAATCACTTCAAATCCGGTGTCAAGGCCGTGCGGGCGATGATTCGACGGGCCGCACGATGTCCAACGCTTGACCGGTCGCTCATCCCGCAGCATTCTGATGCGGGTCTCGTGGTCGTGCCGGGCTCGTCCGATTCATCTCGAAGTCATCCCGAGTGGTGGCGGGTTCGACGCGTTGACGAGCGCCTCCGCCGTCCTGGCAGTCCCGAATCCATTCCATGTACGTAGCGAAGCCATCCGATCCCGGCCCTGGTCATCCAGAGGACGCCCGGAAGTGACTCCTGAACATCCTTGCCTCCGGCTTCCTCATGGCCCGAGTTCCGGAGATCGGATCTCGAGGAGCGCTGTGAAAGTAATAGAGGCCGATAACATCTATAAAATTTTTGGTCGGCGTCCGGCCGCCGCCGTGAGGAGACTCCAGGCCGGCGAGTCGCGTGATGATCTCAGGAAAGAAGGTACGACGGCCGCCGTCATCAATACCTCCTTCGATGTCAACGAGGGAGAGATCTTCGTCGTCATGGGCCTGTCGGGGTCCGGCAAGTCCACGCTGATCCGAATGGTGAACGGACTCCTCCCGATCACCTCGGGTGACATGACCCTCTACGACGAGAACCTGGCCAGCATCTCCAAGCAGAAACTGCGCGAGGTCCGCCGCCGGCGGGTATCCATGGTCTTCCAGAACTTCGCCCTCCTTCCTCACCGGACGGTGGGGGAGAACGCCGCCTACGGTCTGCAGATCCAGGGCATCAATCGTTCCGATCGCCGGAGCAGGGCCGAGAGGGCCCTCGCGATGGTCGGGCTCGAGGGCTGGGCGGACTACAAACCGGGTGAGCTCTCCGGCGGAATGCGTCAGCGTGTCGGACTGGCTCGGGCCCTGGCAGCCGAGACCGACGTCCTGCTCATGGACGAGGCCTTCTCCGCACTCGACCCGCTCATCCGCCGTGAGATGCAGGACCAGCTCATCGACCTGCAGGGCGAGCTTGGAAAGACGATCCTGTTCATCACTCACGATCTCAATGAGGCGATGCGCCTGGGGGATCGGATCGCGATGATGAGGGACGGGCGGATCGAGCAGGTCGGCACCGCCGAGGAGATCCTTCGCGTCCCCGCCTCGGACTACGTCGCGCGCTTCGTCGCGGACGTCGACCGCACTCGTGTGCTGACCGCCGGGTCGATCGCCGAGCCGCCTTACGCGATACTCGGCTCGGATCGCAGCCCTCGCGCGGCTCACACGCTCCTGCGGGAGCACCAGCCGGCCTGGCTCCTCGTGCAGAACCGCGACCGCACTCCCTTCGGATTCGTCTGGGAGGACGACGTCGCCCGCGCGGTGACCGAGGGCTCCGACACCCTCCCGCTATCCACCGTCCACGAGATGCCCGTCGTGCGGGAGGACACTCCTGTCAACGAGCTGTTCGACTACGCGGTGCAGCACGCCGCCCCCATCGTCGTCGTCGACGACGGTGGCCGGATCTCCGGCATCATCCCGCGCGTCACCCTGCTCGCCGCGATCAGTGAGCACAGCCAGGACGAGGGGGCCGAGGAGCCCGCCGACGCCGACGAGGCCGATGAGACCGAGCGGACCGCCGAGACCGAAGGAGAGAACGACTGATGCTCCTCGCAGAGACCCCCATCCCCAGGATTCCCGTCGGCTCGTGGGCCGAGCTCATCATCAGGTGGATCCAGAACAACCTCAACGGATTCCTCGACGCCATCGCCCACGCCGGGAACCAGATCAACGACAGCCTCACGGACGTCCTCCTGGTGGCCTCGCCGTTGGTCATGGTGGTGATCTTCGCGCTCATCGCCTGGGTGGTGAAGTCGTGGAAGCTGGCCGTGGGCACCGCCATCACCTTCCTCCTCATCATCTCGATGAATCAGTGGGAGAACGCGATGGAGACGCTGGCCCTCGTCATCGTGGCCACCGCGACCGCCCTCATCATCGCCATCCCCCTGGGGATCTGGGCGGCCCGGAACAGATACGTCAGCGCAGTCGTCCGTCCTGTCCTCGACCTCATGCAGACCATGCCGGCCTTCGTCTACCTCATCCCGGCAGTGCTGTTCTTCTCGATCGGCGCCGTTCCCGGCTTGTTCGCCACGCTCATCTTCGCCATGCCCCCCGGGGTGAGGATGACCGAGCTGGGGATCAAGCAGGTCGACAAGGAGACCGTCGAGGCGGGCCGAGCCTTCGGCGCGACCGACTGGGAGATCCTCACAGGCATTCAGCTCCCCCTGGCCATCCCCACGATCATGGCCGGGGTCAACCAGGTCATCATGCTCGCCCTGTCCATGGCCGTCATCGCGGGAATGGTCGGAGCCGATGGGCTGGGCCAAGAGGTCGTCTCGGCACTCGCGAAGATCAATATCGCCAAGGGCACGGAGGCCGGCCTGTCGATCGTCTTCCTGGCGATCTTCCTCGATCGCGTCACGTCGGCGCTCGGCGCACCGAGGGAGAAGGGGTCCCTGCTCTCCCTCATGAGCGGGATCGGGCGGCGATCCTGAATGGTGCCATTTCTCCGCCATCCTCAGGGTCGTCAGCGCGGGGCGGACTCGCGAGCACTAGTCACCGGTACACACGAAAGGAACACCATGCAGACCTCTCGACGGACATTCAACGCGGCCCTCGCCTCCCTCGCAGTGGGGAGCGCCCTCGCCGCTTGCAGTGGCTCGCGCTCGAAGGGCAAGAAGCTCACGCTCGGCTTCATCTCCTCCTGGACCGACGGCGTGTGCATGACTCACCTCACTAAGATCCAGGTCGAGAAGAACGGGTACACGACCGAGCTCAAGGACCTCAGCGAGCCCAGCGTCCTGTACACCGGCCTGAGCAAGGGCGATATCGACCTCTACGCCTCCGCGTGGCCCGAGGTCACTCACAAGCAGTACATGGACCAGTACGGCGAGTCCATCGAGGACCTGGGGTCCTACTACGGGTCGGCGAAGCTGACCTGGGCCGTTCCCTCCTACTCCGCGATGAACTCGATCGCCGATATCCCGGGGCACGCCGATGAGCTCGATCACAAGATCATCGGGATCGAGGACGGTGCCGGTATCACCCAGATCTCCAAGGAGAAGGTCCAGCCCGCCTACGGGCTCGATGATGGCACGTGGGAGGTCAAGACCTCCTCGACCCAGGCCATGGTCACCGAGCTCGAGAAGGCGATTGATGCGCAGAAGGAGATCGTCGTGACTCTCTGGCACCCCTTCTGGGCCTACAACAAGTACGACGTGCGCGACCTGGAGGACCCGGAGGGCGCGCTCGGCAGCGGTGAGGGACTCCACTTCCTGGGGCGCAAGGGATTCACGGACGACTTCCCCGAGGTGGCGAGCTGGCTCGGCTCTCTCAAGCTGGAGGAGAGCCAGTACGGCGAGCTCGAGAGCCTCGTCAGCAACTACGGCGAGGGCAAGGAGGACGACGCCGTCACCGAGTGGTCCGACAGCCACCCCGAGTTCGACTTCAAGAAGTCCTGACCTTCCCCGACGCCGTGCTGCGGCCCCGTCGACTCGAGCCGTTGTCGAGCCGACGGGGCCGCAGCACGCGGTGGTGCACCCGCCATGCCATACGATCCTCCTGCTCCACCCCTCACCCTCCGACTCACCGCACTGACACCGCAACACCGTCATCGGCGAGCAGATCTACGAGGCCACGGGCATGGACGGCCTGGAGGTCACCGATGAGGTCTTCGAGTCGCCGGCCTCCATCGTCTTCGACCAGGCCGAGAACCGCATGC
>ERZ772917.1770-NODE-1770-length-11739-cov-19.676909_pt1 | contig 11739 bp, 6 predicted proteins | sample MGYA00511187_ERZ772917 | MGnify/ENA primary metagenome ERZ772917 (study PRJEB29015, sample SAMEA2737925) | human oral metagenome | biome: human oral; feature: human-associated habitat; material: dental | place: China | collected 2012 ... | reverse complement strand
CGCACGTTGACGCCCCCGGCCACGCCGACTACGTCAAGAACATGATCACCGGCGCGGCCCAGATGGACGGCGCGATCCTCGTGGTCGCCGCCACCGACGGCCCCATGGCCCAGACCCGCGAGCACGTTCTGCTCGCCCGTCAGGTCGGCGTCCCCACCATCCTCATCGCCCTCAACAAGGCCGACATGGTCGACGACGAGGAGATGCTGGAGCTGGTGGAGGAAGAGTGCCGTGACCTGCTCGAGTCCCAGGACTTCGATCGCGACGCCCCGATCATCCAGGTGTCCGCTCTGAAGGCCCTCGAGGGCGACCCGGAGTGGGTTGCCAAGGTCGAGGAGCTCATGGACGCGGTGGATTCCTACATCCCCACCCCCGAGCGCGACATGGACAAGCCCTTCCTCATGCCGATTGAGGACGTCTTCACGATCACCGGTCGTGGCACCGTCGTCACCGGTCGTGTTGAGCGTGGCAAGCTGCCCATCAACTCCGAGGTCGAGATCCTCGGTATCCGTGAGCCCCAGAAGACCACGGTTACCGGCATCGAGATGTTCCACAAGTCCATGGACGAGGCCTGGGCTGGCGAGAACTGTGGTCTGCTGCTCCGTGGCACCAAGCGCGACGAGGTCGAGCGTGGCCAGGTTGTGGCCGTCCCCGGCTCCATCACGCCCCACACCGAGTTTGAGGGCCAGGTCTACATCCTCAAGAAGGAAGAGGGCGGCCGCCACAACCCCTTCTTCTCGAACTACCGTCCGCAGTTCTACTTCCGTACCACGGACGTGACCGGCGTCATCACCCTCCCCGAGGGCACCGACATGGTCATGCCTGGCGACACCACCGAGATCTCCGTTGAGCTGATCCAGCCCATCGCCATGGAGCCCGGCCTCGGCTTCGCTATCCGTGAGGGTGGCCGCACCGTTGGTTCCGGTCGTGTGACCAAGATCCTGAAGTGACTTTGTTGATCGCCTAGCGATCGCTGAATCTTCAGCAGAGCAGGTCCGCTCGTTTGAGCGGGCCTGCTCTTTTTCATTGCAATTGCCGAGGCCGCGGCTGGTTTCCTTGTCTGGTAGTCGTGCAGGTGAGGGGGAGTGGGCGCGACCTGAGAGGGCCGCCATCCCCGAAAGGGGGTGGCGGCTCTCTTCGTTCTTCTGGGTACGCATATCGTGGATCGTTGTGTGCGGGGCGCATGGTCTCAAGTCAAGGAGACTCGCCGCTTGCGTCGAGCTTGCTAATTGTGCGACACTTTCTGAGTGTATCTTTTCAGTGTTGCACGGCGGGGTATCGCGCCATCGGTCTTGGCCCTACTTCTATCTCTGAGTTTGCTCCTGTCGGGAGCGCTTTCGACTGCCGCAGTCGCCGCAGGCGGACTCAAACTCGACCTATTCTTGGGAACTTACGATGGGCTCAAGGCCTATGCGAGCGGTGACCTGAATCCAACGCAGAAGTTGGACTACTGGTCTGGTGAGTCAGTCCCGGCGGTCGCCCAGATCGCGGCATCGGGAGACGACTCTGCCACCGGGCAAGACGTCGCACTCACCCTCACGGTTCCCAAGGTGCGCGACGCGGAGGGCAAGCTACTGATTTCGACCCCGGCGTTCGTGGATTCCGAGCTTGCTGTGCAGGCCGGGGGCGGCACGGCCCGCTCGGAAACGGAGGATGCGTGGATCCTGACGTACACGTTCCCGAGCATGAAGGGCGGTCAGTTCAGCCAGTTGCCCTTCAATTTCTCCTTCCTTGATGGCATCACGCCGAATGGGACAACTGTAACGCCGACGATCGAGCTGAAGGTCGGCGAGGTCACGACAGATACGAAGTCGATCACGTTTACCGCGAAGTCGGCTGACGCCAATCAGGTCCGCCAGATCTTCCGCCGCATGGGGGAATACCTTCAGGACAACAAGGTGGATGTCCTTGATGACAACAATCAGAAGATTGGGGTCACCAGGTTTTACAGTCAGACCCAGACCGACCACACGCCAGCGGCGGGTCTCATCACGTACTACGGCGTGTGCACGCACTCATCAAAGGCCGCGTCAACGCCCGCAAATCAAGGCAATTACCCGTACCATACGATGACGTACGATGTCACCCTCCCCGAGGGGGCTGACACCGTTCAACCGCTAGCTGTGGGAGCGACGCTTAATGGCGGGTGGGCGTGGGTGGATGACACGCATCGGGTCATACGCCTCATTCGCTCGTACGAGCAGAACTGGGCGGTGTGCGAGAAGAATAATGATTCTTACAACTACGAGCTGATCTATAAGAACGCGCCCACCGTCGACGCTGATGGCAGTGCTCATCGTTACACGCCTGTCGTTCATGCCACGGCCGACATGGGACTGGCGACGGAGCGGGACGCCGGTACCGCGCGGCTGAGCCACATCTTCGTTGAACAGGTCGTCCCCTTCAACGGGACATTCCGCGTTAATCAAGGTAAGGCGCTTTTTGGGCATAGCTACAAGAACTGGCACTACGACGATGCCTCGCACGGCCATCTGACGATTGATGGCGACGCTATCGAATACACTTGGGTCGGCAGCTTGCAAACGCGGATGTCCAAGGTGACGGGTGTCGCGCCCGGAGTCATGGCCTCTGATGAGTATCCTGAGGATCTCCCGGGCTTTCGCTGGGCATTGGAAGTCGGCCAAGAGAATAATGGTTCCAGCTACACGAATAAGACCGGAGGAACGCACCACTTCGTCCACGAGGTCGTTGACACGGACCTCGACCCGCGTCTGTATTACCAGCAGTTCGATTTCTTTAGCACGCGTCCAGAGGCTGTGTACGTCTTGGCTAGCAGGGGATCCGCGCTGACCGTGGATGAAATCAAAGCCCGGATCAATGCCACCAGCAACCATCTCTACGGCGTCAAACGGGACGGCACCGAGGTGGAGATCGCAAAGGACCTCGACTACGGCGACCGCGTCGCGATCAATGACACCGCACGCGAGTACACCAAGCTACGATTGGTCTTCGATACCCCGCTCGAACTGGACAACTATCGCGCCTTTTTCTACGTCAGGGCGTTCCCAACGGATGCGGAGCTGGCGAAGTGGAACAGCGGCTACTACACCGAGAAGCAACTGTACGCGAATTACATGTCGTCGACCGTCACACAGGGGAGCGCCGACGGTCAGGTCGTGCAGTCCCTGAAAGACGGCGCCGAAATGTGGGACAGTCTGAAGTCGAACAACAACGCAGTCGTGTGGCCACTCGCGCCCAAAGTCGCCACTACGCTTTGGACGGCTTCGAGTCCGGAGACCACTCCGCCCAGCGGCTTGCACCCCGATTGGTGGAACGCCGGGCGGTGGACGACGAATGATGGAGAGGCGACGTATTCGCGCTGCAACGGCGTGGCAGCCGACAACCTCACCCCGAAGACATGCTCCCGACTGAAAACTCTCGCGATTTCCAGTTATCCGAAGCCAGACTGGGGAAGCCTGACGCGCACTCTGAAGAATGTTCGCCAAGTCCTTCTCCTTCCCCCCGGAGTCAACTACGTCCGCACTGACAAAACCGAGATCGCGAGCGATCTGGACGCGACCGCGCGAACACCGAAGATCGTGAAGGATTACAAGGGCACGGGTCGGACGGCGCTCATCTACTCCTACGGCGACATCGACTACACGCAGCCCAAGTACGACGTCCCGAACAGCATGGCGACCTTCGTCACCGTCGATATGACCCTCTATGCGAACTTTGGTGTCAACACCTTCGACGCATACACGGTGTGGGACGGACCAGAGTCCGTTCAACCGACGGCCGACACGGCTCTCATCGATTCCCTTGATTTCGATGACGACGGTGCGACCGATGACAAGGTATCGCACACGACGATCGGAGTACGGCTCATCGGGCCCTCGGAGATCATCGGCAAGATCGAGGCCTCTCTCAACGGAGAATCGGACTGGACGCTGTCGGCGCCGGCACAGGATCTGGGTTCGCCCGTTTACTACCGGCTGAGCGTCATGAACAACTCGTTGACGCCAACTTCGACGGTGAGCTTGCTCTCCGTCCTGCCCAGTACGACAGACCACAAGATCGTTTCCGATAGGGACGGCACATATGCTCACCGCGACTGGGAGTCGACGGCGACCGACGGCGAGACGGCGCTGAGCGGACATTCCTCCGCGTTCCGTACGCCGCTGACGGGTCCTGCCTCTAAGGTCCTCGTCGAAAGCGAGACGGGCACGAAAGACGCTTCCGACCGGGTGACTGTCCTGTATTCGGTGACAGAGCAGGGGACTGACCTTGCTTCGGTCGTCAATGCTCAGTGGTACACCGCTGAGGAGATCCCCGAGCACGGAGGATGGACTGCGGTGACCGCGGTGAAGGCGGACCTGAAGCCGGGGGAGGTGCTCGACTCCAAGGAGACGCTGCGGGTCATCCTGCCGGCGCGGATTCCGGTCCAACCTGCGACCACGCTCAACTCGAACTTCAAGGACGGAAAGTTGGCTGTGGCCTCCGTCGCCCTCGCGGGTTCAGGCGCATCATATGTGGAGGCGAACGACGTCACCGTCTCGACGGATCGCTACAGTGCGCGCGGTGCCGTGTTCCGTGACCTCAATGCGAACGGCGTGAAGGACGCCGGCGAGCGCTTCCTCCCGGACCAATCCTGGACGATGGTGAAGAGCGACGGCTCCACAGTGTCTAACCCCGGGTACGAAGACTCGGAAGCATCGGGTACCACGGTCGACACCAAGGCGCCGGCTGCCATCGTCGGATCGCACACCTCCACAGACCCGACCCTGCAACTCGCCGATCCGGAACTGTCTTCATCGCCGGTGTACCCGCGTGGCACCTATGCCCTCGCGTTCACCAAGCCCGACGCGATGAGCTGGTCGCCGAAGCCGACCTCACCGGGTGACGCAACGGTCGTCAACTCGGCGGACGAGAACGGACGCACGGACCTCTTCGATCTCAACCCCGTGACCCGCACGGCAACGAGATACGCCGGAGTTGTTGGCACGCGTGATCTTGAGATCACGAAGACAGCACAAGACACAGGGCAGGCCCAAGAGGGCGTCGCCTTCACTCTGACATTCAAAGGCTGGTTGGATTCAGAGGCGCCGACGCAGACCGTTAACCCGGCTCAGACACAGTGGACGGGAACAACCAACGCGAACGGCGCGCTCACATTCGCAAACCTGCCGTACGGCACGTACACCCTCCACGAAGGCGAACCGCTCACGGGCTACGCGCGGGTGGCGGATCAGACCGTCACTATTGACGCAACGGGAGCCACCACTACCGGAGGCGTTGTTTCTCCCATTGCGCTTGCTATTGTTGATCCTCGCGCCGAGGGGACGGTGACGGTGACGAAGACCGACGACTACCACCAGCCGCTCGCAGGAGTCGCATTCGGCCTCTTCCCCGTTGACGCGAACGGTGCTACCGCATCGACTCCGGCATTCACCGCAACAACAGCTGACGATGGTCGAGCCCAGTTCACCAACGTTCCGTGGGCGAAATACGTCCTTCGGGAGCTTTCCGGAAAGGATGGATACGTCAAGGCCGAAGGCGATCTCAAGACGTTCGAGCTTGGAGGCCCCAGCTTTGACGCCGGTACGGTCGTCAACGAACGGATCGACGGTACGGTGTCGGTAAAGAAGGTCGACGAAACCGGTGATGCTCTCGCGGGGGCGATCTTCGGTCTGTTCCCGGTTGATGCGTCCGGCGTCGCTGCGTCGGTGCCGGTCATGAGTGCCACAAGCGGATCCGATGGGATCGCGACGTTCGCGAACGTCCACTGGGGCGTATATCGGGTCAAGGAGACTGCCGCACCTGAAGGCTACACGATCTCTGACGCCGCGCCGATCGTCACGGTTGACGCCCAACACCTGACGGTCGCAGCGGGCACCGTCACCGACCGACCGATCACAGGCACGGTCATCCTCACCAAGACCTCAGACGACGGCAAGCCACTTGCAGGCGTCGAGTTCGCCCTCTACCCGGTGACCAAGGGACCCGACGGTTCAACGACGGTCGCAGACGTTCCCGCGATGCGTGCCCTGTCCGACGCCAACGGCCGTGTCTCCTTTGATTCCGTGCGCTACGGAATGTACGAACTTCGCGAAACGAAGGGGCTGCCCGGGTACCTGACGATGGAAAAGCCTCTTGGCGTCGTCGTCACCGCAGATGGGGCGACGATTGACCTCGGCCGGGTTGTCAACACTGCCGAGCGTGGTGCGATCCGGCTTCTCAAGACCGATGCGAAGACTGGCGATCCGCTTGCGGGTGCGACCTTCGCGATCTATCGGGTCGTAGAGGACGGAACCGTGGCCGAAGAACCGAGCGATACGCAGGTCAGCGGCGCAGACGGCATCGTTTCGTTTGAAAACCTCACCGTCGGCGATTATGAAATCCGTGAAACGAACGCACCCACCGGCTGGCTGGTATCAACCGACACCATCTCGGCAAAGGTCAGTGCAGACGGGCAAGTCGTTGACGCGGGGCGCGTGAACAACGAACGTATTCGCGCTGACATCATCGCCCATAAGGTCGATTCTCAGACGCACGCGGGTCTCGCCGGAGCAACATTTGCTCTTGAACGTGAAGGTCAGCAGATCGCGACGGCGACCTCCGACGCCGACGGACTCGTTACCTTCAAAGACGTCGAATACGGAACCTACACGATTCGCGAGGAGCGAGCGCCTCGCGGATACGCACTCTCTGAAACCCGACTCACGGCTGTGGTCTCGCAAAACGGCGTGTTTGTCGATGCGGGGACGATTGAGAATCAGTTCGTTGTCGGCCAGTCTGCCTTGGCGCGAAGCGGAATGGACGCCGAAGTTGTAAGATTCGCAGGTCTTGTGGGTGCGATCGGAGTCGGTATTCTGCTCGGTGTCAGACGCAGGAGAGTTTCGTAATCACCGCTCGGAGGGCATGCGGAGTACCCAGCAAGGCTGCGCGTGCCCTCCGACACAGTTATCAATACAGTGCGGGAAGCCCTTGGGCGTGCTTTCGCCGTGTGGCGCAATCCGCCAGCGATAGACCGCAGGACCATCAACTAGGAGAAATCATGAACATCACAAAACCCGCCTGGCGGCGGCCAGTGGCGATGGCGTGCGTCGGTGCGCTTGCTGCGCTCGGCTGGACGACGGTAGGAGATGCCCGCGCACGCTGCAACCGATCTGCCGGCCGCGCAGTTCGCATCGGTGTCGGGTTCGGGCGCGTGCGCAGCAAACGAGCAGGCCCCGGCGACGTACACCGGCACGTTCGCCGCGAAGCTTCAAATGACCGAGCTGCTCAAGCCCTTCGAAACCCAGGTGAAGAAAGAGGCAGATGACCGTCACTTCCCGTGGGACAAGGAGACGGTGTCGACGAGTGCCTCGTTCTACTACACCGTGACCTTCCCGCAGGGAACGACGGTTCAGGGCGCGAGCGCCTCGGAGTCCTCGTCGATGATCGCGTCGGTGACTGAATCTCCGGTGAGCTCCGACTCCCTTACCCACACATTCAAGATCAAGCTCAACGACGTAAATTGGAAAGAGATCTACGATGCCTACCAGAAGGATGTGTCCAACCCGTCGGCTCACACTGTCGACGTGACGATTCCCTACTCCATCACTGCCAATTCGGCCGATGAAGCCAAAGCAATCGCCGCTAGGAATGTCACCGCCACTGGCTCCTTCTCATTCTACCCGTCCCGCCGCTGGTCATGGCTTAGCACCACCCTGCAGACCTTCAACATGGACGCGTTCAGCGCGCCGGTTGCTTCCGACATGAGCGATTTCCCGTGCTTGACACCCGCGGCCCCGGTCGGGCCGATCACTGTGTCGCAGGCGGGGACGTTGCCTGGGGATTTGTTGGGTGCTGTTGATTCGGGTGCTGTTGATACTGAGCATGATGCTGTGGCGGTGGCTGCGGGTCAGTCCTCGCCTGTGTCGTTGACGGGTGCGTTGTACACGGATCCGATCAAGGATCAGATGGCGGCAATTGAGACGCAGTATTCGCAGACGAATTCTGATTTCCGGAATATTGCCTTGTCGAATGTGGATTTCGGTTTCGAGGCTGTGCTGACGCTGCCGGAGGGTATGGCGTACACGGATGCGTCGAAGTCTGCGACGCTGTCGGGGTCGGATGACTTCAAGGTGTCGAGCGTCGTGGTGTCGGGTCAGACGGCGACTGTGAAGTTCGCGCTGACTGATGCGGCGAAGGCGAAGGTGAGGACGTATGCGGATCTGAAGGCGATCGTTGATGCGGTGGTGTCTCCGTTGCAGGTGACGGTTGCTGGTGTGGTGTTCACGTCGGCGTCGTCGGCGGATACGGAGTACACCGTGAAGGGTTCGGTGTCGGGTTCGTTTGCTGCGTTGGCGTCGAAGTCGGCTGCGACGGGTGATCGTGAGATTCAGTTCAACCTCACGTGGACTGGTGAGCAGAAGACTGGGCTTGAGGATGCGAAGACTCAGTCGGGTATCACGTACACCGTGAAGTACAAGGCCGCCCCGATCGAGCCGATCACGCCGACTGAACCCACGAAGAACACGACGAAGACGCCTCCAACATCGCGAACGCTAGCTAAGACCGGCTTTAGCGGCGCACTCGTCGGCGGACTCGGGATGCTCTTCGCTGCAGCTGGCGTAGTTGCGGTTCGCCAGAAGCGCGACTGAGGCACTCTGCGTCTCTGTTGAACGCTCACGCGCGTGTGGGGCATCGACCTGAGTCGGTGCCCCACACGCACTTCACGCTCTCACATGCCCGTCTTGGATGACACGGCCGAGTGCGGGTACACTCGTCACCCGGTGCCGCTCCCACTCGGCACGCGCGAGGCCACGGCCTCGGCAATGGGGCGAAATTGGCGTGTGGAGCAGGGAAGTGACCGATCTGACTTTGCGACACGCCCGAGTGCGGGGTATGGTAGTTCCTTGGTGACGGTCCGGGCTGTTAAGCGGAGCTTGGGCCATTATCCACGCCAATCTGTCGGTGGTTTCACATGCGAGAACCCCCTTCCGGGTTTGTGCTCGCGGGTGGAACTCTGACAGAATGGCACGGTTGCCTCAGCATCTCTGGGGTGGTCCATGCGTGCCATCACGTATGGATCGGGCAATATGCCCAAGATCTTTGGACAAGACGTCGGTCCAGCGCGAGCAATCGCGCGCACAACGGCTGCGACACGCCCGAGTGCGGGGACCGGCGGCGAATCTGTACGAGAAGAGGTAAGACGGCATGGCGGGACAGAAGATCCGCATCCGGCTCAAGTCGTATGACCACGAGGTCATCGACAGCTCCGCGCGCAAGATCGTGGACACCGTACAGCGTGCGGGCGCCACGGTCGTGGGCCCGGTGCCGCTGCCGACCGAGAAGAACGTTTTCGTCGTTATTCGGTCGCCCCACAAGTACAAGGACAGCCGCGAGCACTTTGAAATGCGCACGCACAAGCGGCTCATCGACATCATCGACCCGACTCCCAAGGCCGTCGACTCGCTCATGCGCATCGATCTGCCCGCGGACGTCAACATCGAGATCAAGCTCTGAGGACTTCTGCAATGACTAACAAAAAGCAGCACGCTGCCGCGCCGATCCAGGCGCTGCTCGGCCGCAAGATCGGCATGACCCAGGTCTGGGACGCCGACGGCCGCCTCGTGCCCCTGACTGTCGTGCAGGTCGGCACCAACGTCGTCACCCAGGTACGCACCGAGGAGGTCGACGGCTACTCCGCCATCCAGCTTGGTTTCGGCGAGATCGACCCCCGCAAGGTCACCAAGCCCCTGCAGGGCCACTTCGCCAAGGCTGGCGTCGCCCCCCGCCGCCACCTCGCCGAGGTGCGCACGTCCGAGCACGACTCCTACGAGGTCGGCCAGGAGCTCGACGCCTCCACCTTCGAGGCGGGCCAGAGCGTGGACGTCTCCGGCAACACCAAGGGCAAGGGCTTCGCGGGTGTGATGAAGCGCCACGGCTTCGCCGGCGTCTCCGCCTCCCACGGCGCCCACCGCAACCACCGCAAGCCGGGCTCCATCGGCGCGTGCGCCACTCCCGGCCGCATCTTCAAGGGCCTGCGCATGGCCGGCCGCATGGGCGGCAACCGCCGTACTGTCCAGAACCTGCGTATCCAGGCCGTCGACACCGAGAAGGGCCTGCTGCTCATCAGTGGCGCCATCCCCGGCCCCAAGAACGGCGTCGTCCTGGTTCGCTCCGCTGTGAAGGGTGCGTGATCATGTCTGAGGTTCGCTCCGTCGACGTCCTCGACCTCGAGGGAAAGAAGGCCGCCACCGTCGACCTCCCCGCCGAGATCTTCGACGTCCCCACCAACATCCCGCTCATGCACCAGGTCGTCGTGGCCCAGCTGGCCGCCGCCCGCCAGGGCACCCACTCCACGAAGACCCGCGGGCAGGTCTCCGGCGGCGGTAGGAAGCCGTTCCGCCAGAAGGGCACCGGCAACGCCCGCCAGGGCTCCATCCGCGCCCCCCAGTTCACCGGCGGCGGCGTCGTCCACGGCCCCAAGCCCCGCGACTACGAGCAGCGCACCCCCAAGAAGATGAAGCGCGGCGCCCTGCGCTCGGCCCTGTCCGACCGCGCCCGCGCCGACCGCATCCACGTCGTCACCGCGCTCTTCGAGGGCGACAAGCCCTCCACGAAGGCCGCGCTGGCCTCGCTGCGCGCCATCGTCGACGACCGCCAGGCGCTCGTCGTCCTCGAGCGCGGCGACCAGCTGACCGCGCTGTCCCTGCGCAACGTCCCCGAGGTCCACGTCCTGTGGGTCGACCAGTTGAACACCTACGACGTCCTGGACGCCGACGACATCGTGTTCACCCAGGCCGCCCTGGAGTCCTTCCTCGGCACCAAGGAGGAGACCAAGTGAGCACGATCGAACCGGGCAAGAACCCCCGCGACATCATCTTCAAGCCCGTCACCACGGAGAAGTCGCTGGCCCTGATGGACCAGGGCAAGTACACCTTCGAGGTCGACCCCCGCGCGAACAAGACCGAGATCAAGATCGCCATCGAGCGCATCTTCGGCGTGAAGATCGGTTCCATCGCCACCCAGAACCGCAAGGGCAAGACCTACCGCACCCGAGGCGGGATCGGTAAGCGCAAGGACGTCAAGCGTGCCATCGTCACCGTGCGCGAGGGCACCATCGACATCTTCGGCGATCAGGCCTGAGAACCGGAGAAGGACTGAGAAACATGGGAATCCGCAATTACAAGCCCACGACTCCGGGTCGGCGCTTCTCCAGCGTCTCCGACTTCGTCGAGATCACCCGGGACACCCCCGAGAAGTCGCTGGTGCGCCCCCTGCACAAGACCGGCGGCCGTAACAACAGCGGCCGTGTGACCTCGCGCCACCGCGGCGGCGGCCACAAGCGCCAGTACCGGGTCATCGACTTCCGCCGGTCCGACAAGGACGGCGTGCCGGCGAAGGTCGCGCACATCGAGTACGACCCCAACCGCACCGCCCGCATCGCGCTGCTGCATTACGCCGACGGCACCAAGCGCTACATCCTGGCCCCCGCCGGCCTCAAGCAGGGCGACCGCATCGAGGCCGGCCCGTCGGCCGACATCAAGCCCGGCAACAGCCTGCAGCTGCGCAACATCCCCCTGGGCACCGTCGTGCACGCCGTCGAGCTCTACCCCGGCGGCGGCGCCAAGATCGCCCGGAGCGCCGGAACCTCCGTCCAGCTGGTCGCCAAGGAAGGGCGCTTCGCCCAGCTGCGCATGCCCTCGGGCGAGATCCGCAACGTCGAGGCCACCTGCCGCGCCACCATCGGCGAGGTCGGCAACGCCGAGCAGTCGAACATCAACT
>ERZ772917.1769-NODE-1769-length-11744-cov-2.485585_pt1 | contig 11744 bp, 11 predicted proteins | sample MGYA00511187_ERZ772917 | MGnify/ENA primary metagenome ERZ772917 (study PRJEB29015, sample SAMEA2737925) | human oral metagenome | biome: human oral; feature: human-associated habitat; material: dental | place: China | collected 2012 ... | reverse complement strand
GAAGAATAGTACTGAAAAAATCTCCATAAAAATGTTTTGTAGTTTTGTCATTAACCTCCTTCTTATCTACATATTATTATACACAAGCAGGATTAATTTACAAGAAAAAACCACCCTAGTTTAGGTGGTTTTTAAAGTCTTTTGCAGCGCTAATTATAGAGCAGTTGCGGTATAAATGATGACGTCTTGGTATGCACCTTGTGCCTGTGAAGCTGAGGTTGCAACACCGTAAGTCATATCAATATCTTCTTGAATACCAACATGGGCAGTATTTGGATTGGTTTTCACTGTCTGATCGGTTGTAGAGACAGCGACCTTATTAAGGTCACCACCGGACAAATTCCAGCCTGCTGTACCAGCAGTTAAGTTACCAGCAAGAGCTGGGATGGTTTCCGTAGTATCGTTTGAAGTCATAGCAGTAGTTGAGTCTACATCTTTTACGGTAAGTTTGTAGCCATTTTTATTATTGGTAGCTACAGTAAGTTTAGTTTTAAGACCAGTAGTATTGACGTTGCTTGGATTCATAGTAACTTCAGTAGAAGGACTGTCAGCTGATAGAGCGATAACTGAAGCAACATTAACCTTAACGGTGATATTCTTGGTATCTGTAGCAGCTGCATAGGTTGCAACTGGCATTGCGGCGACACCTAATGCTGTGGCAATACCTAGGGCTGCTACAATGCGATTAATCTTGGACATAATAGTCTCCTTATTTTTTATTTTATAATGACCTTTTCTTTTATGTGTTAATTATAGCTTAAGATTAATCAGGGTGTCAATAATGTTTATGGATTATTTAGACGCAATTAATCTACAGGCTTTCAATATTTTACGCTAAATTTCATTTTGTGGAGTCACAAAATAGCCGCATTTAGCGGCTATTTCTATCAGATTAAACTCAATTATTTGACAGCTGCAGTGTAAACAATTGTATCTTCATAGGTACCAGGAAGCTGAGAAGCACCGGTAGAAATGTTGTAGGTAACAGCAACGTCAGTATTAACTGGGGTGCTTGATTCTGCAACCTTAAGAGCAGTTTCATTACTTTTAACCATAGCGGTGTCAGTAGCAAGAAGACCACCCTTGATGCTCCATTGGCCTTGACCAGCAGTAGCACCTCCAGTACCAGCAGCGATAACGTCAGTACCAGCGACAGTACCTGGGTGACCAGCAGTCATGTTAGTGTTAATATCAGCATCTTTAACGGTAAGAGTCATACCAGTTGCTTTGTTAGTAGCGTATGAAACGGTGGAAGCTGCGTTTTTTGTCTGATTTGGAGCTGCGTTGCCAGCGTTTGCATCGTTACTGTCAACAGCGATAGCTACAGCATCACCGATCGTAAGCTTAACCTTAACGTTAGCTGACTTTGGAGTTCCATCAACTAGAGGGATTGGAGCTGCAAATGATGATAGTGGAAGTGATGCAATACCAAGGCCAGTAATAACACCGAGAGTAGCCACGATTTTAGAATACTTTGACATATTTTTTCCTTTTATTTTCTTTTCTTTTGTGTTTTTTTGTTGTTATTGTTTAACCTGATTTTGTATGACCTCAAGTTGTTCTTAGTATATTAAACAAAAGCTTTATGGTCAATATATTTTCGCAATAATGTTTATGTTTTATAGCTAAGTTTTACACAGTTATTATTACATTTTTCATACCTCTTATGACTGGTATTTTTTACTATTTTATGATTGATCTTCTCGTCTTTTGTGATATAATTCAGGTATGCACCTGTGGTGAAATTGGTATACACGCTACCTTGAGGTGGTAGTGCCTTCGGGTGTGCTAGTTCGAGTCTAGTCAGGTGCACCATATAAAATTAACTCCTTACGGAGTTCTTTTTTTCTCACCTGGAGCGTCCCAATGGGCAAACAGGTGCACCATATAAAAAATCTACCCAATAGGTAGACTTTTTATTACGGAGTGCGATTCTTAACCGTTTTCTTCGTGGCCCAGTTCTCAATGTCGATGAAGCGATCTGTAGAAGTAACTAGACGATTTTCCTGAGAGAAGGCACGGACGTTGCGATTTACGAAGTATGGTAAGGTGGTTTGATATAAGCCGACAGCTGGCACATCTTCCACCCAGCGCTCGAGGAACTTCTGATATTTGGCGGCACGGAGATTACTATCCATAGTACTACGAGCGCTAAGTAAGAGATCGTTAACTACCTGATTTTTATAATTACTTAGGTTATGCCCACCTTCTGCTGCCTCAAGACTGTGGTAGTATGCAAGAACATCTGGATCAGCACCAAGACCAATTTCATAAATTAAAAGATCGTATGTGCGAGGTCTGAGAATATTTAAGGTGAAGTCTTTATTTGATTCATGGGCAGTAACTGATGCCTGGAGACCAAGCCCTTCTAGTTGAGATGCAATACGATTAGCAAACTCTTCCAAGTAGCCATTACCCTTAATGGTGACGATATTAATTTTTGCAGAGGCTAGATCTGGGGTTGCAACCTTCAGCCTTTCAATCTCAGCCTTAGCGGTGGTGACATCGGTCTTTGGAATACTTGGAAAAGTGATTGATCCGACCTGCGACTCAAGTAATGGATAATCAAGTGGTAATTCCCCACTGAGTCCGGTGCGTAGATTGTTAAAATTTAAACCAAGACGTATAGCCTGCCTTAAACTTTTATCCTTAAGTATGGGACTTTCGGTGTTAAAGAAGGCAAAAACGCCATAATTAACTGAATTCTGGTATTCGTTAATATTACCTATGCTTAATTCTTGCGCAAATTTGGAAGGCAAATCAGCAGTTGCAGTAACAGTACCACTACGAATAGCATTCTTGATGTCATTTAAATTATTAAAGGCGTGAATTGAAAAACTATCAAGCATAGGTGTGCCCTTATAATATTTTGAGTTGGCTGTGAGGTAGACAATTTTCTCACCTTCGGTACCGATATTCTGTGTGGCATTAACCGTGAAGGCACCAGAGGTAACTGGGCGATTAGAGAACTTATTCTCAAGCAATAATTCTGGAGAGACATCTGCAAGGAGATGAGAGGGTAAAATTGGGATATCAAGCGAGCCTTCAAAGAAAGCATTAGGCGAGCTAAGCGTAAAAATTAGTTCTCCCTGCTCATTCTCAACAGCAGTAACACCGACAAGTTTGGTGGCAAAACTAGTTTTAATACGAGTACTTTGAATAGTTTTAACGGTATAAAGAACATCGGCGTTAGTAATTGGCTGATCATCAGACCATTTTAATCCTTCACGGAGTTTCACGGTCCAAACATCACCCGCATCATTTGCGTGGATAGTTTCAGCAAGACCAAGGCCAGTATGACCAGAATAGTCATTGGCGCTTAGGGTGGCGAAGAGCAAGCGGGAGAGGGTCTCCTCAGACGAAGTACTAGCAAAAAGTGGATTAAAGGAATTGATCTTTCCTAGAGTGGCTTCAGTATAAGTACCGCCATTAGTGTAGGTCTCGACGGCAAAGGAATTGAGATACCAGTAGGCCTGAGTAATAGAGAGTAAGATAATGGCTGTAACAAGGAGAATCCATTCCAGGATATAGAGACGAACATCCTTAATATGGGAGATGTGATCAATAAGATTCTCTTTAATATGCTCCTGACCATCACGATGCACTCTTTTGGAAAAAAGAGAAATTTTCTTGAAAATTTTGCGCCCACTCTTTTTGAGATTTTTATTCATAATTTAGGTTATGCGGGGATTAATAATAATCCCAAAATTGAAAATACGAAGACTAGCGTGAAGAAAATCGTAACGTTAAATATAGAGCGATCTAAACCTCGACGAGTTGTATATAACTCACCAGACGCACCGAAGCCTGCGCCAAGAGAGGCACCGCGTTGTTGTAAGAGGACTAGTAAAATACATAAAACAGCAGAGACAAGAGTGACAGTTTCTAAGAAATTTCCAATATTCATACATTAATTATAGGACGGGACTAAAAAATTAACAAGACTATTTATGACGCTGATTAGTAGCCATGAGAGAATAACTCCGATGGAAGACATATGGACATGTGGGACAATCCAGATAACCAGGGCGATCATTAAGATATTAAGGATCAGTGTAAAAAGCCCCATGGAAAGAATAATTAGGGGGAGACTGAAGATAGTGGCGATTGGTTTAACGATGGCATTAACTAAAGACATTACTAAGCCAGCAGCTGGGTAGAGCCAGAAACTATTATAGCCAGCATCGATACTACCAAAGGCATTAATGCAGATCCACATAATCACCGAGGAGACAAACCAACGAAATAGAAAAATGAGAAATTGTTTTTTTATCATAACCAAATTATAACATAAGTTAGCGCCCGAGTAACTGCTTACTACGCAGTTGACGATGGTAAGTTATCGCAAAACGATGCGATTCTTCATCGATACGGGTAATTAATTTAGCGAGATGGGAGTCATTAGAATAGAGTTGCGATTTATAAATGTAAGAGCCATCGGACTGACGAACTGGAATAATTACATTAACATCAGCGTTTCTCGTATGGTCACCCGATTTATTACGACCAATCACTGGAATACGCGCCGATTCAAGCAGATGAATAACGGCGCTGAGTTGTGGCACTGCTCCGTCAAGGATAATTAGATCGGGAAAAGACCATTCTGGATGTTTTAAACGACGAAAAATCACTTCATACATACTTGCCGTATCATCGTTCTTGCTGCTTTTAATTTTAAATTTTCGGTATGAACTACGGTCAGAGGCACCATTTTGAAAAACCACCATACTGGCCACAGTATTAGAGCCTGAGATATGGGAGATATCATAGCCTTCAATGCGACGCGGTGGGTCCTTGAGTCTTAAGAGCTGTTTTAGCTCCAGGAGGGCCTGATCCGAGGATAAATCGAAAAACTCCTTATCAGAAAAAACAATTTTTCGTTTTAAACCTTTGAGCCCGAAATATTCATCACGAAGTTTGGCGGCCTCTTCATAATTACCAAGAGAGGCAGCAGCCTTCATCTGTTTTTCAAGGTCAATAATTAATTTTTCGCGATCGCCATTTAAATAGCGAATAAGAAAACGTAGGCTCTTTTTGTAATCCTTTGGTGTTGTTTTACCAATCTCAATCCCCGGTGTAAGTCCTAAGTCAGAGTTGAGTGTCTTTTTCCCGTCATAAGGTTTTTCATAAAATGGAAAGATTTTACGTAGGATTCTAAGGGCCTTGAGGATGGTATTTTTCGCATAAAATGGCCCAATGTAAGTTGCGCCATCATCTAATGGATTTCTGGTAGTCGAAACGTAGGGCACCAAATTATTCATATCAATACGCACATAACTAACAGTTTTATCGTCACGTAAGAGAATATTCCACTGAGGCATGTAGCGCTTGATCATCTCCGATTCAAGAAAGAGGGCATCCATCTCAGTCTCAACCACGATCCAGTCTGTATCAAAAATCTCTGCTACTAACGCTTCGGTTTTGGGATCTTTTTCGGTGTTTTGAAAATACTGCCGTACTCGATTTTTTAGTACGGCAGCTTTCCCAACATAGATCACCTCGCCTTTTTGATTTTTATGAAAATAAACGCCAGGAGCAGAGGGTAAGGTTTTGAGTTTTGCTTTTAGATTTTCTGAAATCACATTATTATTGTAACATTTTTGTGAGCTTTGCGATTCAGACTTAATCTAGGCTAATTCACTAATCTAGATCTGGATGTTCTCGCTCAAATTTTTTTGAATTAAGAATTTCTTTTAATTCTTCTTCAAGATTAGTATTGCCATCTACTACGCCTTGATTTGAGAAGAGGTCCTTAATAATATCACCTACAGAAGTGGCATCACGTGGCGCAACTACTGGGGCTGAATTTTGATATTTAAAGTTAACAATGCCCGTAAAATCAACCTTAGATTCTGAAACCTGGAGATAGACACCTTTTAGTTGATGGGTGAGAAAATCAATGCCCAGGTATAGGTTTTTAAGATGTGAGACAAATTTTTGGACATCCGCCTTTGTAAGTTCAGTATCTTCTGTGTCTTCTAATTTTTCCTCTTCTTCATAAAATGAACTGGAAGGTGCTTTAATCTTCTTTAAGCATTCAGCAACCTTGCTATTCTCTACGGTCTGCTGATGTTTTTTAGCAAAATCAAAGAGTTTGTCCGCATCCAATGAAACCTGATAAAGATTGCCGTAGTCTTCGATTTTACCCTTGAACGAATCCTCTGGTAATTCGTCGTAATTCACAGAAGTGAGTTTAATAAATGGATGCTCGAGATAGGCTTTTGTGAGACGATCGGTTTGATTAAGTTCTTTTTTTGTTTCATTAACAAGACAGGCATAGGCCGAGCTAATATTTTCTTTGTCATTCTTCTCAAGTTTGAAATCGGTTTTATCAAGTGAATTAAGAACCTCGTTAACGTCAATGCGCCACCATCTACCCTCAACATTCTCCAAGGATTTTTCGAGAAGGCTAAGAATTAGGCGGAGCTCGGGATCATTTTGTTGTAAGCCAGCAGCTTTAACTGCTTTTTGATAAGCCTCGGCAAGATTGTCGATATTGAGATAGGCTGTACCATTTTCTTCAAGAAAAGTACTGAGCTTAAAATGTAGATAACCATATTCACGTAATCTAATACCAAAATCAAATTCAGCGCTACGATTAAAATGATCGATATTAGTCTTGAAATCGAGGCGAAGATTTGAGACGTGCTGATAAAGCTCTGAATTAGTTTGCGGAGAAAGTTCAAGGCTGCCACTAGCTGCAAGTTTCTCGTTGCTTTGTTTGATAAAACCAGAAATGGCATCTGCTGCCACTTTTTCAGGCATGTTGTAGTAAAAAGCAAAAGCTGAGCCACCTACAACTAGAGTGGCGAGAGTAGCGCCAATTACAATTAACGGAAGTTTCTTTTTTGATTTTGGGGTTTCTGATGTAGGTATAGAAATTGAAGTGGTTTCATCAGTGGAATCTTCTGGCGCCGACACAGACACTGAGGGTTCTATACTAGTCTCCTCTTCGGGAATAGTTAACATAGGAACCGTAGGCTCGACCACGTCCTCGACAACTACTGTTTCGGAAACCACGTTGTCGGATTCGGGCTGTTCTGATATTAAAGCTGAGGCGGTCTCTATTGCCTGAGCAAAGTTTGAGTCACTATTTAAGTCACTATGTTTAGTAGAGTCGATCTTAGTATCAATACGAGTCTCTATCGGATTGACGTCAATGTCGCCATATTTTTCTTCTGGCATTACGCACCTTTCGTTTTATGAAGTTTTTTCTTTACTACATCATACCATAAGTGTTTTTAAAAATGCTATAATGCAGGTATGGATAACTTAACGATAAAAGAAATCAAAGCAAGACAAATTCTCGATAGTCGTGGCAACCCAACGGTGGAGGCGGATGTATTTCTATCTGACGGTAGTGTGGGTAGAGCAATGGTTCCATCTGGGGCTTCAACCGGCTCTGGTGAGGCATTGGAACTTCGCGACGGCGATAAGAATTATTACGGTGGTAAGGGGGTAATGAAAGCCGTACATAATATTAATCATCAGATTCGTGATCACCTAGTGGGAACAACCGCTGAGCAAAATACAGTAGATCAGACAATGATCGAACTAGACGGCACCGAAAACAAGTCTAATCTTGGAGCAAATGCTATTCTTGCCGTTTCAATGGCAACTGCAAAAGCAATGGCAAGAGCAAAGAAGATGCATTTCTATGAATATATTGCCAGCCTCGCTGGAACACAGAATGAAATATCCTTGCCGATGCCGATGATGAACGTAATGAACGGTGGTGCACACGCTGATTGGAGTACTGATTTTCAAGAATATATGTTAATGCCAGTTGGTGCAACTAATATTTATGACGCCATCAGGATGGGTGCGGAAACTTTTCATGCGCTTAAAAAGGTATTAAAGGAACGTGGCTATACGACGACAGTTGGCGACGAAGGTGGTTATACACCGCGCGTAAAAGATGGGAATAATGAACCCCTTGAATGTATTAAGCTGGCGATCGAAGCGGCTGGTTATAAACCTGGTCAAGACATTGCGATTGCTATGGACATCGCATCTTCCGAATTCTATAAGGACGGTCATTATGAAATCAAAACCTCGAATGAGACAAAAACTTCCGAGGAGATGATTGATTGGTATGGCTGGATTTTAGAAAATTATCCAGTAGTATCGATTGAAGACGGCCTTGCCGAAAACGACTGGGAAGGTTGGAAGCTTTTAACCAAGAAACTTGGAGAGCGAGTACAGCTTGTTGGAGATGACCTATTTGTAACAAATACCAAATTACTACGTCGTGGTATCGAGGAGATGGCTGGAAATGCTATTTTGATTAAACCAAATCAGATTGGTTCCCTTTCTGAGACAATCGACGCAGTAATGATGGCAAAAAAGAACGGATTTAATACAGTGATTTCACATCGCTCTGGCGAAACTGAAGATAATTCAATCGCACATCTTGCAGTAGGCCTTGGTGCTGGTCAAATTAAAACTGGCTCATTATCACGCTCCGAGCGTATTGCTAAGTACAACGAACTAATGCGTATTGCAGAAGATAACGAAAGCTTAAGCTTAGTAAATCCTTTCAGCAACTAAGATAAGTATAAACATAAAAATCACCTCAAACGGGGTGATTTTTTATAGATTAGATTTGATATAGCTATGCACGAAGAAGTTCGAGGAATTCCGCTTCATGTATGACTGGGATACCCAACTTCTCTGCTTTTACGGTTTTACTACTACCTGGTTTTTCACCCACAATAAGAGCAGTAGTGTGTTTAGTTACAGAACCAGTGACCGTGGCGCCTAGCTCCCGGAGTCTTGCCTCAGCCTCATCACGCCCCATTTTGGAGAGTGTACCTGTAACTACATAGCTTTGACCAGCTAGTGGCTTGGTTGTTTGGTCGTCATAGAATGGATTAACGCCCAATTCACGCATTTCTTGGAGCTGTTTAAGATTGTCCTCATCTGCAAAATAGGCCAGGATAGATTCGGCAACCACCTGCCCAATATCAGGAATAGAAAGGAGATCGTCGGCTGTAGTGTCAATCAAGAGCGAAAGAGATTTGAAGCGATCAGCGAGTGAAATTGCGGTTTGCACTCCCACATGACGAATCCCCAGTGCAGTGATAAATTTTGCGAGGGGTGCAGTCTTTGAATTCTCAATGGCACTAATTAACTTATTTGCCGAAACTTCAGCAAAGCGTTCTAGCTGCGAAACCTTGGCAGTATCTAGCCGGTAGAGATCCGAGAGATTCTTAACTAGGCCAGAATCTACTAAGAGATTAACATTCTTCTCACCGAGACCTTCAATATTAAGAGCAGGCTTACTAGCGTAATACTCGATTGAGCGTTTCAAAATAAGCCCAGAATCAAGACCTTTAACACGGTAAACCACTTCGCCAACAGGTCTCTCAAACTCTAGCTCTGGATACTGATGCTTAAGTGCCTCTTCATAGTCGAAGATTGGTAAGTTGTCTGGGCGAAGAGAGGTGAGAACTTCTTTAATTTGAGGTATGATATCACCTGCTTTATAAATAATTACGGTATCACCAATGCGTAAATCAAGGCGACTAATTTCATCGGCATTATGTAGGGTCGCGTGACGAACTACACTGCCAGCGACTTCTACTGGATCAAAGATGGCGACAGGCGTGGCAGCGCCAGTACGTCCGATAGAAATAACGATGTCACGAACTTTGGTGCTTGCTTCCTCGGCGGGATATTTATAAGCTACTGCCCCTCGCGGAGTTTTGCCTATAATACCGAGTGATTGATATATCTTACGGTCATTAATTTTAATTACAACACCATCCGTACCAAAAGGAAGAGATTCGCGGATTTGACCGAGATGATGGATTTCTTTGAGAACCTGATCTAGCGAATCAAAGGTTTGATCTTGCATGGAAGTCTGAAAGCCATATGCGCGGATCCTCTGATAGGCAAGTTGATGTGTTTCTAGATTTGGGGTGACTAGATCATAAGCCATAAAGCGTAGCGGCCTCGAACTGGCAATTCGGGGGTCAAGCTGGCGAATGGAGCCGGCGGCCAGATTGCGCGGATTCGCAAATATTTTTTCCCCTTTCTCCGTTTGGATTTGATTGAGTTTTTCAAAATCTGCTTTAAAGATAACTACCTCGCCACGTACCTCAACATGCTCAGGAGTGTCTTCAAAATCGCCACTGAGCTTAAGAGGGATATTATTGATCGTGCGAACATTCATCGTGACATCTTCGCCAACAAGTCCGTCGCCACGGGTAATCGCCTGAGTAAGTATACCGTTATGATAATGTAGGGACATAGCAAGACCATCCATCTTAATATCAGTAAAAAAGGTAAGCTGAGTTTTGGCTGGCACCAGTTTATAATTTCTGGCCACCCATTCCCTGACTTCTGTTTCAGAAAAAACATCAGCGAGGGAAATCATACGAGTCTGATGCGTGACCTTATTAAATTTATCAAGCGGTCGTCCAGCAACTCTTTGAGTAGGCGAGTCGGGGGTAATAAGCTCTGGGAATCTTTCTTCAAGAAGTGTTAATTCGTGTTTTAAGGAATCGGCTACCGATTCTGACATGATTGATTCATCAAGAACGTGATAGTGATAACGATAATCATTAATGAACTCACGAAGTTTGAGGATACGAGACTCAGCCTCTGTTTTTGTCATAGAATTAAGCTGGCTCATTTGTTTTCTTTACCTCCTTTATCTTCTTGGACTTCTTTCTCTTAAAGGTAACAAGTGGATAAAAATCATCTTTATAGTCAAGAAGTTGGCGATAGAAAAGGTAGACATAAATGGAGATAAAGATGAAGATAAAGACAGTAACAATAAGAAGGATGGATGGGACGAAAGGAATACCGAGATCATTTAGCCATGGAAAGGCACCTTTGACCAAGATATCAAGCAGGATGGCCGGTAGAACTATGACGATATAAATTAAGGCTACCCAGAAAAAGAGGTAAAGGATACGTATAAGAAAACGAATGCGGCGACCGGCAATTAGATTGCGAGCGGTTTCAATGGCAGTGAGAGGATAAAGACCTGGCGCAGAGACGGCAATTAATCGCTGAGAATGGTCATGAGGCTGGCAAAAATAAAATAAACCAGGGCATAAAATGGAGTTTTTAAGAACTCTGTTGAGACGGCAGCTTGATAAGTAATAATAACGAACATAATGGGAATTAACTCAATAAAGACGATTAATGCGACAAAGAACGTAGAGATTAGAGGCGAAAGGGCGTTATAGAGACCATCGCGCATGCGAGGGTGATGACCAGCGAGTAGGTGACGGGCAAGATAAATAGAAACGAGCCAGGTGATCATGAAGAGAAGGATGGAGAAGATTTTCTGTGCGTCATTCATTGTGGTGAGGCCGCCGGTGGTGACAGTACCAACTAGGGTTAGGCCAGCGCGACCAAGGTTACCAAGGCGACCGCTCACTAGCTCTTTATTGGTATTATCGATTGATTCTTTGAATTCTTGAAAAGTACTCTCACTCATTAAACCAACTAAAGAGATATAAAGTAAGGCAATAAGGCCAATGAGTGGAAGAAAAATCTTAAAGTTTTGTCGAATAATTTTGAAGGTAGCAGCGATGTGAGACAGGAGACCAGGTAATTCGGTTTGACGCTCGTAGTCTTCACGATAGGAGCGACGAAATGAGTGGTGCAGTTTGACGCGTCCAGTAGTTTTTTCATTTTTTTGATTTTTCTTCACGTTGATTCCCTATTTGATTACATTGATTAGTTAAAATTTATCTTTAGCTCGCTCCAGGCGTGCAATGCGTTTT
>ERZ772917.1768-NODE-1768-length-11745-cov-5.534046_pt1 | contig 11745 bp, 11 predicted proteins | sample MGYA00511187_ERZ772917 | MGnify/ENA primary metagenome ERZ772917 (study PRJEB29015, sample SAMEA2737925) | human oral metagenome | biome: human oral; feature: human-associated habitat; material: dental | place: China | collected 2012 ... | reverse complement strand
AAATGCCGAAAGACTTGCGGGAACTCCCGCCGATGCCGCGGCAAATGCCAAGAGAGCGGCGCAATCCCTGTTGCTTATTTCTTGGCGAGCAACTTGCCGAGGCCGTCAGATCAGAAGAGAGAGCCTGCAAGTTGTTTGATGTAAGTTCAGCTTAAGCCGGACTCGCGTTAAATATTCACCCCGACTCCGACATATCTTTCATCCCCCACCCACTTACTACTTATTCAAAATGAAGATTCGACAATTGATTCCCTCCCTCCTCTGCCTGCTGCTGTCACTCATGACAGCTCGCGCAGCCGACAACACGACTGACCGCTGGCACACCTACCTGGCCATGTACAACACTACGTCCGTGGCTGAAGCCGAAAACAACGTCTACGCCGTGGCCGACGGCACGCTCTACAGTTACGGCAAGGCCGACGATAACATCCGCATCTACTCTCGCCAAACCGGCCTGAGCGACTCTGACGTGCGACTGATCCGGTACAACGCCGCCACCCGCACGCTCGTCATCGCCTACGCCAACGGCAACATCGACCTCATGACCGCCGACGGCATCTACAACCTACCCTTCCTCAAGAACTCCACCAACATCCAGGACAAAACGCTCAACGCCATCGACCTGGACGGGGATCGCGCCTATATCGCCGCCAACTTTGGCCTCATGGTCATCGACCTGCGCAAGCGTGAGGTGGCCGCCACCTATCGCCTCGACCGACCTACCAAGGCCTCCTGCCTGCTCGGCGGATCGATCTACGCCGCAACCGATAGTGGACTCCTGGCCGCCTCCACGACGGACAACCTTATGGATGCCGCCAACTGGCGACGCGTCTCGCTCACTGGTGCTGACTTTGACGATCAGAAGATCGTCGGTATGGCCACCTTCCGCGACCGCCTCTGCCTCTGCACCTCAGGCGGCGGACTCTTCTTTCGCAACACCGACTCCACCCTCCACACCCTGCGCCGACAGGAGAATCTGCGCGGCCTCACCGTGGCCGGCAACCGCCTTTTAGTCTACGCACCAGAAGCTCTTTATGTCTTTTCTGCGCTCGAGGGCTGGGGCGAAACCGTCTCGCCGGGCGCCGTTCACGCCGTCACAGCACTTACCGAGAATGGCCGCTATTGGATCGCTTCCGGACGTAACGGACTCGTGGGCCTGCGCCGGCGCGCCGACGGCGAGTACGAACGCGCCATCTCCGGCCTCAAGATCGAAGGGCCGAAGCGCAATTACGATGACTATATGATCGTCGATCGCGGTCGACTGTGGGTGGCAGGAGGATCGTACACCACGACTAATCGCGGCAATCGCATCGGCACGCTGATGAGTTGTGTGGATAAGAAGTGGACCAACTTCGACGAGAGTACCGTCACGCAGGCCGTCGGCTACGGCGTGCAGGACTACGTCGGTGTGGCCGTCGATCCGGACGACCCTACGCACTGCTTCGTCTCTACCTTCGGCGAGGGTGTCATTGAGATCAAAAACAACGCCTTCGTCCGCCTGTACAACCACACCAACTCCCCCCTGCAATCGGCATTGCCCCAAAACAAGGAGGAAGAGAAGCGGCGTTACGTGCGCGTCATCGGCATCGGGTTCGACAAGAACAAGAACCTTTGGATGACGAATTCCAGCGCGCAGAACGGCATCGTAGTCCGAACGCCAGATGGCACGTGGAAGTCGCTTTCTTATAAAGGGGTCGACAACGCCACCTTCGTCGGCCGCATCTTGTTCACATCCCGCGGGCAGAAGTGGGTCAATGTGCCCCGCGGCGGCGGTCTGCTCGTCTTCGACGACAACGGAACGCCTACAGATGGATCGGACGACAAGTCTCACTTCTTCACCACCTTCACCAACGCCGGCGGTACGGCGCTCGGCGTGAGCGAGTATTACTGCATGGCGGAGGATCGCAAAGGAGAGATCTGGGTCGGCACGGATCACGGCCCCATCGTCTGCTCCTCAGCCGCCAACGCCCTCCGCAACCCCGCGCGCTGCTATTGGAACGGCATTATCCGCAACGACGAGGACGGCAAGCCGCGTTACTTCTTAGACAGCGAGCAGATCAACGCCATTGCTGTCGACGGCGGCAACCGCAAATGGCTCGGCACGGCCGGCTCGGGCGTCTACTTAGTCAGTGCCGACGGCACCGAAACGATTGAGCACTTCACGACGGAGAATTCGCCGCTGCTCTCGGACAACATCCGGAGCATCGCGATAGATAACTTCACGGGCGAGGTCTTCATTGGCACCGACAAGGGCCTCGTCTCTTACCGCGGCAGCGCCACAGAAGCTCCCTCCACCTACTCCGACGTCTACGCCTACCCGAACCCCGTGCGCCCAGACTATGAGGGCAGCGTGACCGTTACGGGTCTCATCGCCGACTCGCAGGTGAAGATCACGGATCTCAACGGCAACCTGATTCGTCAGGGGCGGTCAACGGGAGGCCAGTTCACGTGGGACTGTCGCGCCGCCAATGGTAGCCCTGTCACCACGGGCATCTACCTCGTGCTCGCCTCTGCGCCCGACGGCAGCGAAGGCGTGGTGACGAAGATTGCCGTGGTACGTTAGTCGCCCTTGCTCCTTTCTTGCGTGTGAAAGGCAAAGGGATACCTTTGCGCCGCTTAAATAATATGGTATCAATTTATTCATAAGTAAAAGACATGTATTTGGATTCCACCAAAAAAGAAGAGATTTTCGAGAAGTACGGAAAATCGAAAGCGGACACCGGATCGGCCGAGAGCCAGATCGCACTGTTTACGTATCGCATCAGCCACCTGACGGAGCACATGAAGGCTAATCACAAGGATTTCAACACTTCTCGTGCGCTGAAGATGCTTGTTGGAAAGCGTCGCCGCCTGCTGGACTACCTGATTAAGGTCGACATCGAGCGTTACCGCGCGATCATCAAAGAGCTTGGCATTCGTAAGTAAGGATGCTTACCGATCCTTCGGTGCTCTCCGCGCCGAACATGCAGTAAAGAGGGTGTGCCTCCCGAGAAAAGGGGGGTCACCCTTTTTCATTTGCACGATCCGCCGCCAGCTGAAGGGCGCCGCCGGATCCCTACGGACGCTCTCTATCTCCTACTTTTGCCCGCCGAAAAAAAGAATACATATAACAACATAGACCCCTATGGAAGAATCAAAACATCCATTCAAACGCACCCTGATCACCTCCGCGCTGCCCTACGCTAACGGACCGGTGCATATAGGGCACTTTGCCGGCGTTTACCTGCCTGCCGACATCTATGCGCGCTACCTGCGACTCTGTGGCCGCGACGTCCTCTTTGTCGGCGGATCTGATGAGCACGGTGTGCCCATCACCCTCCGCGCTAAGAAGGAAGGTGTCACTCCGCAGGACATCGTAGACCGTTACCACGCCCTCATCAAACGCACTTTTGAGGACTTCGGCGTCTCCTTCGACGTCTACTCACGTACCACTTCTGCCGTGCACCACCGCATGGCTTCCGACTTTTTCCGCACGCTCTACGATAAGGGGGTGTTTATTGAGCGGGAAAGCGAGCAGTACTACGACGAGGAAGCTGGCCAGTTCCTTGCCGATCGCTACATCACTGGCACTTGCCCCCACTGTGCTAACGAACATGCTTACGGCGACCAATGTGAGCGTTGTGGTTCGTCACTTAGCCCCACGGAGCTGATCAATCCGCGCTCTGCCATCAGCGGCAGCGCGCCCGTGATGCGCAGCACGAAGCACTGGTATCTGCCGCTCGACCAGTACGAGCCCTTCCTCCGCCAATGGATCTTGGAGGAACACAAGGAGTGGAAGCCCAACGTGTACGGTCAGTGCAAGAGTTGGCTCGACATGGGGCTGCAACCGCGCGCTGTCAGCCGCGACTTGGATTGGGGAATACCCGTGCCCGTAGAGGGCGCTGAGGGCAAAGTGCTCTACGTCTGGTTCGACGCGCCGATCGGCTACATCAGCAACACGAAGGAGGTTTGCGACGCACAACCCGAACGCTATGGCAGTTGGGAGACTTGGTGGAAAGACCCTGACACGCGCCTGCTGCACTTCATCGGGAAGGATAATATCGTCTTCCACTGCATCGTCTTCCCGACTATGCTCCGCGCTGAGGGGTCGTTTATCTTGCCTGAAAACGTTCCGGCTAACGAATTCCTCAATCTTGAAGGCGACAAAATCTCTACGTCGCAAAACCGCGCCGTGTGGCTGAACGAATACCTTGAGGATTTGCCCGGCAAACAGGACGTGCTGCGCTACGTGCTCACCGCCAATGCGCCCGAAACGAAGGATAACGACTTCACCTGGAAAGACTTTCAAGCCCGCAACAACAATGAATTGGTGGCCATCTTCGGCAACTTTGTCAACCGCGCACTCGTTTTGACGGGCAAATACTTCGGCGGCATCGTGCCGGAACTCGGCGAGATGGACGACTACGACCGGGCCACGCTGGCGGAGTTCGACGCCGTGAAGGCCGAGCTGCAACGCCTGCTCGAAACCTTCCACTTCCGCGATGCCCAACGCGAGGCGATGAACCTGGCACGCATCGGCAACAAGTACCTGGCCGACACGGAGCCGTGGAAGCGCTTCGCGACAGACCCTGCGCGGGTGCAGACGATCCTGCACATCGCTCTCCAGATCACCGCCAACCTCTCCATCGCCTTCGACCCCTTCCTCCCCTTCACCGCCGAGAAGCTGCGCGGTATGCTGGCCATCAGCCAACCCTTCGGCTGGCAACGACTTGGCGACTTCAGCCTGCTGTCGGCCGGCCATCAGCTGGGCAAGGCAGAGCTGCTCTTCGAGAAAATTGAAGATGCGGTCATCGAGCGGCAGGTGCAGAAGTTGCTTGACGCGAAGCGGGCTAACGAGGCGGCCGAGCAGGCCGCTGCGCATCAGGCCGCGCCCATCCGAGAGGCCGTCGACTTCGACTGCTTTACCCAACTCGACATCCGCGTCGGCCGCGTCACGGAGTGTGCGAAGGTGCCTAAGGCCGACAAGCTGCTGCAATTCAAAATTGACGACGGCCTGGGCGGACGCACCATCGTCTCCGGCATCGCCAAGCATTACAACCCCGAGGAGCTTGTCGGTCGACAAGTCTGCTTCGTGGCCAACTTAGCGCCGCGGCGCATCAAGGGTATCACCTCCGAAGGCATGATCCTCTCGGCCGAGGGCGCCGACGGACGCCTGTCAGTCGTTATGCCCGAAAAAGAAGTTGAACCCGGTAGCGCTGTGAAGTGATGGAAACGATTCAAATGGTCGACCTCAAGCGGCGTTACGCACGCCTGCGCTCCGAAATTGAGCAGGCTACGGCAGATGTTGTCGCCTCCGGCAACTTCATCGGCGGCCCGGAGGTAGACTCCTTTAGCCGCGAACTGGGGCAATACCTCGGCACTCCGCACGTGATCCCCTGCGCCAACGGCACCGACGCGCTCGAATTAGCTCTTCGTGCCCTTGACGTCCGCCCCGGCGACGAGGTCATCATGCCTGCTTTCACCTACATCGCCGCCGCGGAGATGGTGGCCCTACTCGGCGCAACACCAGTCCTCGTCGACGTGCGCCCGGATACGTACAACATCGATCCGGCACTCATCGAGCAGGCGGTCTCGCGGCAGACGAAGGCCATCGTAGTGGTCCACCTCTTTGGGCAGGCGTGCGATATGGACCCCATCCTGCGCGTGGCCACGAAGTATAAACTCGGCGTCATCGAGGACAACGCCCAGTCGCTCGGTGCCGACCACACCTCCGCCGACGGCCGCACACGCAAGGCGGGTACCATCGCCCGCATCGGCACGACCTCCTTCTTCCCCACCAAACCGCTCGCTTGCTGCGGCGATGGCGGCGCACTCTTCAGCGCAGACAATGCCACCGCCGAACGCCTCCGCCTGTTAGCCAATCACGGTCAGGTCGCGAAGTATGAGCACCATGATGTGGGTCGAAACTCCCGTCTTGACGCACTGCAGGCAGCCATCCTGCGCGTCAACCTGCGACACATAGATGACGACATCAGCCGCCGCCGCGCCGTAGCCGACCGTTACGACGAGGCTTTCAGCCGGCTGCCCTGGTTGCGCCTGCCCGTCCGGTCGAAATTCTCCACCCACGTCTTCCATCAGTACACCTTGCGCGTATCCGACGGCCGCCGCGATGCCCTGCGCGATGCCCTCCGCACGCGCGGCATCCCCTCCACGGTCTATTACCCCCGCGCCATCCACGAACAGGAGGCCTACAAGTGGGTCGCCCGCACCTGTGGCAGCATGGCCGAGGCTGTGCGCCTCTCGCGCGACGTCCTTTCCCTACCCATCCACGCGGACATGACCGACCAGGAGGTTACGCTCATCATCGACCGCGTCAAGGCATTTTTTGAAAAGTGAAGCTCCAGTAACGAGCCGGATATATAAATGAAGCGCGGGGCGCCGCGGGCGGATGCAGTCAAGCACATCCCCCGTCGGCGCCCCGCTGTTGTTTGCACATGGATTGATCTGCGGATCAGGCGCAGGTGCTCTCGTCGGAGGCTCCTGTCAGGCCTGATTTTATTCACGATCTCGCGTCGGAGTTTCTGGCGAGATCCATTTTTATTCACATGCTCTCTTCGGAACTTCTGATAAGAGTCATTTTCACTCGGACACCCTCGTCGGAGTTTCCGATGAGGCGTTTTTTCGCTTCAACACCCTCGTCGGAGTTTCCGATGAGGTGTTTTTTCGCTTCAACACCCTCGTCGGAGTTTCCGATGAGGTGTTTTTTCACTTCAACACCCTCGTCGGAGCTTCCGATGGAGGTGTTTTTGGCAAAAGCGCTCTCGTCGGAGGTTCCGATAGCACTGCTCATCGCTCATACACCTCGTCGGAAGCTCCGATTTGACTGCTTGTCGCTCATACACCTCCGTCGGAAGCTCCGATTTGACTGCTTGTCGCTCAGGCGCCCTCATCGGAGGTTCCGACGGCACTGCTCGTCGCTCATACACCTCCGTCGGAGGTTCCGATGGCACTGCTCGTCGCTCATACACCCTCGTCGGAGCTTCCGATGGCACTGCTCGTTGCTCATACACCTCCGTCGGAGCTTCCGATAGCACTGCTCGTCGCTCATGCACCTTCGTCGGAGGTTCCGACGGCACTGCTTGTCACTCCTACACCTCCTTTGTAGCTTACGTTGAGCCAAAATTTCACGCAGGCGCCCCCGCCGGAAACGCCCCGCTGACCCAATCAGAGCAAATCTTCCCCGGAGGCATCTACCCCCGCCACCCGCTTTCAGAGCGCATTTTGCCTCAACTTTTGTAATCCATACGGCATGTTACCTTTGCCGCCCGTAAAAAATAAGAATCGCACAAAAGTTCTTACATACAATGATAAACAGGGTTTTAATCCGCATCAAAGTGCTCCAGATCTTGTTCGCCTACCAACAGAACGGAAGCAACGACCTGAAGCTGGCTGAGAACGAACTGCTCCTCAGCCTACGCCGGTCATACGACCTCTACTATTACTTCTTACTGCTCATCGTTGAGGTCACTCACCTCCAAGAACGGCGCCTTGACATGCGCCGCAACCGCTACCAACCCACCGAGGAAGACCTCCGACCCAACACGCGCTTAGTAGACAACCGCTTCGCACGACAACTCGAAAACAACCTCGCACTCGCCGCCTACGTCAAAGAGCATGGCATCTCTTGGGCCAACGAGATGGACTTTGTCAAGAGCGTACTTGACCTCATCCTCGCCTCCGACATCTACGCCGCCTATCGCGACTCCCGCGAAGACTCCTACGAGGCCGACCGCGAGTTCTGGCGCGTCATTTTCCGCCGGCTCATCTGCGGCAACGAGGCGCTCGAAGATGCCCTCGAGGACATCAGCATCTACTGGAACGACGACATCGAAATCATCGAAACCTTCGTTATCAAAACCATCAAGCGTTTCTCCGAGACGGACGGACCCGACCGCCCCCTCCTGCCCATGTTCAAAGATGCCGAGGACCGCGACTACGCCGTCCGACTCCTTCGCTTCACCATGCTTCGCGGCAACGAATACCTGACCCGCATCGACCCACACATCAAAAACTGGGAGGCCGACCGCGTGGCGAACATGGATCGCCTGATTATGCAAATGGCCGTCGCCGAACTGATGAACTTCCCCGGTATCCCCGTCAACGTCACCCTCAACGAATACATCGACGCCGCCAAATATTACAGCACACCCAAGAGCGGCAACTTCATCAACGGCATCCTCGACGCCGTCGTTCAGGAACTCAAGGAAGAAAACAAGCTCGTCAAGGTGGCCTACACCGCCCCCACGCCCGAAGAATAATTGAACTAAACAGGCAGAGACACCCGCACTCCGCCCCCCTCTAACTACTTCTGACTACTCGGCCGCAAGCCAATAACTATCCACTAACTACTTATTGATATGAATTTATTCAGCGTCATTCTGCAAACCTCTGGCGCCGCCCCTGCAGCAGGCGGAAGCGCCGGCTACATGAACATCCTTTTCATGGTCGCCCTCGTGGCCATCTTCTACTTTATGATGCTGCGCCCCCAGCAGCAGCGCCAAAAGGCCATCCGCAAAGCGCGCGAAGCCATGAAACCCGGCGACAAAGTCGTCACCTCAGGCGGCATACACGGCAAAATCAAGGAAATAAGCGAGCAAACCATGCTCATTGAAGTGGCCGAAGGCGTACGCATACGCATCGACAAGAACGCCGTCTTCGCCTCTGCCGCCGACGTCCAGCAACAGCAGCGATAATCGCTCCCACCCCCTTGGAAACGTCCGGCAGCAGCATCCACCGTCGCCGCCGGACGCCCTCCCCCTCCCCCTTGAGCCACATCATTTCTCCCCTCCGTCGTATGTCATCACCCGGCAAGTCCTATCCCTTTCGGACGCAAGTCCGGCGGGTCAAAGCCTTCTTCCGCCGCAAAGGGTGGCGAGAGATACTCATCTTCATGTGCTTCGTCCTTGCCGCCCTCGGCTTTTGGTATCTGCAGGCCCTGCAGGACGAATACGAGATAGAAATCACCATCCCCGTCAAGTACAAAAACATCCCCACGGAGATGTCCCCCTCCGCCGACAACCCCGAAGTCATCGTGGCGAAAGTCCGTGATCGCGGCACGGCCCTCCTCAATTACGTATTGATGGGCAACTTCTCCCCCATCGAGATCGACGTCCGCAGCCTCCCAAGCGAAGCCGACGGCACCGGTTTGACCATCTCCCGGCGTCTGATCGAGGCCGGCGTCACAAAGCACCTCGCCTCCTCCACTCGCCTCATCAGCTTCGATCCCTCCACTATCCGCTTAGCCTACGTCGAGCTCAGCGACCGCGAGATTACCGTCGAGGCCGACCTCTCAATCGAGACCGAGCCCGGCTTCCAACTCTCCGACAAAGTCATCATCACCCCTGCCACGGTGCGCGCCTATGCCGACCGCAGCAAGCTCGACGACCTCCGCACCGTCAAGACCGTCCCACTGAAATTAACCGGCCTCAGCCGCACCAAAACGCTCACCGCCCGCCTGGCTTCGATCGATGGCGTACGCTTCGACCCGCCATCAGTCCGAGTGACCGTCCCCGTCGAAGAGTTCACCGAGAAGCGCCTCACACTTCAGATCCGTTGCGACAGCATCCCCGAAGGCTACGCCCTACGCATGTTTCCCAACACCGCTGAGGCCATATGCAACGTCCCCCTCTCGCATTTCAAGGAACTCACCGAGGAACGCTTAGAAATCCTCATTCCCTTCCGTGAGTTTGAGTCCCACCGCGAGGACGGCAAGATCACGCTCCGCCTCACTAAGCAGCCCGATTGGCTCATGGACTATGACCTCAACCCCGACGCGATAGAGTTCATCCTTGAAGAACAATAACGATCCACTCACCCCAACGCATCTCCCCCTTGACAACGATTGGCATCACTGGCGGCATAGGCAGCGGCAAGTCCGTCGTCTCCGCCTTATTCAGGGTCAGCGGCGTGCCCGTCTACGACGCCGACAGCGAAAGCAAGCGCCTCTTAGTCACCTCCTCCGACATCCGCCGCAGCCTGACCGCCCTCCTCGGCCCCGCCATCTATCGCCCCGATGACGGCACCCTCGACCGTGCCCTCATGGCCTCCCTCATCTTCCGCGACGCCGACCTGCTGCGCCGTGTCAATGCCATCATCCACCCCGCCGTAGGCCGCCACTTCGACGACTGGCGCCGTCGCCTCACGTCGCCCCTTTGCGCCCTGGAGTCCGCCATCCTCTTCGAGTCTGGTTTCGACCGCCGCACCGATCTCCAACTCATGGTCTACGCCCCCGAACCCATCCGTTTGCAACGCGTCATAGCTCGCGACGGTGCCGCCGAAGCCGACGTCCGTCGCCGCATGGCCGGCCAATGGTCCGACGAGCGCAAGGCCGCACTCAGCGATGCCGTTATCACCAACGACGGCACCTCCGCACTCATCCCACAGGTGGAAACCTTCCTCCGCGGATTGCGGTAGAGCTGCTGTCGCCCGCATCACGAACAGAGAACCTCCCACAAAGCCCCGGGGCAGATTCGACGGTTGGATTACTTTTGCCCCCCGCATTTACATACCTCATATTCATTAAATAGATAAAGCGTTATGCTGAAAAAAATTCTGGCAGTGTCCGGTAAGCCCGGCTTATACAAACTGGTATCTCAGGGTAAAAACATGCTGATTGCCGAAGGCCTCTCCGACGGGCGGCGGCAGCCCATCTATGCCCGCGACAAAGTCATCTCGTTAGGCGATGTCGCCATTTATACCGAAAGCGAAGAGGTGCCCCTCTACACGGTGCTCAACAGCGTGAAGGCGAAAGAAGAAGGGCGCACCGCCTCCCTCGACACCTCCCGCGCCACCCCTGACGAGCTGCGCGCCTACATGGCCGAGGTACTTCCCGACTTCGACCGCGACCGCGTCTACCCGACCGACATCAAGCGCCTTCTGAGTTGGTATAACATGCTCACAAATGCAGGTCTTAACGACTTCGACCCGCAGGAATCTGCTGACGAGGCAGACGACGCAGTAGAGGTGGCTGACGTAAAGGAAGCCCATGCCACACCGCCGCCGGTGGTGAAGAACACTGCTCCTAAGACGACATCCGTTGCCTCCAAGACCCCCGTCGGGAAGTCCACCCAACGCATGCGTCAGAAATAATCCCTCCTATTCGCATAAGATATGAGCGAAGAAATCAAACAGATAGCCGAACGGCTGCGCGGCCTGCGCGACGTGCTGGAGATCACCGTCGAGGAAATGGCCGAGGTCTGCCGCCTCACGCCCGAGGAGTATCTCAGGATCGAGAGCGGCACGGAGGACATCTCTATCGACATGCTTCACACCATCGCGCGCACTTACGGTGTGGAGCCCATCACGCTCATGTTCGGCCACGAGCCGCGGATGTCCTCTTACTTCGTCACCCGCCACGGCCACGGCGTCTCCGTGGAGCGCACCAAGGTTTATAAGTACCGTTCGCTGGCGGCTGGCTTCGTGCGCCGCAAGGCCGAACCTTTCATGGTCACCGTGCACCCCAAACCCGAGGGCACCCCGATCTATCAGAACCGTCACCGCGGGCAGGAATTCAACTATGTCGTCAGCGGGCGCATGCTGCTCCTGATCAATGGTAAGGAGCTGATACTCGAAGCCGGAGACAGCATCTACTTCAATTCCGATCTGCCCCACGGCATGAAGGCGCTCGACGGCGAAGTCGTACGCTTCCTTGCCGTCATCATCGCATGATGGCTCACCGCTTTACATAGCGTTTCTCCCTCACACACCTTGCGGCGCTCTCCGAAAAAGGGGCGCCGCAAGGCGTTT
>ERZ772917.1767-NODE-1767-length-11750-cov-17.341513_pt1 | contig 11750 bp, 12 predicted proteins | sample MGYA00511187_ERZ772917 | MGnify/ENA primary metagenome ERZ772917 (study PRJEB29015, sample SAMEA2737925) | human oral metagenome | biome: human oral; feature: human-associated habitat; material: dental | place: China | collected 2012 ... | reverse complement strand
CGCTCCTGGAGGGCATTGACGAGGCCCTGCGGCACCCGGCCTTCCCGCTGTACCTGGGTCGCCGCTCCTGCCCGCCCGCCCTCCCGGTGTCCCTGGGGCTGCGGGAGGCGGCGCTGCTGAAGGCGCTGCGGGCTGAGCCGTGGCAGGCCTCGGACTGGTTCCGCCGCCGTCATGACGATGGTCTCAGCACGGAGATCCTCATTGACCAGGAGGTCGTACCAGCTGAGCAGCGTTCCGGCGGGGTCCGGGGCAGTCAGGACGTCCCGGTGTCCTTTGATCCTCGGCGCCGCGACTACGGATTCCGGGAGGTCGAGCGGATCATGGTACAGGTAGGGGACTCAGGGGCGGAGGCGTACAGGTCCACGTCCGTCGACGCCCACGACCCCATGGCTGAGCTGGCCGGGCCAACCGGACTGGAGGGGATGGGCTGGTGTTTCTGACAAAGATCGACCTGGACCCGACCCGCCGGGCGACCCGCAGGTACCTGGGCTCACCACAGGTCATGCACGCCGTCGTCATGAAGGCCACCAAGGGCGGCCAGGGCGAGGGGCCCGGCCGTGTCCTGTGGCGGGTTGACCAGGGCGTGACGACGTCGCTGTACCTGCTCTCCCCCTCGGAGCCCGACTGCACCCAGCTCGTGACCGAGGCGGGCGCGGCCGGCACGCAGGCACGGACCCTGGACTACTCACCGCTCCTGGACCGGCTGGCACCCGGACAGCTCTGGGCCTTCCGCCTGACGGCGAACCCCTCCTACTCGTCCCCACGGGGACCGGGGGTCCGCGGCAAGAGGTACGGGCACGTCACCGTCGAGCAGCAGCGGCAGTGGCTCGTCTCCCGCACCGCGGGTTACGGGTTCGAGCTCGTGCCCGTTGCTGATACGGACCCGGACCGCACCGACTCCGTGGTGGTGGTACGCCGGGAGCGTCCGGTCTTCAACCGGAACCGCCCCAATGAGGGAAGGCACGACCGGGTCACCATTAACAGGACCGTCTACGAGGGGGTGCTGCACGTCACTGACGCGGAGGTGCTGCACCGCGTCCTCGTGACCGGGATCGGCCGGTCCAAGGCCTACGGCTGCGGGCTCATGACGCTCGCCCGGGTGAGGCGGGGCTGAGGATGGCCAGGATGCTGCCGGTCCCCGTGACGGCGCTGCCCCGGGTACAGGACCGAATGTCCTTCCTCTACCTGGAGCACTGCGTCGTCCACCGGGAGGATGGTGCCCTGACTGCCCAAAACAAGCAGGGCATCGTCCATGTCCCGGCAGCATCTCTGGTCGCCGTCCTCCTCGGACCGGGGACGTCTGTGAGCCACCAGGCCATGAGCCTGCTCGGCGAGTGCGGGACGACGGCGGTCTGGGTGGGTGAGCGCGGTGTGCGCTACTACGCGCACGGCCGGTCCCTGGCCACCTCCACACGTCTGCTCGTGGCGCAGGCGTCCCGGGTCTCCTCACCTCAGAAGCGGCTACGTGTGGCACGTGAGATGTACTGCATGCGCTTCGCCGGGGAGGACGTGGACGGACTGACCATGCAGCAGCTCAGGGGCCGGGAGGGCGCCCGGGTCCGGGAGGTGTACCGGAGGAACTCGCGCAGGACGGGGGTGGCGTGGACACGACGCGACTACCGTCCTGACGACTTCGAGGCCTCGGACCCGATCAACCAGGCCCTGTCGGCCGCGCACGCGGCCCTGTACGGCGTCGTCCACGGAGTCATTGTCTCCCTGGGGTGCTCGCCGGGGCTCGGCTTCGTCCACACAGGGCACGAACGGTCCTTCGTGTACGACGTCGCGGACCTGTACAAGGCCGAGACGACGATCCCGATCGCCTTCGACGTCATCGCCGAGGGGATGGAGGATCTCACCGGGACGACCCGGCGGCGCGTGAGGGACAAGATCTTCGAGCTCAAGATTATTGAGCGGACGGTCCGGGACATCTACCGGCTTCTTGAGGTCGAGGAGACTGAGGACCTGGGTGTCAACGTGGTCTCACTGTGGGACTACCAGCGGCAGTCTGTTGCCGGTGGCGTGAACTACGCCGAGGAGGATGCAGGAGGATGGTAGTTCTCATTCTCTCGGCAGCACCAGCGTCACTACGCGGGACCGTTACCCGGTGGCTCCTAGAAGTGTCATCTGGAGTGTTTGTTGGCCGCCTTTCGGCTCGCGTACGTGAGCAGTTGTGGGAGCTGGTCCACGCCTACATTGGTGAGGGACGCGCGCTACTGATCTGGACGGTGCGTTCCGAACAGCACTTCGCAGTCTCGTCGCTAGGCTACGATCGTGAGCCGGTTGACATTGAGGGGTGCCTGGTGATGAGGACGCCCCACCGGCAGATCGAGGGGGCGCGGGCGGTCCCGGGGTCGGTCAAGCCGCCCAGGGAGTCCTGGTCCATCGCGGCTCGACGGCGGCGCTACCGCAACTCCGCCGAGCGGGCACTAGGTCAGCAGTGAAGGAAACCGGGGGGTGGTAGACTCCAGGACCGTTGGGATTCCAAGGATCGCCAAGTGTAAACCCCGCGCATGCGGGGATGATCCCGCTGTTCCACAGTGCGACGAGCCAGTCGAAGAGTAAACCCCGCGCATGCGGGGATGATCCTACTAGTTGTTGCCGTTATGGCGGCTATAGGCGGGTAAACCCCGCGCATGCGGGGATGATCCCCCCTGCCACCACCCGGGGCTTCGAGGTGATCGGTAAACCCCGCGCATGCGGGGATGATCCCTGGACCAAGTCCTCCGTCACCGGGACCACGCCGTAAACCCCGCGCATGCGGGGATGATCCCGTCCCCCACCCCCAGGCCGTGGCCGCCACCGCGTAAACCCCGCGCATGCGGGGATGATCCCCTGCGTACCCGCTCCACCGAGGCGGTCCTGGAGTAAACCCCGCGCATGCGGGGATGATCCGACACTGGGCGGGGGTGAGAGCCACTGCGTGACGTAAACCCCGCGCATGCGGGGATGATCCCGCGGCCCTCGCACTGGGCGGGCCCGTTGGCGTGTAAACCCCGCGCATGCGGGGATGATCCGAATCCCGAAAGCGGAACTGCCCATCGCGGCCTAGTAAACCCCGCGCATGCGGGGATGATCCCACCCCACTCGAAACCGTCACCGCCCGTCACCGGTAAACCCCGCGCATGCGGGGATGATCCATGGAAAGAGACCCTTCGGGTAGTCTCAGTATGGTAAACCCCGCGCATGCGGGGATGATCCTCCCCCGAAAACGTGTCAACAGTGAGCAGGTCTGTAAACCCCGCGCATGCGGGGATGATCCGCAGGTCAGTATCACCCGTGAGCGCGACCATGTGTAAACCCCGCGCATGCGGGGATGATCCCTACGGGACCATCACCGCCCCGGACACGCTGTCGTAAACCCCGCGCATGCGGGGATGATCCCCCACTGTCCGGGGGCCCGCCCTCGAAACGCGCGTAAACCCCGCGCATGCGGGGATGATCCCCACTCAGACTTTCTTCGCCGACGTCGCACATGGTAAACCCCGCGCATGCGGGGATGATCCGCGTGGAGGAGAGGAGACAGGGTGCGGGACCTGGTAAACCCCGCGCATGCGGGGATGATCCTGCGGGTCAGCCGCGTCCACCTCAGCCGACTGGGTAAACCCCGCGCATGCGGGGATGATCCGGCGGTCATGGCCGGGTCTCCTGGGTGAGGTCGGTAAACCCCGCGCATGCGGGGATGATCCCGACAGGGGGCAGCTGGCGTGCCGCGACCAGCTGTAAACCCCGCGCATGCGGGGATGATCCTCGCCGAAGGATCCGGCCACCCTGCCACACTCGGTAAACCCCGCGCATGCGGGGATGATCCCCTCGAAACAAAAGGAGTACAAGTCACAGGGGGGTAAACCCCGCGCATGCGGGGATGATCCCCCGCGACTTGGCCTCCTGAATGTCAGCGACGAGTAAACCCCGCGCATGCGGGGATGATCCTCCCCGGCTGAGTTGTTGTCCACCGCGCTAGTGGTAAACCCCGCGCATGCGGGGATGATCCTGATCCGTGATCACCTTGGACTTGAACTCGTTGAGTAAACCCCGCGCATGCGGGGATGATCCCGCCGGAGCGGCGTGTACGCGGCCGGTATCGACGTAAACCCCGCGCATGCGGGGATGATCCGAGCTGGACCTGGGTCACGGGCAGGCCGCCCTGGTAAACCCCGCGCATGCGGGGATGATCCCAGGTCCTCCTCGTCCTCCCGCCACCAGGGGGCGTAAACCCCGCGCATGCGGGGATGATCCGGGGCTTCCTTTCTAGGTGAGTTCTATGTGGGTGTAAACCCCGCGCATGCGGGGATGATCCTGGGTCCCGAAATGACGAACCCGAAAGCGAGGAGTAAACCCCGCGCATGCGGGGATGATCCCCAGGTCGAAGCGGAAAAGGAGAAGCTGCCACTGTAAACCCCGCGCATGCGGGGATGATCCCGCGACGCCGAACGACAGGTGGACGCAGGACCTGTAAACCCCGCGCATGCGGGGATGATCCCCGGGGCGTCGCCTGTGCATCCCTCTCGGGAGCGTAAACCCCGCGCATGCGGGGATGATCCCTGGGCCTACTCCCACCGCCGCCCCGGCGGCTCGTAAACCCCGCGCATGCGGGGATGATCCCGAGAGATCATGGGACCTATCGTGAGCGCAGTGAGTAAACCCCGCGCATGCGGGGATGATCCCACGATGGGCCGGCTGCCACTGCCATCCTCCCAGTAAACCCCGCGCATGCGGGGATGATCCCCTGCGCGCCTCACAGCGTGAGGGCCGGCCCCGTGTAAACCCCGCGCATGCGGGGATGATCCCCACTCGTCGTCGCCAGCGGCCAGGTAGTCGGCGTAAACCCCGCGCATGCGGGGATGATCCTGATGACGTCGTCCCTCTCGGCGAGCACAGCGGCGTAAACCCCGCGCATGCGGGGATGATCCAGGAGGGCGATCAGTGTGAGGGCGACGGGGTAGGGTAAACCCCGCGCATGCGGGGATGATCCGTCCCCAGCACCCGCGCCACCGCCTCCAGATCCGTAAACCCCGCGCATGCGGGGATGATCCCCTCTGACGTGCCGTGACACCGGCATCGGCCAGGTAAACCCCGCGCATGCGGGGATGATCCCTGGCAGGGGGCCTTGCCGTCGGCGCCGGTGAAGTAAACCCCGCGCATGCGGGGATGATCCGGGTCTCGGCGATCCGGGCACGCGGGATCCCCGGTAAACCCCGCGCATGCGGGGATGATCCACCGCGGAGGTGGACATTCCTCGACGTCGCCCGCGTAAACCCCGCGCATGCGGGGATGATCCCCCGTCGGTCAGGACCTGCTGGCCGGGGCCGGTGTAAACCCCGCGCATGCGGGGATGATCCCTCGGTGCGGCTCAGGGACCAGGTGTGGGAGCGGTAAACCCCGCGCATGCGGGGATGATCCTCACTCGCCGGGGTGAGAGACCGACGGAGCTCCGTAAACCCCGCGCATGCGGGGATGATCCGGGGGCAGGCGCCGCGTCATCGGCCACGGCAGCGTAAACCCCGCGCATGCGGGGATGATCCGGGTGTAATCGATTTCTCCTTTGCCCTGTTCGCGTAAACCCCGCGCATGCGGGGATGATCCTACTGCTTGTCTGCCGTGAAATTGAATGTCCCTGTAAACCCCGCGCATGCGGGGATGATCCTTGTGATCGTCACCGGCCTGGGCAGAAAGCGATGTAAACCCCGCGCATGCGGGGATGATCCTTCGCCGCATTCTCGCTAGGCGGCATCTGGGACGTAAACCCCGCGCATGCGGGGATGATCCGGCGGGATCGTTGGCGTTTGCCCGCCTGGACGAGTAAACCCCGCGCATGCGGGGATGATCCCGGCGCAAGGAGAAACTGAATAACGGTAAGGGCGTAAACCCCGCGCATGCGGGGATGATCCCTCCACCATCTTATTCCTCCTGCAATAAATAGTGTAAACCCCGCGCATGCGGGGATGATCCTGGCGTTGAGCACGTCCTGATTGTTGGCGTCAAGTAAACCCCGCGCATGCGGGGATGATCCCGCGGAGCGGACGTCCAGCTTCTTCTGACCGAAGTAAACCCCGCGCATGCGGGGATGATCCCAGAGGCGAGGTTGGGCTGGTAGGCGTACCCCCGTAAACCCCGCGCATGCGGGGATGATCCGGCCAACTTCGGCGACTTCACCGCCGAGCTCGGGTAAACCCCGCGCATGCGGGGATGATCCGCTTCGACTCGAGGAGTGCGGCCTCGATACTGGGTAAACCCCGCGCATGCGGGGATGATCCCGCAGGTCGCCCGCGACGTCGAGAAGACTTTTATGTAAACCCCGCGCATGCGGGGATGATCCCTACCGGGTGCTGCAGCGTGTAATCCATCTGCACGTAAACCCCGCGCATGCGGGGATGATCCCGCGGCCCTCGGCCGGTGCGGGCACGTGCCGTGGTAAACCCCGCGCATGCGGGGATGATCCGGAGACGCCATGACCAAGGACACCACGAACTACGTAAACCCCGCGCATGCGGGGATGATCCGGCCGCGTCGTCGGCGATGACCTCGGCGCGGACGTAAACCCCGCGCATGCGGGGATGATCCCTGGTAGCCAAGGTGAAAACCATTCCCGACGGTGTAAACCCCGCGCATGCGGGGATGATCCGTCCACCCTGTCCCGCCTCACCGACTGGATCCCGTAAACCCCGCGCATGCGGGGATGATCCCCGAGGCCGAATCTCTTGGCACGGTCACGGACCGTAAACCCCGCGCATGCGGGGATGATCCCTGAGGATGGGTGTGCTGACGGGTGAGACGGTCGTAAACCCCGCGCATGCGGGGATGATCCTGTCCACCTCCGCGGTTGGGAACAGCCGATGTTGTAAACCCCGCGCATGCGGGGATGATCCGCCGCAGGCCGGTACCAGGGAGGGCGCGACGCCGTAAACCCCGCGCGTGCGGGGATGATCCGTCTGTCGGCATGGTGCTCACCCAGACCGCCGGGTAAACCCCGCGCGTGCGGGGATGATCCTGGTCGGGTCACTGGCGGGCGGGAACATTCTGGGTAAACCCCGCGCGTGCGGGGATGATCCCCTGTGCCCGACAGATAAGCCAGACCGCCGCGAGTAAACCCCGCGCGTGCGGGGATGATCCCGCGATTAGGAATGGCGCTTCGCTTGATTATCAGTAAACCCCGCGCGTGCGGGGATGATCCATAAAAATAAGTATTCGGCGGGGGCCCGCCCTCGTAAACCCCGCGCGTGCGGGGATGATCCGCTGGTGGCGAAGGTCAAGACGATTCCCGACGGGTAAACCCCGCGCGTGCGGGGATGATCCGTCCATCCTGGGCCTCCAGGCCGCCTACGCCCTGTAAACCCCGCGCGTGCGGGGATGATCCCCGGTGACGCAGAGAGTGCATCGTGTACCCCCGGTAAACCCCGCGCGTGCGGGGATGATCCGGGCGTCCGAGGCGTCGTGCAGCAGCGTGGTCAGTAAACCCCGCGCGTGCGGGGATGATCCGGCTTGCCGAACCGCTCATAAATGTCATTCCTGGTAAACCCCGCGCGTGCGGGGATGATCCACAGCGACGGCAGTCCGGATTGGGTGCCGATCCAGTAAACCCCGCGCGTGCGGGGATGATCCGCCCTGTGCCCCGGCCAGTCGCTGGCGCAGGGCGTAAACCCCGCGCGTGCGGGGATGATCCGGTCCACTCCTCCACCGCGGGGAATCGTGCCCGGTAAACCCCGCACGCGCGGGGATGATCCGGATTATGAGATGACGATCACCGACCTGACTGAGTAAACCCCGCACGCGCGGGGATGATCCGTCGGCCTCGCTGGACGAGGCGGCCGCGGCGGCGTAAACCCCGCACGCGCGGGGATGATCCCTCGAAGTCCCCGTCGGGCTCGGCACTGTGCACGTAAACCCCGCACGCGCGGGGATGATCCTAGGCCGGCTGCCACTGCCATCCTCCCACGGGCGTAAACCCCGCACGCGCGGGGATGATCCCTTCTCCGTACTTGTGACGAAGTCGTTGGGGAGGTAAACCCCGCACGCGCGGGGATGATCCCGCGGTGTCGGTGACGCGCAGCTGGCTGGTGTCGTAAACCCCGCACGCGCGGGGATGATCCCGACCTCCTTGGGGAACAGTGCGGCGTTGTCGCGTAAACCCCGCACGCGCGGGGATGATCCGCAGGCCATGATCGACGCCAAGGCCGCCGCCCTGTAAACCCCGCACGCGCGGGGATGATCCCGCCGACCCGAGACCGCTCAGCTTGCTGATCACGTAAACCCCGCACGCGCGGGGATGATCCCGCCTGGGCGCTGGCCACGGGCGTGCCGGTGCAGTAAACCCCGCACGCGCGGGGATGATCCCGTGCGCCGAGACCTGCGGGCTGCTGGTCTCGTGTAAATCCCGCACGCGCGGGGATGATCCCGCCCTGGGCGGCATGGACAACGCCCTCCAGGGGTAAACCCCGCACGCGCGGGGATGATCCCCGCCGCAGGCGGGCCGCGGTGATGTCAACGGCGTAAACCCCGCACGCGCGGGGATGATCCCGCTCCCGCACGGGGGCGCCGAAGACGTCCATAGTAAACCCCGCACGCGCGGGGATGATCCGTGGCGTTTGCCGTCGGCGGCGGTGGCCTCCTCGGTAAACCCCGCGTGTGCGGGGATGATCCGCTGGCCCGCCCGCCGCGGCGGTGGTCGGCCATGTAAACCCCGCGTGTGCGGGGATGATCCGGCGTCCGACCCAGTGGCCCTGGCCGACGCCGCGTAAACCCCGCGTGTGCGGGGATGATCCCCCACGACCCTCGGATTAAAAGTCCTAATCCGTGTAAACCCCGCGTGTGCGGGGATGATCCCTGCGGGAGCGTGCGCGCACTCCCTACGGCAGGGTAAACCCCGCGTGTGCGGGGATGATCCGGGAAGAGGTGGGTGCGGTGAGGCGCGCGTTGCGTAAACCCCGCGTGTGCGGGGATGATCCTCGCTGCGGTGCTGGTCGCGATGCCGGCGCCGGGTAAACCCCGCGTGTGCGGGGATGATCCGGGCGTCGTCGACGACAGTGCCTTGGACACCAAGTAAACCCCGCGTGTGCGGGGATGATCCTGCCCTGGCAGCAGTACGTCGCCGACACCGCCGGTAAACCCCGCGTGTGCGGGGATGATCCGGCCGCGGGTACATGCGCTCAGGCGCGTGCATCGTAAACCCCGCGTGTGCGGGGATGATCCGGACTATTCCAATGGCTACCGATATCTCCACTGGTAAACCCCGCGTGTGCGGGGATGATCCCAGGACGCCGGTCTACGTGGCCGACTTTGAGAGTAAACCCCGCGTGTGCGGGGATGATCCGTGGGCCCTGACCCGCCGGTACATGCGTTTCGCCGTAAACCCCGCGTGTGCGGGGATGATCCCTGGGCTCCCACCGTCAAGCCCCTGATCGACGGGTAAACCCCGCGTGTGCGGGGATGATCCCTTCGCGAACACGGTGGACGAGGAGGTAACCACGTAAACCCCGCGTGTGCGGGGATGATCCCGCGCTGGCCAGGGACATGACCTGGGGCGCGAGGTAAACCCCGCGTGTGCGGGGATGATCCGGGCACCACACAGGTCGGCGACGTCAAGATCACGTAAACCCCGCGTGTGCGGGGATGATCCCACCCTCGCACTTCCACGCACCCAGCGCGGTATGTAAACCCCGCGTGTGCGGGGATGATCCGTGGTTCTCCTCCCAGCAGCGGCTGGACGAGGTGTAAACCCCGCGTGTGCGGGGATGATCCGGCGTTCTCGACGCCGGTCTTCAGGTTGTTGAAGTAAACCCCGCGTGTGCGGGGATGATCCCCGGAGCCTGGGGGTCGGCCAGGTCATGGTCACGTAAACCCCGCGTGTGCGGGGATGATCCGTTCTCGGTCGTGAGCTTACCCTGACCGGCGGTGTAAACCCCGCACGCGCGGGGATGATCCGACGACGCCGGTGGCCTTGGCCTTGCCGGAGATGTAAACCCCGCGCGAGTGGGGATGATTCCCGTTCCCAGGATATTGCATAGGACCAGTCACGCATCACAGGACTCCAAGTTGCACTGGTTCTTACATATCTCGTTAGTTCTTGTACCGCCACTCTGCCAGACACCGAGGTACCCGCATGGTTCCGTAGGTTTCCGGTCCTCCTCTGCAAGAAATAACGCGATATGCAAGAACTAGTGCTGCCCAGGCGGTGTTCGTGACCCTCAAGGCCTATCCCCGTAAGAGGTGCGGGCGATACCGTAAGGAGGTCTGAACGGCGGCAGGACTTGGAAGTAGCCTGACTACCTCCACAGCACGAGCAAGACAGGATCTGGTTGCGTGCTTGTTCTGTCCGCGCCGCAGGTCCAGGGTGCGGTGGCCAGCAGCCTCCGTCAGGCCTGCTGACGGTCACGGGCGGCTGGCGCCGGCCGAGCCTGCTGACGGCCATGGGCAGGCCGTCAACCGGCTCAACTGGCGGAGTTGCACATTTTTTTTACAAACCGCGATCAGTAAACGGCAGGATCATGCGGATCTGCTTGGCGGCCTGAGCCTGGGAACCAGGATGAATGTGCAACGGCGCCCGCGTTGCACATTCATCCTGCTCACCTCCGCCTCCCGGGGCGGGAAAACGTTGGAATGACGCCACCACCCCGACCAGCACCCCGGGATGAATGTGCAACACCGCCACCCCGGCCCCCGACAAGCACGCCACCGGCAGCCACCACGGCCACCCGCCTGGCCACCTCCGGCCCCGACCCCCGCAACCAGCAGGCGCCCCCACGTAGCGGCACGGGGACCAGCCGATGAGGGGCTGGCCCCCACGCCACCAGCAGACACCCCACGGCCCTGGAGGGCTGGCCCCCGGCCCTGGCCCCACACGCAGGTGGCGTGCCGTCGTCAGCTGGGTCCTGAGCCCAGCCCCTGCCCCGTCCGGCTCACCCCCGCGAGTCCAACGACCACCGCTTCGCACAAGTTCGGGCTACCCGACGATGCACCGACTCAGGCTGCCCGGTCCACCAGCAGGTGGGCGAACTGCTCCATGGCGTCCCGGACCACCCGGGCCCGTTCACCGGCCTCGGCCAGGGCGCTCTGAGCACCCTGGGCCTGAATGCCGTCACCTGCCAGGCGCTCACGTGTCCCGGCCAGGGTGGCCTCCTCCAGGCCCTCCAGGGCGGCGACAGCCTCACGCGCCCAGCTAAGGGCCATCTGACGGGTACGGGCCAGCACCGGGTGCTCACGCAACCGGGCCACCACCCCGGCCAGCACGACGTCGTCGCACAGGTCCATGGTGGACAGGGCGGACAGGATGGACTGCCCGGCGGCGTCGAGCTCTCCGGCGGCCAGTGCCTGGCGCAGGAGCAGCACCGGCATGGTCTCCACCCCCTCGCGCAGGTCGGTCCCCGGGGTCTTGCCGGTCGTCGCCGAGTCACTGGTGAGGTCAATGACGTCGTCAGCCAGCTGGAAGGCGACGCCGATCTTCTCCCCGAAGTCCTGCACGAGCGCCTCCACACCCGCCCCGGCGCGCGTGAGCATGGCGCCGTACCGTGCGGAGACGGCGGTCAGGGAACCGGTCTTGTCCGCCAGGACCTGGATGTAGTGCTCCACCGGGTCGCTGGCGGCCGGACGGGGCAGGGTCTCGTGAAGCTGGCCCATGCACAGGCGCTCAAAGGTACGGGCGTGGGCCAGCACCGCCTCGGGCCCCAGAGCCGCCACGAGCTGGGAGGCCCGCGCCACCAGGACGTCGCCGGTGAGGATGGCGGCGGAGTTGCCCCACACCGTCTGGGCGCTGGGGG
>ERZ772917.1764-NODE-1764-length-11761-cov-3.767641_pt1 | contig 11761 bp, 12 predicted proteins | sample MGYA00511187_ERZ772917 | MGnify/ENA primary metagenome ERZ772917 (study PRJEB29015, sample SAMEA2737925) | human oral metagenome | biome: human oral; feature: human-associated habitat; material: dental | place: China | collected 2012 ... | reverse complement strand
CCTGGACGCGAACGCTTCGATGGCGGCATAGGTCGGGTGGATGTAGCCGGGCACTACGTTGACGTCCCCCATGTCCGCCCCCTTCAGGTAGTCGAAGAGGTTGACCTCATGCACCGGATGGTTCGTCTTCATCATGACGGAGATGTTCCGGATGCCCTGCGGCCCGAAGCGGGCTCCGGAACGATAGGAACAGGCGGTGTCGAATGGGATGCCGTAGATGGCAAAGTCCAGTCCGGCAGAGTCCGAAACCCGCTCCATCCGCATAAAATTGCCGACGTTGCAGAAACGAGGCGAGGCAAACGCTGTGGCCGGTTGTTTCAGTTCTTTTGTACTCATGACGTATCGACCTCCATAGGATAGGGGCCTCGAAAGCCCCGCCGCAAAACGCGGCTTCCGTCAGAAACGATGTTCTCCATATCTTTTCGGGGCAGATGCTCAACCGGAGCGATCCATCGCAGAACGGACAGGGTTATAAGACTGCGTATCAGGGAGAGGACTTTGCACCAGTCGGGTGGGGGGCCAGAGCCGTTGCCCGGCTCAAAGGGGTCAGGCCGACGGCTAACGCCGTCGGCCTGACCTTCGGTTTTCATCCTGCAAGCCTTCACAGAGCATCTTCTCGCGTCGTCGGCAGGGATAGAGGCGAGCCGTCGGCCTTGCGCGTCGCCCTCCCCCGGACGTTCCGAAGGGGGATCGGGCCGAAACTCCGGCTGTCGCTGCTCTCCATGGCATTATCGCCCTGCAGGACGCAGCGGCCTCCCGCGACGAGGCCGACGACGCGCTTGATCATCCACACATCCCTCATGAAAGGATGAGGGGCCAGGACGACGTCCCCCACGGCCGGGGGCTCCTCCCGGTAGGCGCTCAGGTCCACCACGACCGGTTCCCCGTCCCTGAGGGTGGGGTACATGCTGTGGCCCCGGACGACGACCGTCAGCTCTGTCGGCGCCTCAGCTGGCCGTATACCAGGCAACCTCCCGCCCCTTCGTGGCCCAGAAGATGCGATGGACCTCCTTGATGCAGTCCATCAGCTCCTCGGCGTGGCTCAGGCTCACCTCGACCTTGCAGGCGGAGCAGAGCTTTGCCGCCTTCCAGAACAGGTCGTGCAGCTGAGGAAACTTCTCCAGGTGCGGCGCCTTGAAGTAGTCCGTCCAGAGGATGAGCAGCTCGGCCTTGGCGATCTGGGCCTGCTCCTCCTTGATGGCGTCATAGCGGCTGAAGCTGTTCAGGTACGCGGTGAAGGCCGCCTTGTCCTTGGGGTCGGGACACTCCAGCGCGATCAGCTTCTTCGTCATGGAGAGCACCGCCTCCGCCGCGATCCGTGCTGCTGCGGGATCGTACACGCCGCAGGGCCCGTCGCAGTGAGCCTCCGCAAACAAAATTTTCTCTTCCTTCACGATACTCCTCTCCCGTCGTGAGATTCTGAAAAACGTTCTCCCGCCGCGCCTCAGCCCAAGAGGGCCTCCGCTGCCGCCTTCATCGCGCTCTCCGCCGCGCCGTCCGGGGTTTCGAGGCAGGTTACGGGCTCGGCCGCAATGACGGCCCCTTTGCCCTCCATGTCCTGCTTCCACGTTTCCATGAACGCGCCTCCGCCCCAGCCGTAGGACCCGAACAGGAAGACCTTCTTCCCCTTCAGGCGATCCTTCAATTCTTCGATGAGCGGAAGGATCTCCGTGTCGTTGATCTCCTCCGTGCCGGAGGCCGGAGAGCCGAACGCCCAGACGTCCGCCGCAGAGAAAGCCGCCTTGTCCACGCCCGCGGCCTCCGAGAAATAGAGCGAGCCGCCCTTCGCCTCAACCGCGCTCTTGAAGGCCTCCGCTAGGGCCTTCGTGTTTCCGGTATTGCTGAAGTACGCCAGACCGATCGTGTTCATTACAATCTCCCCTCCCTCGATATAAAAGCAAAAAGCTACAGTACGATATGTTAGCATAGTCGAACTCAATATGCAGCCCCTCAAAGGACTGTTTTACATATCATCCGGCGCTTTTGATAATTTCGTGGGCGATCGTCAGCCGCGGGCAGCCGCACTGGCCCTGACGGACGGCCGCAAAAAAACGCAAAGGCCCCCGGTTCGGGAAACCGGGGGCTCGTCTGCAAATTGTTCAGTTGACGACCTCAAGCTCCACCTCATGAGTCAGGACCTCAGCGTAGCTGAAGGAAATGGTGCTCTCCGTCGAGTTGTTGTACAGCGTGAAAAGCTTGGGATAGACGTCCGTCAAGATCCCTTCCGTTTCCTCCACCCTGTTGCGGCCCTTGGACATGCGGCAGCGCACCCGCCGTCCCTTGTAAGAAATGATTTGATCTTTTATGGATGTAAGAGTTTTTGACATAAAAAGACACTCCCTCCATTTTTACTTTTTAAAGTATAACACTGATCGTTTAAAAAAGCAAATGGAGCTAGCCCCCACATCCACAAGGCTCGATGGCTTTTTTGGGGAGCAAGCCCGTCGTTGCGCAGGTTAAGCTGACTCTGGACTTACCCCCGTTCGGTGCGGCAAAAAACGCGCAAAAACCATCTCTCTCACGCGCAAAAATAAATGGCCCCCTCGTCGGGGGCCATCTCCTTCGCAGCGCTTCAACCTCGTCAGGGCACGGCCTCCCCGCTGCTCTAGGCCGTCTTGGCGCAGGCGGCCAGGGACTGGCCCGTCTCGATGCACTTGGCGGGGCACTTCTGGGCGCAGAGGCCGCAGTTCGTACACTTCGCGGGGTCGATCACCGCCAGGTCCCGGTCCATGGTGATGGCCCCCACCGGGCAGACCCTGGCGCAGAGGCCACAGCCGATGCAGCCGATGGAGCACACCCGACGCACCGCAGGGCCCTTCCAGTGGGAGCCGCAGGCCACGACGACGTCCGACGTCTGCGGGATGAGCGTCAGCACGTCCTTGGGGCAGGCCGAAACGCAGGCGCCGCACCCGACGCACTGCTCCCGGTCCACCACGGGCAGGCCGTCCGGCCCCATGAAGATCGCGTCGAAGTTGCAGACCTTCGTGCAGGTGCCAAAGCCGATGCAGCCGAAGGGGCACTCGTTGGGGGAGCCGCCGGGCACCATGGCCGCCGAACGGCAGTCCGCGATGCCGCTGTAGAGGGCCTTGCGCGGGGAGCGTGCGGGGGAGCCCAGACAGCGGACGAAGGCGCGCATGGGGACGGTCTCCTCCGCCGCCACCCCCATGATCTCCGCCACCTTGGCGCTCACGGCGCTTCCGCCCACGACGCAGAGGTTGGTCCCCGCGCCCTCGTTCACCACCCCGTCGGCGTAGCTGTCGCATCCGGGGTATCCGCAGCCGCCGCAGTTGGCGCCCGGCAGCACGGCACGAATCTTCCCCACCCGCTCGTCCTGCCGCACCTGAAAGACCACGGAGGCGATGGCCAAAAGCGCTCCGAACACGGCGCCCATGACCCCCATCAGGGCCAGGGGAACGATCAGATCGTGCATGAAATTCATGGCGTTCCCTCCCCTACTTGCCCATTCCGGTGAAGCCCATGAAGGCGATGGACATCAGCCCGGCGGTAATCAGCGTCAGGGGCAATCCCCGGAGGCAGGCCGGAATGCCCTCATTCGTTTCCACGCGCTCTCGGATGCCCGCCATCAGTGCGATGGCCAACAGGAAGCCCAGGGAGGACCCCAGGGCGTTGACGAGGGACTGGGCGAGCGTGTACTTCTCGCTCATGTTCAGAACCGCCACGCCCAGCACGGCGCAGTTCGTCGTGATGAGGGGCAGGAAGATGCCCAGGGCCTTGTAGAGCGTCGGGTTCAGCTTCTTCAGCACCAGCTCCACAAACTGCACCAGCGCCGCGATCACCAGGATGAAGGCCAGGGTGTAGAGGTACTCCAGCCCCAGGGGCACCAGCAGGAAGTTGTAGGTCAGCCAGGTCATGAGCGAGGCCAGTACGATGACGAACACGACCGCGGCCCCCATGCCCACCGCCGTCTTGAGCCGGCTCGACACGCCCATGAAGGGGCAGCAGCCCAGGAAGCGGGTCAGCAGGATGTTGTTGACGAAGATGGAGCTCACGAAGAGCAGAAAGAGTTCCGTCATCTTTGTTCCTCCTTCTCGGTCCGAGCGCCGGGGCAGCTACCGCTCATGGCGCAGGCGGCGCAGCCCGCAGGGGCTTCGGGAGCCGGCTCACCGCGCCGGGCCGCAAGGCGCGCCTGAACGGCGCGGAACAGGGCCATAAAGATGCCCAGCATCAGAAATCCGCCCGGAGCCAGGATCACCAGCAGCGCCGGCTGATAGCCTGCGGGGACGACGGACAGGCCCAGGATCGTGCCCGCCCCCAGGACCTCGCGCACCGCGCCCAGGACTGCCAGGGCGGCCGTGAAGCCCAGGCCCATGCCCAGCCCGTCGAAGATGGAGGCGATGACGCCGTTCCGGGAGGCGAAGGCCTCCGCCCGCGCCAGGATGATGCAGTTCACCACGATGAGGGGGATGAAGATGCCCAGCGCCCGGTTGAGCGCCGGCGCGTAGCCCTCCATCAGGAATTGGATCACCGTGACGAAGGCCGCGATGACCACGATGAAGATCGGGATGCGTATTTCGTCCGGGACCAGCTTACGCAGCATGGAGATGACGGCATTGGAGGCGATCAGCACGAAGGTCGCTGCCAGCCCCATGCCGATGCCGTTCTCGACGCTCGAGGTGACGGCGATGGTGGGGCACAGGCCGATGCACTGGACGAAGGTCGGGTTTTCGGTCAGTATTCCATTCTTGATAATGCTGAGGGGGTTCTGGCTCATCTGCTCTCGCCTCCCTTTAACTTCCTGCTCCAGTAGTCCGCGGCGGCGTTCACTCCCGCCGTGACGGCGGTCGAGGTGATGGTGGCGCCCGATATGGCGGATATCTCGTCCCCCGCCTCCGCGGCGCCCTTCACCACCTTCAACGGCAGGGTCGTCCGATCGTCGAACTGCCGGTAGAAGGCCGGCTCCGCGGAGTGCGCGCCGAGGCCCGGCGTCTCCGCGTGGGTCAGGATGCGGATGGCGCTGACGGAGCCATCCTCCTTCAGTCCCACCACCATGGAGATGGGGCCGCCGTAGCCCTTGGTGGAGACCGTGAGGCAGTACCCCACGCGCGCGTCCCCCTTCAGCGCCTCCTGGGCGCCGGTCACGACGATGGTCCCGTCCTCCGGCGCGACGTCCACGGCCTTGAACGTCTCCGCCTCCGGCATGACGTTCCTCAGGGCGTTGGCCTGGTCCGTCATGCGGGCCTTCAGGATGGCCGTTCGGGTGCCCCGCTCCACGCCGCCAAGGATCAACCCCGTGACGGCGGTGACGAGGAACAGCGTCCCGCCGAGGCGCAGTGCCTTGTGCAGGCTCGTCTCCTCAACTGCCGCGTTCATCTCCGCACCTCCCCCAGAATCCTGGGCTTCGTCACCCTGTCGATCAAGGGCACCGTCGCGTTCATGATCAGGATGGAATAGGACACGCCCTCTGGATAGCCTCCAAACCGGCGGATGAGGGCCGTCAGGACCCCGCAGCCCACGGCGAAGACCACCTGTCCCCGCGCCGTCATGGGGGACGTGGTGTAGTCCGTCGCCATGAAGATGGCCCCGAGGAGAAGGCCTCCCGTCAGGGCCTCCTGCAGCGGCATCATACCGCCGCCGTGCCGGAGCAGTGCGGCCAGCAGGGCCGCCGTGAGGGTGTAGACCACGGGGATGCGCCAGGAGATGACCTCCTGCCACACCAGGAACGCGCCCCCCAAGAGCAGGAGCGCCGCAGAGGTTTCGCCGATGCAGCCCCCCACGTTCCCCAGCAACAGGTCCGCCGTGGACCAGGACGGGCCGGACGCGGCAGACGCTCCCGCGCCGCTCAGCGCCTTCATCGCTGCCAGAGGCGTCGCCGTGCTGACGCCGTCCAGGGACCAGGAGGTCATGGCGACGGGCCAGGAGATCAGCATCATGGCGCGCGCGGCCAGGGCCGGGTTCATGACGTTCCCACCGATGCCGCCGAAGAACTGCTTCACCACGACGATGGCGAACACGGCGCCGCAGGCGGCCATCCACAGGGGGATGGAGGGCGGGAGGTTGTAGGCCAGCAGGAGCCCCGTGACGGCGGCGGAGAGGTCCGACACCGTGACCGTCTGCCCCGTCGCGCGCTGCCAGAGGTACTCCGCAGCCACGCTGGCGGCCACGCAGACGGCGATCACGGCCAAAGCCCTCCAGCCCATGAAGTGAACGCCCGCCACCCCGGCCGGGACCAGGGCGGCGATCACCAGGCCCATGATCTTCTGCGTGGAGAGCGGCGAATGGACGTGAGGCGAGCTCGCAACCATCAACTTCAAGTCTTGTTCCGTCATCGCAGTCATTTCTTCGCCTCCGCTTTCTGCTGGGCCGCCTTGGCCGCCGCGCGCCGGCGCTCTGCCGTCACCGCGGCCTTTCCGTCGCGGCAGCCCTGGGTCAGGGGCCGCGACGCCGGGCAGACGTAGGTGCAGCAGCCGCACTCGATGCAGTTCATGCCGCCCTCGGCCTCAAAGACGCTGTAGTCGCGCCGGCGCACCAGACGATCCAGCGTGGAGGGCACGAGGTGAACGGGGCAGGCCTCGACGCAGCGCCCGCAGCGCAGACAGTTGGATTCGGGCTCCACGTGGGCCGTCCTGGCCGTCAGGGCCACGATGCCGGAGGTCCCCTTCACCACGGGCACGTCGAGGGAGCGCATGGACATGCCCATCATGGGGCCGCCCGCCAGCACCTTCACGGGGGGCTCACAGAAGCCGCCCGCCGCGTCGATCAGCTCGCGGACGGAGATGCCGAGGGGCACCAACAGGTTCTTCGGCTCCGCAATGGCGTCCCCCGTCACGGAGATGACGCGGTCCGTCACGGGAAGTCCCTCGGTCAGGGCCAGCCAGATCTGCCACACCGTCCGGGCGTTCAGGATGATGCAGCCCACGTCCGCGGGCAGCGCCCCAGGCGGGATCTCCTGCCCCGTGACGGATTCGATCAACATCTTCTCCGCGCCCTGGGGGTACTTCACCCTGTGGGGCATCACCTGGATGCGCGTGTGGTCGTGCTCCGAGAGCTCGCCCTCCATGCGGCGGATGGCCTCCGGCTTGTTGGCCTCGATGGCGATGACGCCCTTTGCCTCAGGAAAGAGGCTGAGGCACATCTCCAACCCCTCGATGATGGGCTCCGGGCGCTCCATCATCAGACGGTTGTCGCAGTTCAGGTAGGGCTCGCACTCCGCGCCATTCACGATCACCCATCGGATGACCCGATCCTTGGGCGGCGAGAGCTTGACGTGGGTCGGGAAGCAGGCGCCTCCCATGCCCACGATGCCCGCCGCCCGGATGAGCTTGACGTACTCCTCCGGCTTCGGCCGGTGCCCCAGCTCCTCGAACAGCGTCGGCGCGTGCTCGTTCATGCCGTCGTTCTCGACGACGATGCACGGCGCCACGTTGCCGGGGATCGTCATGCGCGGCGCGACCTCCTTCACGGTGCCGGAAACGCAGGAAAAGATCGGCGCGGCGACGAAGGCATCCGTGTCCGCGATCCTCTGGCCCACCAGCACGCGGTCCCCCTTCGCCACCAGGGGCGCGCAGGGCGCCCCGATGTGCTGGGACAGCGGGTAGACCAGCTCGCCCTTGGGCGCCAGCTGCTGAATCGCCTTCTCCGCGGTCAGCGCCTTGCCCTCGGGCGGATGCACCCCTCCAGGAAACGTCGGCAAATTCGTCATCTTATTCCCCCCAACTGAGTCTATCCAAAACCTCCGGGTTACCGAAGTTTGGTTCTATTCGCCCACGAGGCGACGCGGCCAGATGCAGAACGGGCGGGCCCGAAGTTCAAGGCCCGCCGCCCCGTCCTGCCCTCGCGGGCAGCTTGTGGCCCGCTAACTCCGCCTCCGCCGCACGGAGAGGGCCAGAAGCGGCAGGGCCAACGCCACAGCGTCCAATAATCCCACATCGCACCCGCCGCCTGAGCCGCCGCCGCTCTTTTGGCCACGGTCCACCTTCACGTTCTTGTACCTCGTGGTCAGCAATGCATCCCCGTTCACGGCCCGCGCTCGCACGCGCAGGCTGATGACCCTGCCCTTCGGGACCTCCACGGCGGGCACCCGGATGCGCGCCGAGTCGCTGCCACCGGAGCGGATATCATGCTGAACGGGCGTGTCGTCGATCAGGACCTCCGGGGCCTGAACCTCCACGTAGTTCCCCTTGGAATCCTTGATCTGCGCCCTCTTGGCAGTTTCGTCGTACCGGCACCCCATCAGGGTGAAGGACAGGTCCACGCCGCTGGCGACGCTCTCCGAATCGAGCTGGATATAGCTTTCGGAGATGCCGGGGTCGGGGACGTCGCCGGGGATGTCCGGACTTTCCGGCTGACTCGGGTTCTGCGGTTTTTTGCCGTTGATCCTGCCAGTCACGGTCACCTTGCCCTTCACCTGGAAGACCCCCTGATAGGTCAGGTTGCCGTCCACGTAGAGATCTCCCTCGATGACGATGCCTCCACGGACGATCATATCTCCAACGACGTGCACGCTGCCGCCCGCCGAAACCCTGCTGGACTTCGGCCCCCTTTCGGCGGCGCTGCCGCTCGTCGTGACGCCGCCCATGGACACCAGTCCCCTTCCGGCTCGGATGTTCCGGCCGGCGCGGATGTCCCTCGACACCTCAAGGGCCCCGCCCGCGATGATGTCCCGGCCGGCGGTGGCGCTGCCGTTCCACACGGTGACGTCCCCGGACGCGGCGATGTCCCCCGTTGCGACGGCATCGCCCTTCAGCACGTTGACACTCCCGTTCGTGACGATGTCATCGGACGACAGGCCGTTGCCGGCGACGATGCCCGCGGGCACGTCGTCCGCTCCCGGGGTCGGGGCCTGCGGCAGATTCCCGTGCGCGCTCTGGTAGTCCAGTGCACCCCTGACGTTCAACAGGCGACCGCCCGCCACCTTCCCGGCAAGGGCAGGCTGGTCCTTTGACGCCCCCTCGATCAGGGCGGTCCGGATCTGGTACGCCGTGCGCGTCGGGTCCGCCGCCTTCAGCAGGGCCGCCGCCCCCGCCACGTGGGGAGCCGCCATGGAGGTGCCGTCCATACGGACTACCCGGACATCGTTGGACAGCAGCCAACCCCTCACATCCGCCGCACAGGTCGTGCTGAGGATGTTCACGCCCGGCGCCGCGATGTCCACGTAGGTGCCGCTGTAGTTGCTGAAATCAGTAGCGAAGGTGCGGTCAGAGCTTATGGCCCCCACCGCGATCATGTTGTGCAGCCCCCGGTACGAGGCGGGGTAAGAGCAGTCTCCTCTCTTGTACAGCGGTTCCGTGGCCCCTGGAAGGGTCGGGCCGTCCTGCGGTGCCGGGGCACCGATCTCCGTCCTCTCGTTTCCGGCAGCGACGACGAAGACGACCCGGTTCGTGCTGTCCAGGGCCTTGAGCACCTGCCACATCACGTCCCTCCCCTGCTCTCCCGGCTTCAGGACGGGAGCGTACCAACCCAGCGAGGCATTCAAGGATGCCAGCTTCAGGGTCGGCTGGCCCCTCAACAACCCGATCAGGTATTCGACGCCCTCGATCATCCATCCGGTCGTGCCCACCCCGTCCTCGTTCATGGTACGGAGGGAGATCAGCTTCACGTTCCAGTTCACGCCCACGACGCCCTTACCGTTGTTTCCCCTGGCGCCGATGGTCCCCGCCACGTGGGTGCCGTGACCGTTCTCGTCCTGCCACGAGGACTTGCCCGGCACGAAGTTCCTGCTCAGGGTTCCGTCCACCTTCGCCAACTCGACGCTCTGTGCCGTCGTGTCGATGCCCGTGTCCATGACGGCCACGTAGACGTCGTCGGCCCCCGTCGTGTCCTGCCAGGCCTCGGGCGCCTTAATGGCCTTCAGCCCCCACAGGGCAGGGAAGCCAGGGTCGTTCGGCTCCCTGGCAGACGTCTGCACGACGTAGTTGGGCGACGCGGCCAGCACGTCGTCCCGTTGCAGCAGCTTCCGCACCAGTTCCTCCTCGGAGGTAGCGCCGCTCAACCACACGAAGACGCCGTTCCCCGCCTCGGAGAGGTTGGGGTAAGTCTTCTCCACGCGCGCGCCCACGGCGGCAGCGATGGAGGCCGCGCGGAACGCCTCGCGTCCCACGCGCACGGACGGGGCCGACACCCTTTCCCCCTCGCCCTTAAAAACCGCCAGGACCTCCCCTGGAACGCAGCGGGCCACAGCGGTACCCACCAGAGCAAACAGTGAGGCAAGCGCCAACACAGAGATTAAAATCGGTTGCAGTTTCCTCAAAACACAGCCTCCTCCTCAGCGTATGGGCTCATCGTCGTCTCGGACGATCACATGGCCCGGCACGACAGGACCGTCCCCGTCGTCTTCTCTAACTCTACCGTGACGTAGCGCCGCAGGAAACGCTGCACAAACGCCGCGCGGTCCACCTGCTGCCCCTTCTCATCCACAAAGACGCACTTCGCCAGCAACGGACAGACGTACCTCCGTCCCCCCACGGCCAGCGTGATCTCCTGGCCGTCTATGCCCTCCAGGGACCCCGTCGCTTCCCGCACCTCCAATTGGTCCATAGGAATGATGGTGCGCTCCCCGTTTGGGCCTATGATTGCAAAGTCCGCCATAGGCGTCTCGGGCTTAGGCTCCGGCACACCGATCGGTGCGGGCTCGGCAACCTCCATGACAGCCTCGTCGACCGAGGCCAGGGGTGTGGGCTCGACCTCCTGCGGCGCGACCGCACCCTCCGCGGCGAGCGACGCCGCCAGAACGGCAGCCGCAGCGACGCGCAGGGGGAAACTCATCTTCTTCATCGTGCGAACCTCCTCGAACTGAAACGATTGACTCCATCACTCATTATACGCCAACTCGCCGCCGGCTGCGGCAGTGCGGGAGGACCTTTCAGCCTGTTTTTTATTATAGCGCACCCCCTCCCCTCTCGATCCGGACGACCGTCCGGCCCGCCTTCGCTTCTCGTTTTTCCCCATGGGATTAAAGCTATAATAATGGACGTACGGCGGGGCCATACGGCAAGACAAACCGAGCCCCGGTCCCAGAACAAGGCGAGGTGAAGGAGCGATGAACGAAAAGTTAAAGGCGCTGCCCATCGGGACGTACAACTTTGAGAAGCTGAGGCGGATGAACTGCGTTTACGTGGACAAGACGGCGCGGCTAATGGAACTCGTCGAGGCCGGGGCATGGTACTTCCTCTCCCGCCCTCGGCGGTTCGGCAAGTCGCTGACCCTCTCGACGCTCGACGCCCTGTTCGGCGGCAAGGCGGAGCTGTTCCGCGGCCTCGCCGCCGAGGCGTGGGCCGCAGAGCAGGCGAAACACCCCGCGCCCGTGCTGCGGCTCGACATGAGCATGATGGACACACGCGGGGTTTCGGAGTTTGAAGCTTCGCTGATAAGAGAATTGACGCGGAGGGCGGAAAGCGCAGGGGTGCACGTTAAAAGCATACTTCCCGGCGGCGTGTTTCAGGATCTGATCATCGGGCTTTATGATCAGGGCGGGCCTGTGGTTGTCCTGATCGACGAGTACGACAAGCCCATCCTGGACAAGATCGGGAACCTGGAGGCGGCGGAGGCCATGCGCGAGGCGCTCCGCACCCTCTACACCGTCCTCAAGGGCTGCGACGAGTACCTCCGCTTCGTCATGCTGACTGGCATCTCCAAGTTCACCAAGACCGGCGTCTTCTCCGCCATGAACAACCTGATGGACATCTCCATGACGGAGAGGTTCGGCGACGTCGTGGGCTACACTCAGGAGGAGCTTGAACGGGACTTCGCGGGCTGGATCGACGACGCGGCCGGCAAGATGCGCCTCTCCCGCCAGGAGCTCCTG
>ERZ772917.1763-NODE-1763-length-11763-cov-21.977964_pt1 | contig 11763 bp, 8 predicted proteins | sample MGYA00511187_ERZ772917 | MGnify/ENA primary metagenome ERZ772917 (study PRJEB29015, sample SAMEA2737925) | human oral metagenome | biome: human oral; feature: human-associated habitat; material: dental | place: China | collected 2012 ... | reverse complement strand
TACCGGGGATGGAAGAAACAGCGGCAGAAAAGAAAAGGGGAACGATGATTTTAAAAACGATGATTCTAAAAAGGAAGAGAAAGCCTTCTTTCTTTTTTGCCGGCGGGATTGTGCTATAATGGAACAAATATTATTATCTTTTGGTTTAACCGTTCATATTTTTGAATAAAAATTTTTATATGAGATATACATTGATTAATCAGAGGAGCGCCGGCTTTCATGAAAAATTCTGAAATTCGCAGACAGCATAAAGAAAAATCTTCCACGGTAAAAAAGATTTTTCTTTTTCTTTTCATTATCGTTTTTATTGCAGGCGCCGGGGCGGCGGCAGGTTTCTTTCTGTCGGTGAGCAGCGGGCTTCCGGATATTTCCGCAAATATTGCACCGGATGCGTCGTCCCGCATTTATGATGCCAAGGGGCGGCTTATTACTACGGTTCACGCCGAGGAAAACCGTCTCCCCGTGTCCATTGATGAAGTGCCGGCTAATTTACAAAACGCATTTATTGCGGTAGAGGATAACCGCTTTTATGAACATCACGGCGTGGATCCTCTCGGTATCATCCGTGCCGTTTTCAGAAATATCATCAGCGGCAATGCCACGGCGCAGGGGGGGAGCACCATTACGCAGCAGCTGGCGCGAAACGCTTTCCTTTCGCAGGAACAGACGCTGAAACGCAAGATGCTGGAGGCTTTTCTTGCTTTAAAGATAGAGCGGCAGTATACCAAAAAAGAAATTCTGGAAATGTATATGAACCAGATTTATTTCGGACAGGGCTGTTATGGTATCCAGACGGCATCTAAAGTGTATTTTGGAAAAGACGTGAAGGATTTGTCTCTTGCTCAGTGCGCGCTCATAGCGGGTCTTCCGAACAGTCCGAATTATTACTCTCCGTTCCACAGTGTGGAAGCGGCAAAACAGCGGCAGTCCATCGTTCTTGATCAGATGGTGAAGTATGGGTACATTACCGAGAGTGAGGCCGCTGCGGCAAAAGAAGCGGATATCCATCTGGCCCGGCCCCAGGAACAGCGGGGAACGGATAGTGTGGCATCTTATTTTGTAAATTATGTTATTCACTTGATCAGCGAAAAGTATGATTCCGATGCGATATACAAAGAGGGCCTGCAGATTTACACTACACTGGATCTTGATTTGCAGAAGGAAGCGGAAGCGGCTCTGAAGAAAAATCTTCCTAATGCCTATACGGATGATAATAATCTGACTCAGCCCCAGGGTGCCCTTGTTTCCATAGAAGTGGGAACGGGATATGTCCGTGCCATGGTAGGCGGCCGCGGACAGGATCATTTTAACCGTGCGGTGCAGATGACCCGCCAGCCGGGTTCGGCTTTCAAGCCTTTTGTCTACCTCACTGCATTTGCAAATAAAGTAACGCCTTTCGATATACTCAGTAATACAGCGAAAGATTTTGGCGGCGGCTGGACACCGAAGAATTACGGTGGCACTTCCGGCGGCAGTGTAACCGTCATGGAAGCGCTTGTGAAGTCCATGAATATACCTACGGTCTATCTGGCGGATCAGGTAGGCATGGGAAAAATTATTCAGACGGCAAAAAATGTGGGGATTTCCACCTTAGTTACCGAGGGTGAATACAGTGATACGAACTTGGCAACAGCTCTCGGTGGTCTGACTTACGGCGTGTCCGTCTGGGATATGGCAAAAGCATACAGCGTGTTTGCAAACGGCGGCAAACTGGTGGAACCGACGGTCATTATGAAAGTTGTCGACCGCAATGGAAAGGTGCTTGAAGATCATTCAGGTGCGCGGGAAAGTACACAGGCCGTTGATGAAGCCTCGGCATGGACATTGACGAGTGTGCTGGAAGAAGTTATCTCCCGCGGAACCGGCGGAAATGCATATATCGGACGGCCGTCGGCAGGAAAGACGGGGACTACTGATGATGAACATGACGCATGGTTTGTCGGATATACGCCGGATCTCTCCACGGCTGTCTGGGTCGGCGATGACACATCCACCAATGCGGGGTATACCGGCGGCACCATTCCTGCAGCGATCTGGCGCGATTATATGTACGAAGCGGAAAGCGGTTACACCGTGAAGAATTTCGAAATTCCTGCATCCGTAAGAAACAGTATGGAAAAAGCAAGGGCCGCGCGGGCAAAGCAGGAAGCGGAAGCGGCGGAAAAGAAGAAAAAGGAAGAAGCGGAGAAAAAGAAAAAAGCATTGAAGGATAAAGTGAAATCTGCGGGGAATAAACTTCTTGACAGGATTTCGGGCCGATCGGCAGAAAAGTCCGGGGAAAAACAGTAACGGGAAGAAGATAAATTGACAAAGGACAGGACGTTTCGTAAAAGGCGTCCTTTTCTTTTGCAGAAAATATGAAAACGGGAAAAGGAATATGTGTTATGTAATGATAAAAAGTAATGAAAACAGCATACATTTATGCTAAAATTACAACGGACTTTCTTTTTATAGTTAGTGTCTGGGATATATGCTAAAATTGCTTTGGTAAGTAAACATATTTAAGATTTGAGAGGAGATGTTTTTCATGAAATGGAAGGCTCTTGCTGCGTGCACCCTGGCCGGACTGGCGTTGATTGCTGCCGGCTGCGGCGGCGGTGACAAGGCGGCTGCAGGCGGTGCGAAAGCAGGCGGTCAGGATCTGAAAGGCAAGAAGTTGGTGATGTATGTGTCTTTCCATGAAGACACGGCGAAAGAACTGGCGGATCTGTTTAAGAAGAAGACCGGTGCAGATGTAAGCTTCATCCGTCTGCCGACCGGGGAAGCTCTTGCCCGTATCACGGCAGAAAAAGACGCACCGAAAGCGGATATCTGGCTCGGCGGCACGGCAGACGCCCATGCGAAAGCGGCGGCTGACGGACTTCTGGAAGCTTATAAATCCAAGAATGCCAAAATGATCATGCCTGAATACCAGGACAAAGACGGTTTCTGGTATGGCACGTATCTGGAAGTTTTGGCAATCGGCTACAATGAAAAACGTTTCAATGAAGAATTTAAACCGAAAGGCGTCGCCGCTCCGACGACACTGCAGGATCTTCTGAAACCTGAATTCAAAGGGGAAATTATTATGCCTGATCCACGCAAATCCGGTACAGGCAACACCTTTATCAGTTCCGTTCTCCAGAATATGGGAGAAGAAAAGGGCTGGGAATACCTGAAAGCGCTGAAACCGCAGGTGGCGCAGTTCACTCCTTCCGGATTCACACCGGGACAGAAAGCCGGTGCCGGCGAATATCTTATCGCCGTCAACTTTATTTCCGATCAGAATCTGGTCAGCGCCAAAGGACAGAAACTGGTAAGCACCATTTACGATCAGGCAGGCTGGACAGTATGTCCCGTAGGCAAGATTAAGAACAAAGCCAATGAAGATGTGGCGAAAGCGTTTATTGATTTCGTCCTTACCAAAGAAGCGGGAGATATCCTTGTAAAGACGACGAACGGCATTGCCTGCAATCCTGAAGTGGCTCCGCCCCAGGGCATGAAGCCGCTGAAAGAGCTGCCGTTGTTCAAGACTTATGATTTGGTCAAGGCGGGCGCCGATAAACAGAAGAACTGCGATACATTCTTTGCTGAATAATATGTCTGTCAAAAAGCTGCCTCCACCAATGACGGTGGGGGTAACTTTTTATCTATTACTTTTACTTATTTAAGAAATAGTCTGCTTTATACCTGCCCTTCCCTCGCCGATGGAAAAGCCGGAAGGCACCTGCTGTTTTAAAGAAATAAATCCTTTTTATATCTAAGGAGTTTTGTATGAATGAAAAAGAGTCCGGCCGCGAACACACCGGAATCGCAGCGGAGATGAAAGTGCTTCTTCGGGAGCCGCCGCTTCTCATCGGTATTCTTGCCGTATTCCTTCTGTTTGCCGTATTTATTATTTATCCTTTTGTGAAAATTCTTCTCGTTCCGACATCGGCAGACTGGATGCGCGCCGTCACGGATAAGGAGTTCATCGAGGTATTCAGCCACACGATCTTCTCGTCCTTTGTTGCTACGGCGGCGGCTATCGTTTTCGGATTCATTTTCGCTTACGGCGTGAATTACACGAATATGCCGTGCAAGCGTTTCTTCCAGGTGGTGGCTCTGCTTCCTACCATGGCGCCGTCCGTTGTCAGCGGTCTGGCATTCATCATGCTTTTCGGCCGCCGCGGCTTTATTACATGGGAAATGCTTCATTTGAAGGTGGATCTTTACGGACCTGTCGGACTTTGGGCAGCGCAGACTATCGCTTTTTTCCCGCTGGCGTACATCACTATTTCGGGTGTCTTGAAAAATATCAGTCCGAATTTGGAACTGGCGGCACAGAACCTGGGAGCAAAAGGGTGGTACCTTTTCCGTACGGTGACCCTCAGACTGGCGACGCCGGGGCTGGCAAGCGCGTTCCTCCTGGTCGGTATCAACTCATTGGCGGACTTCGGCAACCCCATGCTGGTCGGAGGTAATTATCATGTTCTGGCCACGGAGGCATACACACAGGTCACCGGTGCCTGGGATCTTCCCATGGGCGCCACGCTTTCCGTATTCCTTGTCATTCCGACACTCATTGTTTTCTTTGTACAGCGGTATTATCTGGAAAAGAACTCTTATGTTACCGTTACGGGAAAGCCCGTGGCAGGCCTCATCCGTGTGACGGCGGGACCGGCGGCAACATGGTGTTTCTTTACTTTCTGCATGCTTCTCAGCCTGGGCATCCTTATGATTATCGGCGTGGTTGTGCTTTTTGCCTTTACCGTTTCTTTCGGTGCGGATTACACCTTCACTCTTGAGTATTTCAAAGAAGGCGTCATCAACTCCAATGTCATGGTGAACTCCTGGGTGGCATCCATGTCCACGGCGGCAATCAGCACGGTCTTCGGCATTGCTCTGGCGTTTCTGGTGCTCCGTAAAAAATTCCCGGGAAGAACAGTTATGGATTTTCTTGCCATGCTTCCCGTCTCTCTGCCGGGGACGTTTATCGGTCTTGCCATGATTCTCGCCTTTAATGACGGACCGCTTGAAATGACGGGTACGCTTGCTATTATCATTCTCGGTATGGCTCTCCGCCAGCTGCCGGTAGGATATCGGCAGGCCGTGGCGGGGCTGAAACAGATCGAAGGCTCCTTAGAGCAGGCGTCTACCAACTTAGGGGCAGGCAGCTTCACGACTTTCCGGAAAATTGTGCTGCCTATGCTGAAAAATTCACTTTCTGTCAGCTTTGTATACGCGTTCATGCGTTCCATGAACACCTTAAGCACCGTTATTTTCCTCGTGTCACCGGAATGGAACCTGGCATCCATCAATATCATGAGCCTGGCAAATCAGGGATTCCTCCCGACTGCCAGCGCCACTGCCGTAGGTATCATGCTTGTTATTTACCTGACTTTCGGTGTGGTGAAACTGATACTCCGTGACAAGATCAATATCTTTGATTTATAATCGCTCAAAGTTTACAACAGAGGTGGAAATATGTCAGACTTAGTATTGCAGCTGAAACAGATCAATAAATATTTCGGTCGGAGCCATGTCATCAAAGACGTGAACATTGATTTTGAAAAGGGGCATTTCGTTACATTCCTCGGGCCGTCAGGCTGCGGGAAGACCACGCTTCTCCGCATGGTGGCAGGTTTCTATGAACCGGATGATGGGGAAATACTTCTCAACGGCAAACGAATCGAAAGGATTCCTCCTTACAGCAGAAATACGGCCATGGTATTTCAGGAATATGCCCTCTTTCCGCATATGAACGTTTTTGATAATGTTTCCTATGGACTTCGTGTGAAGAACCGTCCGAAAGAGGAAATAGAAAGACGTGTCAAAGAAGCACTTGACCTCATGCAGCTCAAAGGCATGGAGGACCGTTTCCCGAACCAGATGTCCGGCGGACAGCAGCAGCGTGTTGCTGTGGCCCGTGCCATTGTCATGAATCCTGAAGTTCTTCTTCTTGATGAACCGCTGTCCAATTTGGATGCGAAGCTGCGCGAAAGCGTCCGCGTGGAACTCCGTGATATTCAGAAGAAGATGGGGCTTTCCACGATTTATGTCACCCATGACCAGTCGGAAGCTCTTTCCATGTCGGACATGATTGTCATCCTTAAAGGCGGCGTCGTCCATCAGACAGGATCGCCCCAGGAGATCTACTTTGAACCGAAGACGCCGTTCGTGGCGGACTTCATCGGCACGACAAACCTCCTCAGCGTAAAAGGGCTGGGAGAAAATACTGTTTCTTACGGAAACGACAGAATTCACACTGCGAAGAGCGTAAATGCAGGGCAGGAATACTGCCTGAGCATCCGTCCCGAATGTCTGAAGTTGGTGAAAGAGGCCGTTGACGGGCAGGTGAATGTAAAAGTCACCATTCAAAATAAAATGTTCCTTGGAGAAAAAATCCGCTACTTTGTCAATGACAGTCTTGGCAAGGAATGGATTATCGATATTTACGATCCCGGCAGGACGATCCTGGAAGGCGAAGCATATGCCGCTTTCCCCTTTGAAAAGGCATGGCTCATTGAAGATCTGACGGATTGAAATGAAAAAAGAGCGGAGCTTCCGTAAAAAGAAACGACGCTCTTTTTTGTCCGCCGAAAAGGCATGAGTGGAGGGGCTGTGACAAGGTGCAAAAATATTTTGTCACAGCCTCTTTATAATTGGCTATTGCAGGTCTCTCAGCAGATCGTTTACATGAGAAGCGGCTTTCACGTTCCTGTATTCTTTCACCAATATGCCTTTTTCATCAATGATGAACGTGGAGCGCTCGATGCCCATGTATTTTTTCCCGTACATGCTCTTTTCTTTCATGACGCCGTACAAGTTGCATACCGTTTCCTTTTCATCGGAAAGGAGCGGGAAATTAAGTTCATACTTGTCGCGGAAGTTGCAGTGCTTTTTCACGCTGTCGCGGCTCACGCCAAGTACAGAATACCCCCGCTTCTTAAATTCTTCCAGATTAGCGCGGAATGCCTGCGCTTCCAGCGTGCACCCGGAAGTATTGTCCTTCGGGTAGAAATAAAGAATTACCTTTCCGCCCTTGTAATCAGAAAGAGAAATGTCCTGTCCGCCGTCAGACGGAAGTGTGAATAGGGGCGCTTTTTTGCCCACCGTAAGATCTGCCATGATGACCTCCTTAAAGAAATATATTTTCTTTCATTATAGTATGGGGGAGACAGGATGTAAAACGGAGAAAAAGACGTAAAAGTATTTTTTCTCCGGCAGATGGACAGCAAAGCATAAGGAGATATATAAAGCGCAGACAAAGATGGTATAATGAATTTATACACAGGGAAATCGCATAAATTGACATTTTAACATCCGGAGATAAAAATGTCTTTTCATGAAGAGCTGAATCAAAAACTGAATGTATTTTTTAATCGTGACTGGTCTGTTGAGTTGTCGGAACAGGAAGAGGAAAAGATGGAAGAACTCGCGGCCGGTCTTGTGAAAGATTTTGGCTGGGATACGGTTTTTCATGCAGCATTCGAATATCTGAAAGAGAACTGCCGGACACCGGAGTCTGTAATGAATTTCGCACATCTGTATTGGGAATCCTGGTGGTGGAATCACCCGATTAAAGAGCCATACAGGTTTATGGGATACTTCTATTACAGAATCGGTATGGATGTGGAAGAATATGATTCGTATCAGGACATATTGGACAGCCTTTCGTGCAGTATATTGACCAAGTCAGGATATAAACAGGCTGACTTGTATGAGGCCCCATACTATATCCCGGAACGGGATCCGCTCATGATACAGGCGGTAGAAGAATATATAAACAATGAGAAAAACAGAAACCATTGATATGGAAGAAACCGGTCAGGCACAGCATTTGTTTGTTTCAGGAATAGTGTATAGAGATAGGTACTGCGTTTGCAGAAGGGTATATTTCGAAAAAGAAACAGGGAAATTTCGGTTTACAGAAAAATTTAGCTTTATATAAGACAGCAGGATGACAAAACGATCCTGCCGATTTGCTTTTTCTATTCGGTATTTTGTTTGCATATAGACGGCATACTTCCAGTTTCTTTCCGTATGGCAGCGGAAATATGCTTTCGGATTTGTTCCTTATATATAATTTCTTTATTGACAGATAGACCCCAGGGGGGTATAGTCTGATTAGAAAGAAGATTTTCGATTCAAAGGTAAGAAGCAAAGAGAGTGCGAAAAAGCAGAGAGGGAAATGAAATGGAAGCGAAGGAGACAAAACAGATGGCCGGTATGGAAACAGAGGAAGCCTGCTGCCGTACGGAACGGACACCGGCAGAACAAAAGAAACTGCTTACTCGCCTTAAGACGGTGGAAGGGCAGATCAGGGGGATACAGAAAATGGTGGAAGCCGATGCGTACTGCCCCGATATCCTCATGCAGGTATCAGCTGTATCCAATGCGCTGAATTCTTTCAACAAACTGCTCCTGGCATCCCACATCCGAGGCTGCGTTTCCGATGATATCCGCGAAGGACGGGACGGAAAAGTGGATGAGCTCTGCACCATGCTCCAAAAACTGATGAAATAATTTTTTGACAGGAAAAGAAAGAGGTGAAAGATGAGACAATATACAGTCACAGGCATGACCTGCGCAGCATGCCAGTCCCATGTGGAAAAGGCGGTCGCTGAAGTACCGGGGGTCTCTTCGGTGGCCGTGGCGCTCCTGACAAATTCCATGGCGGTCGATGGCACCGCGTCAGACGAAGAAATCATCCGCGCCGTTGAAAACGCGGGGTACGGAGCGCGGCTCAAAGGTGAAAAAAAGAAAAAGAGCTCCGCTTCAGAAAAACTGGCACAGGAAGCGGAAGCCCTGGCCGACCATGAAACGCCGAAGCTCAAAAGGCGCCTCATATGGTCCGCCGTATTTCTTGTGCTCCTCATGTATATCACCATGGGGCACAATATGCTCGGCTGGCCCGTTCCCGTATTTTTTGACCATAATCATCTGGGACTTGCTTTGACGGAAATGTTTCTTGCCCTCATCGTGATGCATGTCAATAAAGATTTCTTTCTTTCCGGCGGGAAATCCCTCGCCCATGGCGTGCCGAATATGGATACCCTCGTGGCGCTCGGCTCGGGAGTTTCCTTCCTCTGGTCGCTCTATGTTCTTTATGAGATGACCTACCTCCTTACGCAAGGCACATCGAACACGGATCTCATGGAAATTTATCACGACCGGCTTTATTTTGAGTCCGCCGCCATGATTCCTGCGCTTATCACCGTAGGGAAAACACTGGAATCCCTCTCCAAAGGCCGGACCACCAATGCTTTGAAAAGTCTGATGAAGATGGCGCCAAAAACGGCGGTCATCGAAAAAGACGGGCAGGAAGTATCCATTGCCATCGACGAGGTGCAGCCGGGAGATATCTTTGTCGTAAGACCGGGAGAAACCATTCCCGTAGACGGCGTGATTATAGAAGGCGCGGCAGCGGCAGACGAATCCGCTCTTACGGGAGAATCCGTTCCGGTGGACAAAGCAGAAGGCGACACCGTGAAAGCTGCCACTATAAACCGTTCCGGATTCATCCGTGCCCGTGCCACCCGTGTAGGTGAAGACACGACCTTCTCACAGATCATCCGCATGGTCAGCGATGCGGCTGCTACAAAAGCGCCGATTGCAAGAATCGCTGATGCCGTGTCCGCCGTCTTTGTGCCTGCCGTTATCGGTGTAGCCGTTCTCGTCATGATCGTGTGGATACTCCTCGGCGCGCCCGTGGCGAAAGCATTGGAATACGCCATCTGCGTCCTCGTCATTTCCTGTCCCTGCGCGCTGGGACTGGCAACGCCCGTTGCCATTATGGTCGGCAGCGGCGTAGGCGCGAAAAACGGCATTCTTTTCAAAACAAGCGAATCTCTTGAAAATGCGGGAAAAATACAGATTGTCGCGCTTGACAAGACCGGTACCGTTACAGAAGGGAAGCCGAAAGTTACCGGCATTTATCCTGCGGGACATATGACGGACGATGAACTTCTCCTTCTGGCGTATTCGCTGGAATGGAAATCCGAGCATCCCCTTGCCCGGGCCGTTGTGGAAAAGGCGGAAGAAAGAGGCATGAGTCCGAAAGAAACTTCCGGATTCCGGGTTCTTGCGGGAAACGGCCTTGCCGCTATTATGGACGGGGACACGATTCACGGCGGGTCGGAAACCTATATTTCCACGCTGGCGGATATACCGCAGGATATGACAGAACTCTCCCGGGCATTGGGGGGAGAAGGAAAAACGCCGATTTTCTTTGAACGGAACGGGATCTTCTTGGGGATTATAGCTGCCGCCGATGTGATTAAGAAAGACTCCGCCCAAGCTGTTAAAGAACTGCAGCATATGGGGATCGAAGTCATCATACTGACAGGAGATAATCAGCGGACGGCAGACGCCATCGGGAAAGAAGCAGGCGTTAACCGTGTCATTGCAGGCGTCCTTCCTGACGGGAAAGCGGCTGTTATCAAAAACCTGCAGAAACGGGGAAGGACGGCTATGGTAGGGGACGGGATCAATGATGCGCCCGCGCTTACCGGATCGGATATCGGAATCGCCATCGGCGCAGGGACAGATGTGGCTGTCGACTCCGCTGATATCGTTCTTATGAATTCCAGGCTCACCGATGTTTCCGCTGCCATCCGATTAAGCAGGAAGACGCTGAAAAATATCCGTGAAAATTTATTCTGGGCCTTTGCTTATAATATTCTGCTCATTCCTGTGGCGGCCGGCGTATATCCCATGATTTCCATAAATCCCATGTGGAGCGCGGCGGCGATGGCTCTTTCCAGTGTCACCGTCTGTCTGAATGCCCTTCGGCTGAATCTGTTTGAAGTTCATGACAGCAGGAAAGATAAACCCCTGAAAAGGAAAGCGCTTCTGCCGGCGGAAGTGCCCGGCACAGAAACCGGCACTGCTATAGAGAAGAAAGAGGCGGCAGTAAAGGAAAGGGCGGCTATTATTTCCGTAGAAGGCATGACCTGTGAAATATGCGAGCACCACGTGGAAAATGCGTTGAAGAAAATAAAAGGTGTTGTGGAAGCAAAAGCGGATCATACCACAGGAAAAGTAAAGATGACCTGCTCGGCCGCTCCTGATGAAGAAACCGTGAAGAAAGCAATTTCCGAAGCGGATTACATTTACAAAGGAATGATAGTTCCAAAGGAGGAAATGAAAATGAAAGAAACAGTAAAAATTGAAGGCATGATGTGCGGCCACTGCGAGGCGGCAGTAAAGAAATCGCTGGAGGCCATTGACGGCGTGGATCGCGCGGAAGTGTCCCATGAAACGGGTACCGCCGTGCTCACTCTTTCCGAAGAAGTCGCTGATGCGGATGTACGGAAGGCTGTCGAAGACAAAGATTACAAATTCGTAAGCATCGAAAAATAAAATCAAAAATGAAAAGCCCGCGGGAGAAAATAAGATCATCGCGGGCTTTTCATGTGTCCGTCTTGGGACAGGTTTTGTATTAAATGTTTATTTTCGTGGTTAGGAATGCGGGAACGGAAAGCTGCTACAAAACAGTATAGAGGGCGGAATCCGTTATCGCAATGTATTGACATGAAATGTCCTGTAAGCTTTGTTTTCCTTTTCAGAAAAAACGGGAGAGCGGTATTTCTGCAAACCGATTCCCTTATACAGTAAAAAAGGACGGCTCGCACCGTCCCTTTTCAGGAGTATAAAAAAATAAAGGAAGTTGGAAAGGAGTGATTTTCGCTTGGGAGTGCGAAAATTTCCCAACGGCAGAACCGTTTCATGAATCCGCTTCTGCCTGTAAGTAGTATATCACAAATAAATGATTTTGAAAACTACTTTCAATTATTTTTT
>ERZ772917.1762-NODE-1762-length-11772-cov-23.388751_pt1 | contig 11772 bp, 9 predicted proteins | sample MGYA00511187_ERZ772917 | MGnify/ENA primary metagenome ERZ772917 (study PRJEB29015, sample SAMEA2737925) | human oral metagenome | biome: human oral; feature: human-associated habitat; material: dental | place: China | collected 2012 ... | reverse complement strand
TTCTCACGACGAACAAGTACCGTTCTCGCGAGCAATAAGTACCGTTCTCGCGGAGGAGGGGGTGGGTGGTCGATCGGGACGGATGACCCCGGACACACCCCGCCGGTATCGGGCATGATGAGGCCATGGACCCCATCCTCATCGTTCTCGCCGTCCTGGCTGTCCTCGCCGTCGTCGGTGGCCTGTGGTACTACGCGGGGCACCGTTCGGGCGGACAGCTTCCGCCCGAGGTCACCGCCCACACCCCTACCAGCGCCCAGGACGTCCTGCCCGCCGACCGGGAGCCTGACGCCGGTGAGCCGTCCGAGCCCGCCGCGCCGACCCAGGAACCCGTCGGGACCCTGGAGCGCCCCGAGTCCATCCCCGGGCGCATGCAGCGCCTGCGCGCGCGCCTGGCCGGATCCGGCGGGTTCGGGCGGGCCGTCCTGGCGGTCCTGTCGCGCGGCGACCTCACCGAGGCCGACTGGGAGGAGATCGAGGACACCCTCCTGACCTCCGACCTGGGGATTGAGGTGACCACCGGCCTCATGGACGACCTGCGCACCCAGGCCAAGGTCCTGGCCACCTCCGACCCCGCCGCCATCCGCGCCGTCCTGCGCGACGAGCTCGTGCGCCTGGTGGACCCCACCATGGACCGCTCCCTCAACCTGGTCCGCCCCGAGCCCGCCGACGGCGCCGACCCCGCCGCGGGCCGTCCTGCCGCCGCCGTGCTCATGGTGGGGGTCAACGGCACCGGCAAGACCACCACCTGCGGCAAGCTCGCCCGGGTCCTGGTGGCCCAGGACAAGACCGTGATCATGGGCGCCGCCGACACCTTCCGGGCCGCCGCCGCCGACCAGCTGACCACCTGGGGCCAGCGCGTGGGCGTCACCGTGGTGCGCTCCGAGCGTGAGGGCGCCGACCCCGCCTCCGTGGCCTACGACGCCGTGCGCGCCGCCGCAGCCGAGGACGTGGACGTGGTGCTCGTGGACACCGCCGGGCGCCTGCAGAACAAGGCCGGCCTCATGGACGAGCTGGGCAAGATCAAGCGGGTCATGGGCAAGGTCGCGCCCGTGGGCGAGGTCCTCCTGGTCCTGGACGCCACCACCGGCCAGAACGGCATGCGCCAGGCGCAGGTGTTCTCCCAGGCCGTGGGCATTACCGGCATTGTGCTGACCAAGATGGACGGTACCGCCAAGGGCGGCATTGTGGTCACCGTCCAGAAGGAGCTGGGCGTGCCGGTCAAGCTCGTCGGGCTCGGCGAGGGGGCCGACGACCTGGCCCCCTTCGACCCCGAGGGGTTCGTGGACGCCCTCCTGGCCTGAGCGACCGTCCTGGCCTGAGCGACCGCGAGCGCCAGGTCCTCCCTGCTCGCAGGGGCGCTTGCAGGACTGCGGTAGCACTCTGGGCGGCGCAAGGGCTCTCCTTGCTCGTAGGGGTGCTTGTAGGCGTACGCCCACACGCGGCAATCATCCCGGGGGTCTTCCCTGCCCGCAGGGGCGCTTGGCCCGTAGGATGCGGTGGAGGAGCATCCGGGCGGGGTTCTCCCTGCCCGCAGGGGCGCTTGGACCCTCCGGGCCGGCGGCGGGACGCCGCGTAGGGGTTCTCCCTGCCCGCAGGGGCGCTTGACATGCCGTCGCAGGGGCTCTCCCTGCGACGGCCTGCCCACGGCACGCACTAATCTGCGGCGCGCACTAATCCGCGGCGGGCACTGAGAAGTACGCCGTCTTCATTAGACTTGGCCTGACCGCCAACGAGCACAGCAACCGCCGCCTGCTGGCCCTGGCCTACACTGCCGGCGGGAGGAGGTACCCATGACCACGACCCCCACGGGCCCCGCCGGCCCCACGGTGCCCGCGCAGGCACCTGTGCGCAGGTACTCCCCGCTGACGAGCGTCCCGGTCGTCGTCGGGGTGCTCGTCCTCCTGACCGCCCTGGTCACGGCGTGGCTGGCCGCCCACCTCACCTCCCGGGCGCGCGACTACGACCCGGTGAGCGTCAGTGCGGAGGGGACCACGGTCCTGGATCTCGACGGCGCCTCGGGGGACGTGAGCGTCTCCTGCGGCGGCTCCACGGACTTCGTCATGACGCAGCACAGGGTCAGGAGGCCGTGGCACATGGAGCGCCAGGGGAGCGTGCTGAGGGTCTGGCGCGACTCCGGTGGCCTGTTCAGCGTCGGGTGGCTGGGCGGCGGTGCGGAGAAGGTCACCCTGACCGTCCCGGAGTCGTTGTGCCACCAGTCCCTCGACGCGGCCCTGCGCATTGGCTCCGGGAACCTGCGTGTCAGTGCCGGCTTCAAGGACGTGACCGCCGACGTGGGCTCCGGGAACCTCAACCTGAGCGGTCTGGCGGACTCCGTGGCCGCCGACGTGGGCTCCGGGAGCGTCGGCATGGACATTGACGGCGCCGACCGGGCCAGCGTGAGGGTGGGCTCCGGGGAGCTGTACGCCTGGTTCACGCGGGTTCCCGGGACGCTGAGCGTCGACGTCGGCTCGGGCGAGGCCGGGCTCAGCCTGCCCACCGGCCACTACGCGCTCACCCAGGACGTGGGCTCCGGGGAGCTGGACAACCGTCTGGCCGACGACGCCCAGGGGGCTGCGGGGCGGCTGGACGTCTCCGTCGGCTCGGGCAGCGTCACCCTGGTCAACACGGCCAGCGACGGCTGAACCGCGCCGGTGGGGCCAGCCGGTGAGTCAGCGGGGCCAGGCGGTGGAGCCGGGCCTGGCAGGTAGGGCCTGCCCACTAGGTCGGGATCCTGGCCCGGTATCCAGGCCGGGTCAGCGGGTTCGGCGGCCCGGGCCTAGGTGAGGATCCAGCCCCGTTCGGCGGCAATGTGGACCGCGGCCGCGCGGGTCGGGGCCCCGGTCTTGGCCATGGCCTGTGAGAGGTGGTTGCGGGTGGTGCCCTCGGTCAGGTGGACCCGGCGCGCCACCTCGGCGACCGTGGCGCCGTCGGCGGCCGCCTGCAGCACCTCGGTCTCCCGGGCCGTCAGGGGGGAGTCGCCCAGGACCAGGGAGTCCGCGGCCAGGGCGGGGTCGATGACGCGCAGCCCGGCGTGCACCCGCCGCACCGACTCGACCAGCTCGGAGGCCGGGGCGTCCTTGACCACGAAGCCGTGGGCGCCGGACTGGATGGCGCGGCGCAGGAAGCCGGGGCGGCCGAAGGTGGTGACAACGAGGACTCGGGTCCCGGGCAGCCGTCTGAGCAGCTGAGCGGTGGCGCTCAGCCCGTCGGTCCCGGGCATGTCGACGTCCATGAGGACCACGTCGGGCCGGTGCTCCAGGGCGGCGGGCAGGACAGGACGTCGTCGCCGGAGCCCACCTGCGCCACGACCTCGATGTCCCGCTCCAGGGCCAGGAGCGCGGCGAGGGCCCCTCGGACCATGGCCTGGTCGTCGGCCAGCACGACACGGATCACGGGGCCTCCCTCGCGGCGTCGCCCGGTGGGGTGGCGGGCAGGGCGGGCCGGCGGTGGGCGGTGACCCGCAGGAGCGTCCCCGTGCCGCCCGGCCCGGGGCCCACGGCCAGCTCGGCGTCATTGGTCTCGCAGCGGTGGCGCAGGCCCTCCAGGCCGTGGCCGTCCGTGGGCCCGCCCGGCCCCACGCCGTCGTCGACCACCTCAATGGCGTCGGCGGCCAGGCGCACCCGGCAGCGGGTGGCGTGGGCGTGGCGCACCACGTTGGTGACCCCCTCGCGCACCACCCAGGCGAAGAGCTCCTGCAGCTCGGGGCTGACGACGTCAGTGGTGACCGGGAGGTGGGCGCGCACGCCGGCGGCGTCGAGGGTGGTGGCGGCGCGGGCCAGCTCACCGGCCAGGCTCAGCTCCCGGTAGTTGTTGACGGTGGCGCGCACGTCGGCCAGCGCGGTGCGCGCCAGGGACTGGACGTCGTCGATCTCCTGCCTGGCCTGGGCGGGGGCGGCCTCCACCAGCCTGCCGGCGAGCTCGCTCTTGAGGGCGATGACGGTCAGGGAGTGCCCCAGGACGTCGTGCAGGTCACGAGCCATGCGGTTGCGCTCCTCATTGATCCCCAGCTCGTGGTTGCGCCGCTCCAGCAGGCGGGTCTCCCGCCTCTGCTCCATATTGCGTCGTGCGAGTACGCAGGCGGTGCCCCCGCCGAGCGTGGGCAGGGCCGCCTCGCCCGCCTCCCTCCAGGACGGGGAGGTGCGTGCGGCCAGGAGGAGGAGCGCGCACAGGGCCACGGTCACCGGCGTGGACGCCTGCCAGGGCAGGGCGAAGGCGGCGGTCACCACCAGGAGGACCACCATCTGGACCCCGGAGGCGCCGAGCAGTGCCACGGTCCCGGCGGTGGCGGACGTGCCTGCGGCCAGCGCCCAGGCGCCGAGGCGGTCAGGCAGGTGCCTGCCGCGGGCGACCAGGTCGAAGCTGCGGAACCAGGCGGTGGTCAGGCCCGCGCAGGCCGCCACGGCGCACCCGGCCCCCACCACGCCGAGCCTGCCCTGGGCGAGCCCGGTGCGCACCACGGGCACGGTGACGGCCGCCCACACCACCGCCCAGGCCCACCTCAGGACCAGGTGGAGCCGTATCGGGGCGCCGTCGTGCCTGGGTAGGGTGGTCATGAGCGGATCGTAGGTCGTACCCGGCCGGTGTCACGGCTCATGCGCCACGCGGCCCCGCCCAGGAAGACGGCCAGCCAGGCGACGGCGTTGACCACCCACCACCAGGAGAAGCCCTCCGCCCCCAGGGGCCACAGGGCCAGCCTGTGCAGCCCGTACACGGGGGTGAGGCTGCCGACGCGGTCCAGGAGCGAGCCCGGGGTCAGGGGGACGAACATGCCGCCGAGGAAGGCGAGCAGGGCCATGAGTCCGCCCACGACCTGCATGGCGTTGTCCGAGGACAGGACGTAGCCCACGAACAGGCCGAAGGCCACGAAGACCAGTGACCCGACCCACACAATGAGCGCCGAGGCGGCCCAGGCCCCGGCCGGCATCCGGGCGTGGCGCAGGACCCCGACGGCGTAGACGCCCGCGATCACGACCATGCTGACGAGCATGCCCACCGCGGCCTTGGTGAGGACGTAGCACACGGGGCGCAGGGGCGTCAGGCGCAGCTGGCGGCTCCACCCGCTGGCCCGCTCGGTGCTCACCGCCGCCCCGGCGCCCGTGGTGGTCATGAGGGCCCCGAACAGGGCCATGCCGATCGTGAGGTAGGACGCCACGTTGCCGCTCCCGTAGGCCTGGGTGCCGTCCTGGGAGGTGGTGAACATAATGAGGAAGACGACCGGCATGGCCAGGGAGAAGATCATGGCCCGTCGGTTGCGCAGGCGCCTGCGGATCTCCAGGCCCAGGAGGGTCAGGTTCAGGGCGCCGAGGTGTGGCGTCCTGCGGGAGGTGACGTCCAGGTGGCGGGCCACCCGGTCGGGGGAGCCCGTGTCGGTGGGCAGGACGACGGTGCGGGGTGTGCGGGGGATGTTGCTCGTGCTGCTCATGGTGGTGCTCCTCAGGCGGGCCGGGTGGGCTGTAGGCGGGCTGACGGGGACGGTGAGGCGGCGTCGTCGCCGGTCAGGGCGATAAAGGCGTCCTCCAGGCCCCGGCTGGTGATCTCCAGGTCCCTGGCGAGGCGTCCGCTCAGCAGGACCGCGGCGACGGCGTCGGTGTCCTGGGAGGCGAGGGTGAGGCTGTCACCCAGGATCTCCACGTCGTGGGCGTCCGTGCCCGCCAGCGCGCGACGCACCCGGTCGGTACCGGCGGTCAGGGTGGCCCGCAGAGTCCTCCCGCTCACCGAGGCGCGGACCTGCGCGGTGGTGCCGTCGGCCACGACCCGCCCGTGGCTGACCAGGACAATGCGGTCGGCGAAGGCGTCGGCCTCCTCCAAATAGTGTGTGGCGAAGATCACTGTTCGCCCGTTCTCGGCGTCGGCGTGGACGGCCTCCCAGAAGCTGCGGCGGCCCTCGACGTCCATCCCGGTGGTGGGCTCGTCCAGGACCAGCAGCGCCGGGTCGCCCGCCAGCGCCATGGCGAAGCGCAGCCGCTGCTGCTGCCCGCCCGAGCACCTGCTGACTGTCCGTGAGGCAATGTCCTGCACGCCGGCGCGACGCATGACCTCCTCGACGTCGGCGTGCCGGGGGAAGAAGCTCGTGACCAGGGTCACCGTCTCGCGCACGGTGATGTCGGGCAGGAGCCCGCCGGTCTGCATGACGGCGGAGACCAGGCCGCGGTCCACGGCCTGGCGCGGCGTCATCCCGAAGACGCGCACCTGGCCGCTGGTGGGACGTCCCAGTCCCAGGATCATGTCAACGGTGGTGGTCTTGCCTGCTCCGTTGGGTCCCAGGAGGACCAGCACCTCGCCAGGACGGATTCGCAGGTCGATGCCGGCCACGGCCTCAAGGGCGCCGAAGGACCGGTGGACGCCGCTCAGGTGGACGGCGTCCGGGAGCCTGGCCTGGTCCGGGTCCGTCGGGGCGGACCATGGTGTCGTCGTGCTCATGGCCGGAGCCTGGCGCGGGTCGGGCCGCCGTCCCTAGCCCATCGGTCACTACCTGACCATGACAAACGTCAGGGGCCGGGCGGGCAGGTATCCGGCAGACCGGGCAGTCCCGCTATCCTGGGGCCAGAACCTGCGGCCCTCCGCCGCGCCCGCGCGCCCCCGCGGTGTGTGGGACCACCTACCAGCACCACGAGGACCTCACGTGTTCGGCAACCTCTCCGATCGGCTCACCGCCTCCTTCAACTCCCTGCGTGGCAAGGGCAGGCTCACGGAGGCGGACATTGACGCCACCGTCACCGAGATCCGCCGCGCCCTGCTGGAGGCCGACGTCGCCCTGCCGGTGGTGCGCTCCTTTACCGCGGCCGTGCGCGAGAAGGCCAAGGACGTGGCCCGCTCCCAGGCCCTCAACCCGGCCCAGCAGGTCGTGAAGATCGTCAACGACGAGCTCGTCGAGGTCCTGGGCGGGGACTCCCGCGAGATCAACTGGGCCCCCCACGGCCCCACCGTCATTATGCTCGCCGGCCTCCAGGGCGCCGGCAAGACCACCCTGGCCGGCAAGCTGGGACGCTGGCTGCGCGACCAGGGCAAGCGCGTCCTGCTGGTGGCCTCCGACCTCCAGCGCCCCAACGCCGTCACCCAGCTGAGCGTGGTGGCCGGGCGCGCCGGGGTGCAGGTGTGGGCGCCCGAGCCCGGCAACGGCGTGGGCGACCCGGTCGCCGTGGCCCGCTCCGGCGTCGAGCACGCCCGGGCCAGCGGCTACGACGTGGTCGTGGTGGACACCGCCGGGCGCCTGGGCGTGGACGCCGAGATGATGGACCAGGCCATCCGCATCCGCGACGCGATCCACCCCCACGAGATCCTCTTCGTCCTGGACGCCATGGTCGGCCAGGACGCCGTCAACACCTCGGTGGCCTTCCGCGACGGCGTGGGCTTCACCGGCGTGGTCCTCTCCAAGCTCGACGGCGACGCCCGGGGTGGTGCGGCCCTGTCGGTGCGCGGGGTCACCGGCGCCCCGGTCCTGTTCTCCTCCACCGGCGAGGGCCTGGGTGACTTCGAGCGCTTCCACCCCGACCGCATGGCCAGCCGCATCCTGGACATGGGGGACCTGCTGACCCTCATTGAGCAGGCCGAGCGGACCATGAACCAGAAGGAGGCCGAGGACGCCGCCGCCAAGCTCGCCCAGGGCACCTTCACCCTGGACGACTTCCTGAGCCAGCTGCGCCAGATCCGCAAGCTGGGCTCCATGAAGAAGCTCCTGGGCATGATGCCCGGCATGGGGCAGATGCGTGAGGCGCTGGAGGCCTTTGACGAGCGCGAGGTGGATCGTATTGAGGCGATCGTGTGCTCGATGACCCCCGCCGAGCGGGCCGACCTGTCCATTCTCAACGGCTCGCGCCGCAGCCGTATCGCCAAGGGCTCGGGGACCACCGTGCAGGCCGTCAACAACCTGGTGGAGCGGTTCGTGGCCGCCAAGAAGATGATGGAGGCCATGGCCGCGGGCGGCACGGGCCTGGGGGCAGGTATGCCCGGGATGGGCTCCCTGCCCGGCGCTGGCAGGCGCGCCGGGGCCCGCCAGGCCCCCAAGGCCAAGCGGGGCAAGGGCGGTAAGAAGGGACGCAGCGGCAACCCCGCCAAGGCCGCCCGCCAGGCCCAGGAGGCGGCGCGCAGGCGATCGGCTGGGGGCGACGACGCACCGGCCCCTGCCCAGGGGGCCTCCTTCGGGCTGGGGGGCGGCGCCTCCACCGGAGGCTACGGGATTATGCCCAGCACCGACCGTACCCCGGCCCAGGAGGCCGACCCCAGGGCCGCCCTCCCTGAGGACCTGCGCCGTCGCCTCGGGCTGTAGGCGCGCGACCTGCCGCGGGCTGCTGGCACGGCCTCTGGACAGTGCCGGTCGGGACAGTCCAGCACCGCGGGTGCCATCCGTTCTCACGAGCAATAAGTACCGTTCTCGCGACGAACAAGTACCGTTCTCACGGAAAGGGGGTGCCCCTGCCGCGGTGGCGGGGGCACCCCCTTGGCTGCCGGGACGGCCCTCAGGCCCTCGACCACAGCCCGGGTGCCGGGATATTAGCCCAGGTGCCAGGTCTGGACCACAGCCCAGGTACCAGGTCTCACGGCCCGGGTACCCGGGATACTAGCCCGGCGTGGGCCCGCTGCTGAGGCTCCTCAGTCGCGGGTCGGGCGCAGGAAGACCGCGCCCATGGGGGGGACCCGCAGGCGCACCGAGGCCGGGCGGCCGTTCCACGGCAGCTCCTCGGCCTCCACGTGCCCGAGGTTGCCCACCCCGGAGCCGCCGTACTCCTCGGAGTCGGTGTTGAGGATCTCGTCCCAGCCACCGGCGAAGGGCAGGCCCACCCGGTAGCCCTCGTGCGGGGTCCCGGCGAAGTTCACCACGCAGACCAGCAGGTCGTTGTGGCCGTCGGCACCGGTGCCCTTACGCAGGTAGGAGATGACGTTGTGGTCGCCGTCGCCGGCCTCGATCCACTCGAACCCCCGGTGGGAGAAGTCGTCCGCCCACAGCGCGGGGGAGTCCTTGTACAGGGCGTTGAGGTCGCTCACCAGGTGCAGCAGGCCCTGGTGGCCCGGGTCGTCCAGGATCCACCAGTCCAGGGAGTTGTCGGAGTTCCACTCCGAGCCCTGGCCGAACTCCTGTCCCATGAACAGCAGCTGCTTGCCGGGGTGGGACCACTGGTAGGCGTACAGGGCGCGCAGGCCCGCCAGCTCCTGCCAGGCGTCGCCGGGCATCTTGGACAGCAGGGAACCCTTGCCGTGGACCACCTCGTCGTGGCTCAGCGGCAGGACGAACTGCTCGGAGAAGGCGTAGACCAGGGAGAACGTCAGCTCCCCGTGGTGGTAGCGCCGGTTGATCGGCTCCTCGGCCAGGTAGCGCAGGGTGTCGTTCATCCAGCCCATGTTCCACTTCAGGCCGAAGCCCAGCCCACCGTACTCGGTGGGGGCGGTGACGCCGGGCCAGGCCGTGGACTCCTCGGCGGCCATGACGATACCGGGGTTCTTCCGGTAGGCGGTGGCGGTGGCCTCCTGGAGGAAGCTAATGGCCTCCAGGTGCTCGCGGCCACCGTACTGGTTGGGGTGCCACTGGCCCTCCTTGCGCGAGTAGTCCAGGTAGAGCATGGAGGCCACGGCGTCCACGCGCAGGCCGTCGGCGTGGAACTCCTCCAGCCAGTACAGGGCGTTGGCCACCAGGAAGTTACGCACCTCGTTGCGTCCGAAGTTGAACACGTAGGTACCCCAGTCGGGGTGCTCCCCGCGCTGGGGGTCGGGGTCCTCGTACAGGGCCGTGCCGTCGAAGCGGGCCAGGGCCCACTCGTCCTTGGGGAAGTGGGCGGGCACCCAGTCCAGGATGACGCCGATGCCGGCCTGGTGGAGCTGGTCCACCAGGTACCTGAAGTCGTCCGGCGTGCCGAACCGCGCGGTGGGGGCGTAGTAGCCGCTGACCTGGTAGCCCCAGGAGCCCCCGAAGGGGTGCTCGGCCACCGGCAGGAACTCCACGTGGGTGAAGCCCGTCTCCTTGATGTAGGGCACCAGCTCCTCGGCCAGGCCCCGGTAGCCCAGGCCCTGGCGCCAGGAGCCCACGTGCACCTCGTAGATGCTCATGGGGCCCGAGTGCGGGTCACGGTGCTTGCGGGCCTCCATCCAGGCCTCGTCGCCCCACTTGTGGGTGGCCTCGGTGACCACCGAGGCGGTGGCCGGGGGGACCTCCGTGGCGCGCGCCATGGGGTCGGCCTTCTGGTGCCAGCTGCCGTCCTGGAAGCAGATCTCGAACTTGTAGCGGGCCCCCACCCCCACGCCGGGGACGAACAGCTCCCACACCCCGGAGGAGCCCAGGGAGCGCATGGCGGTGGCCGTGCCGTCCCAGTAGTTGAAGTCCCCGACCACGCGCACGGCCCGGGCGTTGGGCGCCCAGACGGCGAAGGCGGTGCCCTCCACCTCGCCCATGGGGCCCGGGTAGCGCTTGAGGTGCGCCCCCAGGACGTTCCACAGGTCCTCGTGGCGGCCCTCGGAGATGAGGTAGATGTCCATCTCGCCCAGGGTCGGCAGGTAGCGGTAGGGGTCGTCGACCGTGGTGGTGTCCTCGCCGTAGGTCACGGCCAGGCGGTAGTCCGGGATCTCGGTGCCCGGCAGGACCGCGACCCAGATGCCGTCCTGCTCGTGGGTGGCCGGGTAGCTGCCCTCGGTAGTGAGGACAGTCACGTTGTCGGCCAGGTGGCGCACGGTGCGGATGGTGATGCCGTCGGTGCCGACGTGGGCGCCGAGGACCTCGTGCGGGTTGTAGTAGCGCGCGTAGGCGACGTCCGCGAGAACCCAGGGGTCCACGTGGATGGGGGCCGGCGCGGTGCGGGCGGGGTCGGGGCTGGTGACGTCTGTCATGTTCTCACTCTCCCATGAGTGGGCTCTGGTTGGGGGGACTTTGTACTGGAAATCATCTTAAGGTGGTTATCCTCGCAGGCCAGCTCCTGTCAGGGCCTTCAGGCCCCGCCGGGGGATCGCGGACCAGTCCGGACGGTTGCGGGCCTCGTAGACCGCCTCGTACAGGGCCTTGTCCAGCTCCAGGGCGGCCAGGACGGTCTCGCCCTCCTCGCCCCCGGGCCCTTCGGAGGAGGACCGGTAGCCCGCCAGGAAGGCGGCGCGCACGGCGGGCAGCCAGGTGGGGTCGGGCGCCTTGCCGACGGCCGCGGCGTAGTCGAAGGAGCGCAGCATCCCGGCCACGTCCCGCAGGGGCTGGTCGGGCTCACGGCGCTGGGCCAGGGGGCGCAGGGGCTCGCCCTCGAAGTCCAGGACGTACCAGCGCCCCTGAGGCTCGCAGTAGAGCACCTGCCCCAGGTGGTCGTCGCCGTGCACCCGCGTGGAGGCCGGCAGGTGGTCCAGGGAGCCCAGGCGGGCGTAGAGGGCGTCCACAGCGGCCTGGAGGCCAGGTACCTCGGCGCCCAGGGAGGGGACCTCGGCCAGGGCCCACCGGGCCCGACGGCGCAGCTCCGCCTCCAGGGCGCGCGGGCTGACCGGCTCGTAGGTCCCCAGGGCCGACGCCAGGTGGGCGTGCATCTGGGCGGTGGTGGCACCCAGGTCCCGGGCCAGCGCCACGGCCCGCTCCCGCACCGGGGAGCCTGGGCCGTCGTCGCTCCCCGCCAGGGAGCAGAACAGGTTGAAGCCGTCAGTGGCCTGGTCCACCAGGACGCTGGCGACGGCGCCGTCCGCCGCCTCGGACGCCGCGCCCCCGGGCTCAAGGGTCCCGGGGAGCTGGACGGTGGACCAGGCCACGGGCGCCGGGACACGGTCCCAGCCGTCGCGGGCCAGGGCGACGGAGACCTCGACGTCGGGGTTGCGCCC
>ERZ772917.1755-NODE-1755-length-11805-cov-4.924255_pt1 | contig 11805 bp, 8 predicted proteins | sample MGYA00511187_ERZ772917 | MGnify/ENA primary metagenome ERZ772917 (study PRJEB29015, sample SAMEA2737925) | human oral metagenome | biome: human oral; feature: human-associated habitat; material: dental | place: China | collected 2012 ... | reverse complement strand
GGCGCCTTGATCTTCTTTTGCCTTCTTTTCTTCCATCAAGGGAAGAAAAGAAGGTAGGGGGCAGGGGACAACGCCCCCCACATACACCCCCCTTGGCGCCTTTCTTTTTTCGTTTCACATTTGCCGCCGTTTTCGGTGACGCCAGTCGGGCCATCCAGTCCGCGGCGTGAAAAGGGAATCCGGTAGAAACAAAGGAGAGCAATGCCCTGCGCAACGCCCCTCCAAAGCCAAAGGCGAAGGCACCGCAGCAGATGCGTCGCCACACAACGTTTCTGAGAGTCCGGAACAGTGCCCGCTACTGTAACACCATATAAAAGGAGGAGCATCCACAAGAGCCACTATCGCCCACGCGCGACGGGAAGGTCAAGCCCCTCACTCAGGTGAAGTCAGGAAACCTGCCGAAGACGATCCAGTATGCCGCCCCTCGGGGCTAAGGGTCGGCATTACGAAACAGGATGTTTGACGCATACAGAAAAAATAAAACATGCAGGTCGGCAGTCGCACAGCGGCGTGCCGTGACGCTCCTTGCGGCGTTACTCTGCCTCTTCCACGTCGCTGCCCAAAGCGTCGTGCGAGGCACCGTGCGCGACGCCGCCGGCCAACCCATCCCCGCAGCCACCGTCGCCTACGCCCCCTCGCGCGGCACCTACACCGACCACCTCGGCGCCTACACCCTCGAGCTACCCCCCGGACGCGTGACTCTCACCGTCTCCTGCCTCGGCTACAAGACCGTCCGCGCCACCATCGACCCCGCACAAACCACCACCCGCGACTTCGTGCTCGAGGAAGACGCCGTCGCACTCAACGTCGTCGAAGTCCACGCCAAGAGCCGCTCCCAACAACTCCGCGAGAGCGCCTTCGCCACCGCCGCGCCCGACGTCAAAGCCCAACTCAACAGCCTGCACGACCTCAACGCCCTCGTCGGCCGCACCGCCGGCGTCAAAGTGCGCGAAGAAGGCGGCGTCGGCTCCGACTTCGAGCTCTCCATCAACGGCCTCTCCGGCAACTCCATCCGCTACTTCATGGACGGCCTGCCCCTCGCCACCAAAGGCAGCGGCGTCTCCCCCGCCAACCTCCCCGTCAACCTCATCGAGCGCGTAGAGATCTACAAAGGCGTCGTCCCCGCCCACTTAGGAGCCGACGCACTCGGCGGAGCCGTCAACATCATCACCCGCCGCGAGCAGCGCAACTACATCGACGCCTCCTACGGCATCGGCTCCTTCCACACCCACAAAGCCGACCTCTTCGCGCAGGTGGTCGATCGGCGCACCGGCCTCATCATCCGCCCCACCGCCGGCATCAACTTCTCCAAGAACGACTACCGAGTGCGCGGCGTAGAGCTCTGGGACGAACAGGCGCAGGAGTTCCGCCTCACCGACCGCCGACGCTTCCACGACGACTATCTCTCCCTCCTCCTCCAGCTCGAAGCCGGCGTCAGCCGCCGCACCTGGGCCGACGAACTCTTCCTCTCCGCCTCCCTCTCCTCCACCCGCAAGCAACTCCAAACAGGCGCCATGCAGACCATCGTCTACGGCGCCGCCGAACGCCAAACCGAAGCCTGGAACATCGCCGCCCGGTACGCCAAAAAGAACCTTATCCTCCCCGGCCTCTCCGTCTCGCTCTCGGCCTCCCACACCTGGGATCACGCACAAACCATCGACACCGCCTTCCGCAAATACCGCTGGGACGGCACCTACATCCAGTCCGCCCGCAGCGAAATCATGGGTCGCGACCGCATGCACCGCCACTATCGCCGCCCCTTGACACTCCTCCGCCTCGGCCTCGATTACCGCATCGACCCGCACCACGCCCTGAACCTAAACTACCTCATGAACCGCACCGGCAATCGCCGCACAGACGAGGTAGATTCAGACTTCATCCCCTCGAACGACGTCTTCGCCAAGCACACCCTCGGCCTCACCTACAGCCAATCCTTCGTCGAAGACCGTTGGCAAAACACCTTCTTCGTAAAAAACTACACGAACTACCTCCACGTCGAACAGCAAGAACTGCCCTGGATCACCGGCTCACGCGAAGTGCGCGGCGCATCCACCAAGAACCATACAGGCTACGGCCTCGCCACCCGTTACGCCTTCCCCACCGACGCCTTCGCCCTGAAAGCCTCCTACGAACACAGCCTGCGCCTCCCCAGGTCGCGCGAGCTGCTCGGCAACGGCACCACCGTCTACGCCAACCTCCTCCTCCGCCCCGAGAACAGCCACAACCTCAACCTCGGCCTCTTCGGCACCCTTCGCCCCGCCCCCGGCCACCTCCTCTCCTACGAGCTCAACGCCTTCTATCGCGACGTGAAGGACTACATCCGCCTCGTCGTCTCCGAGATCGAAGGCACCAGCCAGTACGACAACGTGCCCGGCGTAGGCATCCGGGGCCTCGAGGGCGAACTCCGCTATGCCTACGCCGACCTGCTCCAAGTCGTAGCCAACGGCAGCTGGGAAGACGCCCGCAGCATGACCCGCTACTACCCCGACGGCAAGGAGATGATCACCTACCGCAACCGCATCCCCAATCGCCCGTGGCTCTTCGCCAACGTAGAGGCGACCCTGAAGCGGCGCAACCTCCTCATCCCCCACTCTACCGTGCGATTGACGTACAACTTCGACTTTGTCCGCAGCTTCTTCCTCACCTGGGAAGGCTACGGCAGCCTCGACAGCAAGTCGCGCATCCCCACGCAGTATCGCCACGACCTCTCCCTCTCGCTCTCTCTCGCCGACGAGCGTTACAACCTCTCCCTCACCTGCAACAACCTCTTCGACCGCACCCTCTACGACAACTATAAACTCCAGAAACCCGGCCGCGCCTTCTTCTGCAAGTTCCGCGTGTTCATCAATTAGAGGGTACACCGATGCTCTTCCATTAAGAATGACAAATGACTTACATCAATAAATAGATACAGAGAATATGAAAGCAATCAAATGTTACGCATGGGCGCTAATTGTAGCCCTGACGGCAGCCGTATTCACGGCATGTAGTGATGATGATCCGAAGCCGACACCGAAGCCGGATCCTACGCAGAAAGCCCACTTCGACCTTTGGGTAGCTGTGGGCGAAGAGGGGGGCATGGGCTCGACCGCAGCGCTCTTGGTCAAGAGCACCAAGTCGCTCGACGCACAAACGCAGCTCGACTTCAAAGGCACGGGCGTAGATGTGACGAAGAAGCTCTATCAAGAGACGATCATCCGCGGCAAGTATTACTACCAGATTCCGCAAGAGAAGGATCGCTTCGGCAAGTATCAGATTGTCGACGCCGGAGGGACGCACCAAGTAGCCATCGTCAAGGAAGTCAGCTTCAAAAAGAACACGCTCAAGGATCGTCGCTACACGCACGCTTGGATCAACGATCGCACCTTAGTGCTGATCGGCTCAAACGGCAAGTCGGACAAGATCCTTTGGATCAAGCTCGACACCGAGAACATGACGATCCTCGACGAAGGCGAGCTCGACCTGCCCGCACCGCCCGCCAAAGACAAGTTCAACACCTCCGGCATCGCCAACTACAGCGACGGCCGCATCCTCTATGCCTTCACCTACAGCAACGATAAGAGCGGTTTCTATATGGCCTTCATCAACGCGTCAGACATGAAGACGGAGAAGGTGGTCAAGGAAACGCGCGCCCAGTTCATGGCCGGCACAGCTTACGGCGAACTGCTCCAACACAAGAGCTTCTTCACCCCCAATGGCGACTATTACTTAGCCTGCAACAGCACCCACGAAGGCGCCAAGAGCTACACCCAACAGCACGGCGCCCTGCTGCGCATCAAGAAGGGCGCGACGGAGTTCGACAAGAGCTATCGCGGCTATAACCACCCCAAAGGCAAGATCGTCACCGCCGACTGCCTCTCCCCGACCAAGGCCCTCCTCTACATCCAAGACCCGGAGCACACGGGCGCCAAAGGCTGGGGCGCAGACTATAACTGCTACTACGCCATCCTCGACCTGACGACGGATCAGCTGACTGAGATCAAATACGACGGCACCAACCTGCCCTTCAGTAGCGGTACCTTCTCGCAGCGCTCACTCGTCCTCGGTAACAAGGCCTACATCGGCGTCAACCCCAAGGACGCACCCACGTGTATCTACATCTACGACATCCCGTCGGGCCAGGTGACCAAGGGCATGACCATCGCCAAGGGTTATCACTTTGAACGCATCGTGGGCATCGAGGAATAAACCAACTGAGGATCGATGAATAAGTGGCTGTTTCGGATCCACCGATGGGTGGGCGCAGTCGTCGGATTGTTCTTTCTGATGTGGTGCTTGTCGGGGTTGGTGCTCGTCTACCACCCCTTCCCCAACGTGGACGAGCGCGACCTGCAAGCACGCATGGAGCCGCTGCCCGACTCCCTTCCCGCCGTCGACTCGGTAGCCAAGCGGCTGCCCGACGGCGCGGCGGCGAAGGTGCGGACCGTCACGGTGCGGCGCTTTCAAGGCCAAACGCTCTTCGACTTTGAGACGAAGGACACGACCTACACCCTCTGCGCCGACAGTGCCGAGATCCAGCGCCCCATCACCGCGGAGACCATCCGCGACGTGGCTCGCCGCTGGGTCGACGCCCCCATTGCGCGCATCGACACGCTCCACCGGCGTGAGCAGTGGATCATGTACTCCCGCTACTTAGACGAGATGCCCATCGCCAAGTGCTACTTCGACGATGCTGCGGGGCACGAGCTCTACATCTCCATCCGCACGGGCCAAGTGCTCCAGTTCACCGACCGCAGCAGCCGCCTTTGGGCCTACGTCGGCGCCATCCCGCACAAGTTCTACCTGCCCATCCTCCGCCGCGACAACGATGTCTGGATCCGCAGCCTGACCACGGGCGGCGTCGTGGCGCTCATCGCTGTGCTCACCGGCCTCATCGTCGGCGTCATCATGCTCCGGCGCAACCGGAAGGCTCGGGGAAAATTCGGCAGCCCTTATAAGAAGGTATGGTTGAAGGCGCACCACGTCACCGGACTCACGTTCGGACTCGTCCTCGTCGGCTTCGCCTTCAGCGGCGCGATGGCCCTGCAACGCATCCCCGAATGGGTCATCCGCACGCACGGCGACTATCGTGTGTCGGACGCCAAGATGCGCGGCAAGTCGCTGCCCTTCTCGGCCTACGCGGACTATCGCGCCGTCCGGCAGTTGCACCCCGAAGCGCGGCAGATCGTCTGGAATCACTTCCGCGACGTACCCATCTACGACGTAACCACCGACACGGCCACCTTCAGCCTCGATGCCTCCACGCCTGCACTCCGGCCGCTCCAGCTCAGCCCCGCCACGGTAGAGCAGGCCATCGGCGCACTCCACAAGAATGAGTCATTCACAGTCTCGCGCATCGATCGTTACGAGGAATATTACATCTCGCGCTGGACGGCGCTGCCCCTCCCGGCCTACAAGGTGATGGTGGACAACGCCGACCGGAATCGTTACTACATCGATCCGGCCACGGGCAACTTCCGCCACCTCAACCGCGCGCGCATGGCCAAGAAATGGGTCTTCAGCGGCCTACACTACTTCAACATCTGCTGGCTCGTGGAGCGCCCCACGCTCTGGACCATCGCTATTTGGACGGCCTGCCTCGGTGGCGCCTTCGTCTCCCTCTCCGGCGTGTGGATCAACCTCAAACGCCTCCGCCGCAAAAGCAAAAAGCGGAGAGCCTGAGGCCGTTTTGACTACTCTGACTACTACTTATTTCACCCCTAACAGTTTCTTCAAATGAAAACCTACTTCATTGCCTTTCTACTGATGATTACTGCAATCAGCTACGCACATGACGGCGAAAACTTCGTCGCCTCAGACATGCTCAAGTCCATGAAGGACGGCGACAAGGCCGCCATTGTCATGGTCTATTTCGGCTCCACGCACGACGACACCCGCGCCCAGACTATCGACGCACTGACCCGCGAGGTGCGCGCCGCTTACCCCGCAATAGAAGTGCGCGAGGCCTATACCTCACGCATCGTTCGCCGTCGCCTCCGCGATCGCGGCATCGAGACCGCTCCCCCGCTCGACGTCCTCAAGCAACTCAAAGCCGACGGCTTCACCCACCTCATCATCCAGTCCGCCAACATCATTGAAGGCGTAGAGATGGAGGCGTTACGTCGCGAAGTGGCCACCGTGTCCGCCGACTTCAAGGAGATCCGCATTGGCACCCCGCTGCTCTACATGCCCGAGGATTACGCCGCCGTGATCCGCGCCCTCGCTCCCGCCCCCGCAGCCGACGCCGCCGACGTTTGGGTCGGTCACGGCAGCTACGACCCTGCCACAGCGCAGTACGCTATGCTCGGCTACATGCTCGCCGCCGAGGGTCACGCCCGCAACTTCGTCACCACCGTCGAAGGCTACCCCACGTTTGACGACCTCCGGGCGCGACTCAAGCAGAGCGGCGTGAAGAGCGTCACCCTGCGCCCCTTCATGTTCGTTGCCGGCGACCACGCCAAGAACGACATCGCCACCGACATGAAGCAGGCGCTCGAGAAGGAAGGCTACCGCGTCAACGTCCTCCTCGAAGGCCTCGGCCAGAGCGACGCCATCCGTGCCCTCTACCTCGCCCACATCCGCTTCGCACTGAACCACCGCATGTTCGACATCCTCTCCAAAAAGAAACATTACGAGACGAACGACCGAGATTAACTCCTACGTGCCGGGGACGCGCAGCGCGGACTCTTTTCCCTCTCTTTAGAATAACACTACACTACACACTACACTCACCCGCCTCCGTCCCCGTGCACTTATGGGATACATCAAACCTCTCTCCCGCCGTCGACTGAATCGACGCGCCCCCTATTCCAAGAACATTTTATCACACAAACATTCATCACACAAAACACTACACATAAAATGAAAACCCCTATTACCCTTATTCTCGGCCTTGCCCTCTGCCCGATGCTTCACGCGCAGGACGGCCAACCCAAACGGGAGTACACCAACTTCCAAGACACCACCTTCCAGCTCTCCGAAGTCTCCATCACCGTACACCGCCAGCGGCCGATGTCGATCACGAAGCTCGGTGTGCCCAACGCTTACGTACCCGTTTCAGGCTCCGTTATCCCCACCACCATGCTTGTCGAGCGCGGCATCGTCAACCTGCAAGACGCTGTCAAGTTCATGCCAGGCACCCGCATGCGCACCACCTACGGCGCCTACCAGCAGTTCCAAGTGCGCGGCTTCGACCATACCCCGATCATGATCGATGGCGTGCGCGACGAGCGTACCTCCATCAACAACTCCGCACCAATGGGCGACTTAGTCTCCGTGGAGCGCATTGAGCTGCTCAAGGGTCCCGCCTCCGTACTCTATGGCCACTCCACCGTAGGCGGCATCCTCAACATCATCCGCAAATCGCCCACCGCCCGCAAGACGCTCAACACGCGCCTCAGCTACGGCTCATGGAACGATCGCCGCGCCATGATCGACATGGGCGGACGACTCATCGGACCGTTCAACTACCGCGCCGTCCTCAACTGGCAAGACGTAGAGGGTTATCGCTACGCCAACGATCGCCGCTTCTCGGGCTACGCCGCCATCGGTGCCCGCTGGGAGAATCAGGAGCTGGACATCCGCGGCGGCTTCAACCGTGACAGTTATGGTACGGAGATCGGTCTGCCGAAGCTCATGGCTAACGACATCTTCAACGCCGACGGCACGCCGTATCTGGCCAAGGGCGAAAGCCAACCGGGACTCAATCCTCGCTGGCGTTACAACAACGAGTCCGACTTTATGCTGCACCACGGCACGAACGTGATGGCGAAGTACAACTACCGCTTCTCGCCCGCCTTCAAGCTCGAGAACCGACTGGCCTACACCTACGACAACATCGACTACTTCAGCACTGAAGAACTCAGCTACCCCACCAGCGATGAACCGATCTACAAGCACTACTACATGAATGGAGACAAGAAGAAGTTCATCGACCTCGACACTGTACAGCTGACCTATCCGCTGCGATTTGCCTACACCGTGCACACCATCAACGAGCAGCTCGAGGCCTCCGGACACATCGACCTCGGCAACGGCATGAAGTACAACTACCTCGCCGGCTACAACTACGTCTACTTCTTCCGCAACACTTACCGCGGTTACGGCGGCGGCTACAAACTCTCCGAACTGATCGAGGGCCCGGGGCTGTACTCCAAAGTGGCCGTCCACAATCCCCACAGCATGGGCTACATGGATCCCTATTTCAACGCCGGGACCGCCACGCGCAACTACACCCACGGCGTCTACCTGCAAAACCTCTTCGAGCTCTCTGACAAATTCAAGGTCATGCTCTCCGGCCGCTTCGACCAGTTCATCTTCAAGACGGCCACGGCTAAGATCAACCACCTCAAGACGCGCGAATACTCCGAACTGCCCGACTTCGACAAAACGTCCACCTCGGCCCTCACCTACCGCATCGGCGCCGTCTACCTGCCCACGCCGGGACTCTCCGTCTACGGCTCATTCGCCAACTTCTTCCAGCCCTACCGCAACATCGTGAACACCGCCACCACGGTCTACATCGGCGCCGACGGCAAACGCTTCTATCCGACCTCCGGCGAAGAGGCCTTCAAGGCACAGAAGGGTTACCAAGGCGAGATCGGCGCACGCTACAACCTCACCTCGCGCCTCCTGGCCACGGCCAGCCTCTTCTACATCCGCCGCGAAAACGAGAACAAGACCCTCAACAGCCGCTACGTCGATCCCACCGACGGAAAGACGAAGAGCGTAGTCGGTCAGGTGGCCGGCTCCGACTCAAAAGGACTCGAGGTGGAAGTGGCTTACACGCCCATCTCTGACCTCTCGCTGCTGGCAGGCTACGGCTACACCGATGCCCGCATCCGTAAGTTCAGCTTCAGCCCCGAACGCTTAGTCGACGACGGATTCATGGACAAGGGAGTCAAAATGCAGGACGGCATGCGCTTGGCCGGCATCCCCATGAACACGTTCTACCTCGCTGCCAGCTACACCTTCACCCGCGGCACGCTCCAGGGCCTCGGGCTGAACGCCACCGCTACTTATATGGATAACGTCTACCGCGACCTGAACAAGACCCTCATCTACGGCGCCTATTGGGACACCAATCTCGGCATCTCTTATCGCCTGAAGAATGGCGTCCGCCTGCAGCTGAACATCAACAACGCACTCGACGACCGCACCTTCACGCAGTCGCTCGGCACACAGATCACGCCTCGCACCCCGCGCAATTACTTGTTCACGATCGGATATAGTTTGTAATCTATTCTTTTCAAAGGATCGGGGGCGGATCAGCAATGGTTCGCCCCTGTCTTATCTATACTCTACCCACTAATCTCTACCCGCTCTATGTTCACTCGCTTCATGTTCACCCTGCACCGCGTGACCGGCACACTGCTCAGTCTGCTCTTCGTCGCTTGGTTCGTCTCCGGGATTGTGATGATGTATCACGGCTTCCCCCGCGTCACGGCCGACGATCGCGCCGCCCGACTCGAACCCTTAGACACTGCTGGCATGCCCTCCATCGCCGAACTCCGCCGCCGACTGCCCGACTCGCTCGGACGCATCGACGAACTCTCAGTCAGCCGCTATCTCGGGCAGACCGTCTTCGAGGTGCGCGCCGGCGACGAGACGCTCCGCCTACCGGCCGACAGCACCCTGTCGCTGCCCACCATCGACGATGCCTACCTCCTCCGCGTGGCCACCCTGTGGTGCGATGCCCCCATCGCCGGCGTAGACACCCTTCGCGACCTCGACCAGTGGATCCCCTTTGGCCGACTGCGCGAGGAGCTGCCCATCCTCCGCTTCCGCTTTGCCGATGCCGACCGGACACAGCTGTACGTCTCCACGCGCACCGGCGATGTGCTGCAATGCACCACCCGCAGCCAGCGCGTTTGGGCGTGGCTCGGGCCTATCCCACACTGGGTCTACTTCACCCGCCTGCGTCAGGACGTCGACCTCTGGAGCCGCACCGTCATTTGGCTCTCCGGCATCGGCTGCATCATGGTCATCGCTGGGATGTACGTCGGCATCTACACCACCCTCCAGGCGCGCCGACGCCGGCAGAAAAGGTTCATCCCGTACAAGAAGCGGTGGTATTACTGGCACCATCTGACGGGTCTCGTCTTCGGACTCTTCACCCTCACGTGGGCCTTCAGCGGCATGATGTCGCTGGCTGATCCGCCCGAGTGGTTCATGCCGCAGCACGCGCCTTTGGCCGCCCGCGACACGATGAACGCCCTCGCGCCGCGCCCAGAAACGTACCCCGCGGATTATCGCATGCTGATCGCCCGCTCTGAACGCCCCGTGACGCAGATCCGCTGGACGCATTTCTTCGGCCTTCCAACTTGCGAGGTGCGCCTGCAAGGCGAAAAAGAGGGACTGACGATTGACGCCACTACGCTCCGTCCGCTGGCTCTCACCCGCGAGCAAGTGACCGACGCCGTCCGCCGACTCCACGGTTCAGATGCGCAGCTCAGCACGGAACTGATGGCGGAGTATGACACGTATTACTTCGATCGCCAGGGTCGCCTCCCGCTGCCGGTCTATCGCATTCGCGTAGCCGACGCCGACCACACGACGTACTACATTAACCCCGCGACCGGCCAGCTGCGCGACTATAGCGACCACCGCCGCGCGGGCTTTTGGATGTACAAGGGGCTGCACAGCCTGCGCTTCAAGTTCCTCGCCACGCATCCCGCGCTGTGGACAGTCGTCATGTGGGCATTGCTCTTAGGCGGCACGGCTGTTTCGGTCAGCGGCTTCGTTCTCGGATTGCGCTACATCGGCCGACTCTTCCGCAGGCGGAGGCGTCGCAGATAATAGAAGCAGCGCCGATCCATCTTGTTACCCCAAAAAAGAATGGCCAATGGTGACCCCGAACATTCGGAAGTAACCATTGGCCATTCGGCTTTTATCCCGGAAAAGGATTGGATCGATTGGGGGGCTTTATCCGCGCTGACGGAGGGCTTCGTAGAGCAGCACGCCGGCGGCGACGGAGACGTTTAGCGAGGCGATGGTGCCGCGCTGGGGGATGCGCACCCACTCGTCGCAGAGGCGCAGGTGGGCGGGGGAGACGCCGGTGTCTTCGGCGCCCATGACGATGGCTGTGGGGCCGGTGTAGGCGATGTCGGTGTAGGGCGTGGTGGCTTTCTCGGTGGCGGCGATGAGGCGCACGCCGCTGTCGCGCAGGAAGCGCAGGGCGCCGTGCAGGGTGCGTTCGCGGCAGACGGGCAGGACGTTCAGGGCGCCGGCCGAAGCCTTCATCGCGTCGGCCGTGGCGGAGGCGCTGCCCTCGGCGGGGATGACGAGGGCGTCGGCACCGACACACTCGCAGGTGCGGGCGATGGCGCCGAAGTTGCGCACGTCGGTGACGCCGTCGAGGAGCATGAGCAGCGGGTCGCGGCCTTGCTCGTAGACGAAGGGGACGATGTCCTCGAGGCGTTGGTAGGTGACGGCCGAGGCGAAGGCGATGACGCCTTGGTGGTTCTTGCGGGTGATGCGGTTGAGGCGCTCCACGGGGACGTGTTGCACGGGGATGAGGCGCCCGCGGAGCATGTCGTGCAGTTCGCGCAGCAGTTCGCTGCCTTGGCGGTCTTTCTTGACTAATATCTTATCGATGTCGCGCCCGGCTTGCAGGGCTTCCATGACGGCGCGTAGGCCGAAGATGATGTGGTTGTCGTTCATAATTAGAGGGTGGAGGGTAGTTATGCAGCCTTGCGGCCGCGGTAGTTGGAGGGTAGTTATGTGGCCTTGCGGCTGCGGTAGTTAAGGGTAGAGGGGGGCTTTGCCCCTTGCCCCCACCTTCTTTTCTTTCCTTGATGAAAGAAAAGAAGGCAAAAGAAAATCAAG
>ERZ772917.1754-NODE-1754-length-11805-cov-9.624085_pt1 | contig 11805 bp, 10 predicted proteins | sample MGYA00511187_ERZ772917 | MGnify/ENA primary metagenome ERZ772917 (study PRJEB29015, sample SAMEA2737925) | human oral metagenome | biome: human oral; feature: human-associated habitat; material: dental | place: China | collected 2012 ... | reverse complement strand
TCCCCATCATCCTGACCGTTCAGACCTCCTTCACCAACTTCGGTGACGGCTTCCGCGGCACCAAGGAGGAGGCAATCACCACCATCACGAACAACTCCGTGGTCCAGGCCGCCGACTCCCCCCTGTACAACCTCTCGGTAGCCACCACCGGCACCGCGGCGGATGGGCCCTACTCGCTGTTCCTGGTCGACCCCGACTCCGGGGAGGTCCTTTACGGCGCCGATGGCGAGACGGTCGCGAAGGCCGATAAGTCCGCCGTCACCGTCACCGACGGCTTCGTCACCGCCGCCGAGGGCTACACCATCCTCACTCCCCGTGAGGTCAACGCCTACTACGACCAGATCACCGCCCTGACGCTGTCGGTATCGGAGACGAGTGCCATCAAGGTTCAGGGCGTGCGCGCGGCCTATGAGGGCGTCAAGACCCTCACCTATGACGAGGCCACCGACACCATCACTAACAACGACACCGGCGTGACCTATACGGTCCAGAAGATCGGCACCTCGGAGTTCTACGCCGACGCCGACGGCAACAAGCTCCCCCAATCCTGGAAGCAGAACGTGGGCCTGGCCAACTACTCCCGCCTGTTCGCGGACTCCAACATCGGGGCCCAGTTCTTGAAGGCCTTCGCGTGGACCGTGGTCTTCGCCTTCTGCTCGGTGTTCTTGAGCTTCATCGTCGGCTTCTCCCTGGCCCTGGTCCTCAATGACGAGCGCATCAAGGGCCGCAGGCTCTACCGCTCCTTCCTGCTGCTGCCCTACGCCGTGCCTGGATTTATTTCCCTGCTAATCTGGTCGAACTTCTACAACCAGGACTTCGGCCTGATCAACGAAACGCTCCACCTGTCCATCCCCTGGCTCTCCGACCCGACCATGGCCAAGGTCGCCGTGCTGCTGACCAACACCTGGATGGGCTTCCCCTACATGTTCATTGTGTGCACCGGCGCGCTGCAGTCGATTTCCTCCGACGTCAAGGAGGCCGCCAAGATGGATGGCGCCACCGGCATGCAAACCACCATTAAGATCATCGCCCCCCTGCTACTGGTGGCCGTCGCCCCCCTGCTGGTGAGTTCTTTCGCCTTCAACTTCAACAACTTCAACGCCATTGAACTACTCACCCAGGGCGGCCCCTTCGCCCCCGGGGAGTACGCCCGCGGCGGCACCGACATCCTCATCTCAATGATTTTCCGTATCGCCTTCGGCGGCTCGGGAGCCGATTACGGCTTCGCTTCAGCGGTGTCGGTGGCGCTGTTCGTCATTACCGGCGTCCTGGCAGTCGTTCAATTCCGCGCCACCCGGGCCCTCGAAGACATTAACTAATCTCAGAGAAGACGAATCACCATGAGTATTTCACCATCCACCACCGGGGCCGATGCGCCCGAGAATCACATGTCCTTCGGCCGCTGGCTGCGGGAGATCGGCTGGCGCCACCTTGTTGGCGTTCTCGCCCTCGTCTTCGCCGCCTTCCCCATCCTCTACGTCATCTCGGCTTCTCTTAACCCCGTGGGCACGGTCGCCTCCACCGGCCTGATCCCCTCACAGGTTAGCCTGACCCACTACCAGACCCTGCTCTCAGGGGCCAAGGGCCCCTTCCTGCAGTGGTACCTCAACACCATTATCATCTGCGCGGTTGTGGCTGCGGTCCAGATCTTCTTCTCCCTGTTGGCCGCCTACGCATTCTCCCGCCTGCGCTTCAAGGGGCGCCGTGGAGGCCTGCTGGCCCTGCTCCTGATCATGATGTTCCCCGCCACACTGTCCATGATCGCCATTTACAACATGATCTCCGACATCGGCCAAGTCATTCCCGCGATCGGCCTGAACACCCTGACCGGCTACAGCCTGGCCCTCATGGGTGGGGCGCTGGGCCAGGTCTGGCTCATCAAGGGCACCTTCGACACTATTCCGAAGGAGCTCGACGAGGCCGCCATCATTGATGGCTGCAACCACTGGCAGGTATTCCGCATTATCCTGCTGCCCACCCTCAAGCCGATTATCGCGACCACCTTCCTATTGGCCTTCGTGGGCATTATCTCCGAGTTCCTTCTGGGCTCGATCTTTCTGACCGACAACTCCAAGAAGACTCTCGCCGTAGGCCTGTACGGCCTGCTCTCCGGTGACCGCTCCAACAACCTGGGCGTTTTCGCCGCGGGCGCCGTCATGACAATGGTGCCGGTCATCGCCCTGTTCCAGTTCCTTCAGCGCTACATTGTGGGCGGCTCCACCGCGGGCGCCGTCAAGGGCTGATCGATATGATCACCGGCTCGCCTGTCGACCTCCTGACGCAACCCCACCACGACACCGGTCCGGCCTACCTACGCGGGCGACGAAGCCCCGGCGCCCGGCTCACGGCCAGGCTCTGGGTACCGGCCCCGCGCGCTCCCGAACAGGTCGTGCTGCGTCAGGTGGTCGACGGCGAGCCGGCGATCTCCCTGCTGGAGCCGACGGACACCAGCCGGGCCGGAACCTGGTGGGAGGGCAGCGTCCACCTGGTCAACCCCGTCAACCGCTACCGCTTCCTCCTCCTGGAGCCCTCCAGCCCCACCCCCTACCTGTGGTGCCACGCCGCCGGGGTGAGCGACCACGACGTCCCCGACGCCACCGACTTCCAGATCCTCACCCACGACGAGGCGCCCACCTGGGTGGCCGACGCCATCGCCTACCAGATCTTCCCCGACCGCTTCGCCGCCCACACCGACCCCGCCGACCGCGAACGCCCCCAGTGGGCCCGGCCCCACGCCTGGCTCGACGAGCCGCCCCAGACCAGGGAGTCGGCTTACGCCTGGTACGGCGGGGACCTGGATGGCATCGCCGACCATCTTGACTACATAGCCGAACTGGGCGCGGACATTATCTACCTCACCCCGGTCTTCCCGGCCGGCTCCACGCACCGCTACGACTCCACCACCTTCACGCACGTCGATGAACTCCTGGGCGGGGATGAGGCCCTGGCCCGACTGAGCCAGGCCATACACGCCCGCGGCATGCGCCTGATACTGGACTTGACCACCAACCACACGGGCGCCACCCATGAATGGTTCACCGCCGCCCAGGCCGACGCCTCCTGCCCGGAGGCGCACTTCTACACCTTCACCAGCCACCCCGACCAGTACGAGGCCTGGCTGGACGTGCCCTCCCTACCGCGCCTGGACCACCGCAGCTCCGAACTGCGCACCCGCCTGCTGCAGGGCCCCGATTCTGTGACCGCCCACTGGCTGCAACCGCCCTACAGCGCCGACGGCTGGCGCACCGACGTGGCGAACATGACCGGGCGCAGAGGAATGGTCGACCTGGCCCACCAGGTTGCCGCCGACATGCGCGCCACCATGCGCCAGATCGAGCAGGCCACCGGCCGCCGCCTGTGGCTGGTGGCCGAGCACGGGCACGACGCCTCCGCGGACCTGACCGGGCCCGGCTGGCAGGGCACCATGAACTATGCGGGATTCACCCGCCCCCTGTGGGCTTGGCTCTCGAATCCGGACCCGGCTGACGGCCTGACCTGGCTGGGCATCCCCACCCCCCTGCCCCACCTGAACGGGGACGCGATTGTGCGCGGCGTGCGGCAGTACACGGCCCAGATGCCGGCCACCAGTCTGCTGCGCTCAATGAACTTGCTGTGCTCCCACGACACCCCGCGGACGCGCACCGCCCTGGGGTCGCGTCCGGCGCACCTGGTGGCCGCCACCGCCCTTTTCACCGCCCCGGGCGTGCCCACCGTCTTCGCCGGGGATGAGCTGGGCGCCACCGGCCGCAACGGGGAGCACTCACGTACCACCATCCCCTGGCAGCGCGACGAGTCGGGTCACGAACTCCCTCACGTGGGCGCCACAGGCTCCTGGGGGCCGGTGGATCATGGGACCCTGGCCCGCTACCGGCACCTGGCCGCCATGCGCCGCGAGCTGCCGGCTTTGAGACGGGGAGGACTTCGATTCGTCCACGCTGAGGCTGACCTCGTAATCTGGGTGCGTACGCACCCGGATGGGGACGTGCTGGTCGCCCTGGCCCGCGATGCCGCGGACGCCGTCCGACTCCCGCTCCGCCTCCTCCCCGCCGCAGGGGTGGAGGATATTGAGGTGTTCGACGGTGCTCATGGACGCGTCACCGGGTCGGATGACGCCCAGCCGTGCTTGGTCATCGGTGCACACGCCCCCGGCTCCGTCGTCGTCAAGCTCCGCCCCGGGCCATAGGCCCCGCCTCCTTGTCCGCTACCCAGGAGATCCCATGCAGCAGCGCATTACACTGTCTCACATCGCGGAGCAGGCGGGTGTGTCCACCGCGACTGTTTCACGGGTTCTCAATGGGAAGGACAATGTCGCTGAGGCGACCCGGCGCCAAGTATTAGTCGCCCTGGATCTGCTGGGCTATGAGCGCCCCGAGTCCCTGCACCAGGCCTCCCGGGGGCTGGTCGGATTGATCGTGCCCGAGTTGAGCAATCCGGTTTTTCCTCTCTTCGCCCAGGAGATCGAACAGCTCTTGGCGCCCACTGGGCACACCCCCCTGCTGTGCACCCAGAGCCCAGGCGGTACCAGCGAGGACGAGTACATTCAAATGCTGGTTGACCGAGGCGTGGCCGGCATTATCTTCGTCTCGGGGCGCCACGCCGACACCAGCGCGGATGTAACCCGCTACCAGCGGCTGCGTGAGCGGGGCATCCCCCTGGTGACCATCAATGGCAATGCCCCCACCATTAAGACCCCCGGTTTCGCTACCGACGACCGCGCTGCGGCACGCATTGCCGTGGAGCACCTGGTGAGCCTGGGGCACCGGCGGATCGGGCTGGCCATGGGCCCGCTGCGCATGGTTCCAGCCCAGCGCAAGCGCTCGGGCTACGAGGATGTTATGACCGCAGCCCTCCCCGAGGAGCCGCTGCGCGTCGTCGAGACGCTCTACACCTATGAGGGCGGCATTAACGCCGCCCACCAGCTCCTGGCCCAGGAATGCACCGGCATTGTCTGCGGCTCGGACATTATTGCCCTGGGTGTCATCCAGGGTGCGCACGCCCTGGACAAGTCCGTGCCGCAGGACGTCTCGGTGATCGGCTATGACGACACTCCTCTGATCCCCATGGTCAACCCGCCACTGACCACAGTGCGCCAGCCGGTGGTAACGATCTGCCAGGCCGCGGTGACAACGCTCATGACGGCCATGGGCGGCCAGGAGGTTTCCGACACCGAGATGCTCTTCGCCCCCGACCTCATTGTGCGCGGCTCGACCGCAGTGTGCCCCCCGGCCTGACCAGACCCCCTGACCGGCCTACGACGGGCCAAACGACTAACCCCCGGGGGCGCGGGCCGCCCGGCTCCATCGGCACGCCCCAAGAGGATTGGCGCGTGAGGGGTGCTACCCCCTGCGGCGCGGGCCGCTCACACCCGGTGGGCAGCAGTCGGCGGGGCGGGCGGCGGGGGCCGCACGGCCCCTTAGCGCGACCAGGTGCGAGCCAAACGCGATCCCAGCTGGGCCACCCGCGCCTCCAGGGCAGCCGGTCCCGCACTGAGCCACCCGTCCCCGCCAGGCCCCGGGGACTGAAGCGAGTAGGCGCCCAACAGGCCTACTGCGGCCAGTTCGCTGCGGGGCACGGCCGCCAGGCCCGCCACCAGCACTGCGGGCAGGGCGTGGGTGGCGGCCGCCCGGCCGGCGATGGCGGGCACGCCATAGTCCGGGACGTCATATGCCTCCCCGGTGGCGGTAACCACCAGCTCCTGGCCCTCCACCGCCCGCTCCAGGCCCACAAGCCGGCCCATGACCTGGGCGCCGGGTAGCGCCCGCGCCCCCAGTGCGCGCAGCACCAGGGCGCAGCCGCCGGCGGCCCCCGTCCCCCAGGTGGTCGCCGACAGTCCAGTCCGGTGCCCGCCGTCAGCCCCAGGGCCGAGCAGGGGCGGCCCGGCAACGGGCCCCTCTTCGCCGGCGGAGGCGAGGGCCGCCTGCCCCGCCAGGCGCATGGCCGTGGCGCAGGCGCGCCGATCCAGGTCCTGGGCCCGGTGAGGGGGCAGACCCGCCAGTGAGGCCAGCGCCTGCCCGGATCCGGCCAGCCCGCCCAGGGCGACGCCGTCGGCTAGCGCCAGCACGACGTCGCGCCCCGCCACAGCCCTCCAGGCGCCCTCGACGCCGCCCCAGGCCTCAATCATGCCGAGCCCGCCATCGTGCACGGCGCTGCGGTCCAAGCCCACCACAAGGGTGTCGGCCGGGCCGGTGCGGGCCAGGGCCTGGGCCACCAGGATGCCGAGCCCCTCGGACGTGCCGTGAAGGGCCTCCTGGGCGGCGGCATCGGCCTGCTCCGGCAGGGGCGCCCAGGCCGCGGCGTCAAGCCACCAGGTCGATCCGGCCGCCGCCCCCCTGGGGTTGGACAGGCGCACCAGGGCGGCCTCACGATCCTGGTCCAAGGGCCCGGGCGCCTTCAAGTGCTCCCTGGCGACAATGCGCTCGGCGGCTATGGCCTGGGCACTGCCCGCAGCGCCGTCACCCAACGGCAGCATGGTGAGCACATCGGCGGGGCGGGCCTGCGACCACCCGTAGGCCAAGGCCCGGGCCACGCCCTGGGCGGCCAACCCGAGCCCGGGTACGGGGACGCCCCCGGGCTCGGGGCGCATGGCGCCAGGGGCCAGAAGAACCCTCACCTGCCGGTCATTCCGCGACCACCCCGCCCAGGCGGGCCAGGAGCAGCGCCTCGGCGACCACGACGCGCTCGAGCTCGCCCAGGTGCATGGACTCGTCCTCGCTGTGGGCGCGCGAGTCGGGGTCCTCAATACCGGTGACCAGCACCTGCGCGTCCGGGAAGGTCTCCTGGAGGGTGGCGATGAAGGGGATGGAGCCGCCCTGACCAATGTCCACGCTGGGGGTGCCCCAGGCCGCCTCCAGCGCCCAGTGGGCGGCGCGCCCGGCAGGGGTCTGCGAGGAGCCGTCGAAGGCGGGGCCCGCCTCCCCCAGGACCACGCTCAACCGGGCGCCGAAGGGGGTATGCGCCTGGAGGTGGGCGGTGAGAGCCTCAAAGGCCTCCTGCGGGTCCTGACCCGGGGCAATGCGCATGGACAGGCGCGCTGTGCAGGAGGGGGCCAGAACGTTGCCGGCCAGCTGCAAAGGGGTGACATCCATACCGATGACGGTCAGGGTGGGTTTGGTCCACAGGCGGGCGGTGAGATCACCCGTGCCCACCAGCTCCACCCCGTCGAGCACCCCGGCGTCCATGCGGAAATCGGCCTCCGAGTAGTCGGGGAAGTCAGGGCCGGCTTGACAGTGGCAGACCAGGCCGGGTACGGCGACGTCGCCCGCCTCATTGTGGAGGGTCGCCATCAGGCGGCACATGGCAGTAGTGGCGTCCATAATGGGGCCGCCGTATTGACCCGAGTGCAAGGCGTGGTCCAGGACCTCCAGGCGCACATCAACCTGGATAACGCCACGCAGGGAGGTGGTCAGGGCGGGGGCACCGACCTTCCAGTTCGAAGAGTCGGCCACAACGATGACATCGGCCTCGAGGCGTTCGCGGTGGGCGGCCAGGAAGTTCTCGAAGGAGGGCGAGCCGACCTCTTCCTCCCCCTCAATGAAGACGGTCACCGAGCAGGGCAGGGAGTCCTGGCCCAAGGCCGCCAAGGTGCGCAGGGCATGGACGTGGGCGACGATCCCGGCCCCGTCGTCGGCGGTGCCCCGGCCGAAAAGACGGTCGTCGCGACGCACGGCGGTGAAAGGATCGGGCTGAGCCCAGCCCTGCGGGTCTCCAACGGGCTGGACGTCATGGTGGGCGTACAAGAGCACATGGGGGCTGCCGGCAGGTCCCTCACGGTGGGCCAGCACCGCTGGGCGGCCAGGGGCGCCGTCGGGCCCGGGGGCCGAGCAGATCTGGGCCTCCATGCCGGAGGCGGCCAGGAGGGCGGCCACGTGCTCGGCGGAGCGGGCCACCTGGGCCTGGTCGTGGCCGGTGGCGGAAACGGAGGGGATGGCAACCAGTTCGGTGAGGTCCTTGACAATGGTCGGGAAAGCATCGTGCACGGCAGTGCGCACACTGTTGACTGTGATCATGGTTTTCAGCGTAGCGCGGGAGAGCCGGTACCCTGTGCTGCGTGAGACTGTTCAAGAAGCGCGACAAAGCCCCGGAGCCCCAGGCCGCGCCAACGCCCCCCACCAAAGTCGGTGGCAAGGGGCGCCCCACCCCCAAGCGTAAAGTCGCCCAGGCCCGCAAGCTGCGCCCGGTGGTGCCCGCCGACCGCAAGGCCGCCAAGAGAGAAGCAGCCGCCAAACGCAATGAGGCCTGGGAGAACCAGCGCCGCGCCATGGCCACCGGCGAGGAGCGTTATCTGCCGGCACGGGACAAAGGACCCATCAAGCGCTACATCCGCGACTACATCGACGCCCGCTACTCGCTGGGCGAGACCTTCATGCCCCTGGTGGTAGTACTCCTCGTGCTGACCTTCACCCTGCAATCCCGTACCGCAACGGTCACCCTGACTGGGACGCTCATTATCTACCTGCTGTTCTTCGCCTCGATCATTGACACGATCATCTGCTGGCTCACGCTGCGCAAGCGCCTACGGGCCAAGTTCGGCCAGGACAAGCTCGCCAAGCAGGGCCTGATCTTCTGGTACATCTTCGGCCGCTGCTTCAACATACGCCGTCTTCGCCAGCCCGCCCCCCAGGTGGGGCGCCGCGAGTACCCCTCCTAGGAGACTGCAACAGCCACCGCCAACAGGCGGTGATCCGCTCCTGGGCGGCGGGCCCGCGCAAGCTGCGCGGCCCCGAGGGCCCCAGGGCTCATGCTGTTCCCCTGCCGCCCAGTCTTCTACTCTGGTGCCATGGTTGCTTACCGGCGTCTTGGCTCATCTGGATTGAAGATCACGGAGATTACGTACGGAAACTGGCTCACGCACGGCTCCCAGGTGGAGACCGACACCGCCCTGGCCTGCGTGCACCGCGCCCTGGACCTGGGCATTACCAGCTTCGACACCGCTGACGTCTACGCCGACACCGCCGCGGAAGAGGTGCTGGGCCGGGCGTTGGCGGGCCAGCGTCGCGAGTCCCTGGAGATCTTCACCAAGGTCTACTGGCCCATTGGCCCCAAGGGCCCCAACGATGCGGGCCTGTCGCGGAAGCACATTATGGAGGGCATTGACGGCTCACTGCGCCGCCTGGGCCTGGAGTACGTGGACCTCTATCAGGCGCACCGCTACGACTATGAGACCCCGCTGGAGGAGACCATGCAGGCTTTCGCCGATGTGGTGCGCTCCGGCAAGGCTCTCTACATTGGCGTCTCGGAGTGGACGGCCGAGCAGATCCGCGCCGGCGCCGAGTTGGCCGCCCAGATGGGATTCCGTTTAGTGTCCAACCAGCCCCAGTACTCGGCCCTGTGGCGTGTCATTGAGGACAAGGTCGTGCCCACCAGCCGGGAACTGGGCCTGGGGCAGATCGTGTGGTCGCCCATGGCCCAGGGTGTTCTGTCGGGCAAGTACCTGCCGGACAAGGAGCCGCCGGCCGGTTCGCGCGCCACCGACGACAAAGGCGGGCAGAAGATGATCTCGCGCTGGATGCGCGCGGACGTCCTCACCGCCGTCCAGAAGCTGCGTCCCGTGGCCGAGCAGGCGGGTCTCACCATGCCTCAGCTGGCCATCGCCTGGGTGCTGCAGAACCGGGACGTCTCGGCGGCCATTGTGGGCGCCTCACGCCCCGAACAGTTGGAGGAGACGGTCAAGGCCTCCGGCGTGGAACTGGACGCCGACGTCCTTCAGGCCATCGATGCCGCCCTGGCCGGGGTCATTGAGCGCGACCCGGCTAAAACGGTCTCCCCGGAGAAACGGCCCGCCTGAGGCGCTGGGCCGGCCCACAATGGGCCGGCCCGGGTCCTCCGCCGTAAGTAGCCGGCTCTGGGCGGCCCCGCTCAGCGCGGTGGGCGGATGGTGGCCAGGGCCCGGTTGAGCCGCCCGGGCCAGGCCGGGCCGTTGTAGATGAACGCGGTGTAGGCCTGGAGCAGGTTCGCCCCGGCGTCCAGCATGAGTTCGGCGTCCATAATCGAGCTAATGCCGCCCACGCCAATAATGGTCGGCTCCTCCCCCAGGCGGGCGCGCAGGCGGCGCACCACATCCAGGGAACGCGGCAGCAGGGGCGCCCCGGACAGGCCCCCCTCCCCCAGGTCGTGGTCAATGGTGGTGTTGGTGGCAACCACCCCGTCCAGTCCCATGCTCAGCACCAGGTCCGCGACGGCGTCAATATCCTCGTCGGCCAGGTCGGGGGCGATCTTGACCAGAAGGGGGACGTGACGGTATGCGGCCTCGTCGGCGGCCTGTCGTACGGCGGCGAGAACGGGGCGCAGGGCCTCGACGTTCTGGAGGCTGCGCAGGCCCGGGGTGTTGGGACTGGAGACATTGACAACCAGGTAGTCGGCCCAACGGGCCACCTTGGAAGCGGAATAGCGGTAGTCCGCCACGGCGTCGTCCAGGGGCGTGGTCCTGGTCTTGCCAATGTTGACGCCCACAACGATGCTGCGACCCCGTTTGGTCGAACGCAGGCGGCGCAGGCGGCGGGCGGCCTCGTCGGCCCCGGAGTTGTTAAAGCCCATGGAGTTGCGCACAGCGCGGGTGCGCGGGTAGCGCCACATGCGCGGCTTGTCGTTGCCGTCCTGAGCCTGGGCCGTGAAGGTGCCGACCTCGATGAAGCCGAAGCCGAGCATATCCAGGCCCTCGATGGCCTTGCCCTCCTTGTCCATGCCGGCGGCCAGCCCTAGAAGCCCAGGCACCGGGCGGGCGAAAGGACCGCCCTGGTTGGCACTGGGCACCGGGAAGACGGGGCGCCTCCCCCAGGCCTGGCGGACCGCGTCGCGCAGGATCGGGACCTTGCTGGTCACCTCAATGGCGTCCATGCACACGTCGTGGATCACCTCGGGGTCAATACGCGTCAGGACGGTCTTGTACAGCAGGTCGTAGAGCACGGGTCCAGACTACCCGCGAAAACCCACCGCTCGGCCCCGGGCGGGGCCGCCGATCCTCTCGCCCGCCGGCACAGGCAGGGCCGCCGGCGCGGGCAGGGCCGGTCGCGTGATCGTCGGCGCCGCCGATGCGCTTAGGCGGGCGGGTGTCTACCGTAGTGGCTATGAACGCGCCTGAGAAGCTGCCCGATCCTGAGAACGTTGTTATCAAGGGCGTCCGGGATGAGCCCAATGCGCAGGACGGCAGGCGGGTCCTGGTGGATAGGCTGTGGCCCCGGGGCGTGAGCAAAGAACGTGCCGCCCTGGACGAGTGGGCCAAGGATGCGACGCCGTCGACCGCCCTGCGCCGAGCCTTCCATGCCGGGGATCTGTCCTGGGAGGAGTTCGCGGCGGCCTACCGGGCCGAACTGGACGGCGACCCGGAGGCGGCTGGCGCCGTGGGGCGCCTGCGCGCTGAGGCGCTCGCGGGCCGGGTCACACTGCTGGTCGCGGCCAAGGATCGCATTCACTGTCATGGGCGCGTACTCCGGGCGGCCATTCTGGGCTCGCCGGAAGACGTGCTCTAGAGGTGGTGCGCAACTCTTGGTGCGCACGGTGTGGCGCCTATGCGTCCGACATGGCTCAGGACCATACGCCTGCGCCGTCGTAGGCCTGCACCATTGTGTGAGACTGCGTCCATGCGCGTCGCCGAGATCGCTGAGCTGACTGGAACCACGGTGCGCACCGTGCGCTACTACCACTCCCTGGGACTTCTGCCGGTGCCCCCGGTGCGGGGAGGCTGGCGAGACTACGAGCTAACCCATGTGGCACGGCTCTCGCGCATCCGCTGGCTGGTCCAGGCCGGGGTGCCGCTAGTGTCCTGAGTCGTTAATTCGTTGGTTGTTTGGTAGGGTCTGTTCATGCCTG
>ERZ772917.1753-NODE-1753-length-11815-cov-5.617942_pt1 | contig 11815 bp, 9 predicted proteins | sample MGYA00511187_ERZ772917 | MGnify/ENA primary metagenome ERZ772917 (study PRJEB29015, sample SAMEA2737925) | human oral metagenome | biome: human oral; feature: human-associated habitat; material: dental | place: China | collected 2012 ... | reverse complement strand
GCAACACGCGCCGCACACAAGGGCTTGATCCCGCCCTTGTGTGCGGCGCCGTGTTGCTTAATTCCGTCCCTTGTGTGCGGCACCGAAAAGGACGGACCAGTCCCAACCGCCCGCCGGGTCAGTCCTGGGCGCCGTGCCGGGCGCGGACCCGTCTCGTGGCTTCGACCAGGTTGGCCAGCGACTCCTCGGTCTCGGCGTACCCGCGGGTCTTCAGCCCGCAGTCGGGGTTGACCCACAGGCGCCGCAGGGGCACGGACTCGGCGGCGGCCTCGATGAGGCCCACCAGCTCGTCGACGCCGGGGACGCGCGGGGAGTGGATGTCCCACACGCCGGGGCCGATGCCGTGGTCGAAGCCGTGCTCGGCGAGCTCGGGCAGGACCTCCATCTTCGAGCGCGCCGCCTCGATCGAGGTCACGTCCGCGTCGAGGGCGGCGATGGCGTCGATGATCTGGCCGAACTCCGAGTAGCACAGGTGCGTGTGGATCTGCGTGTCGGCCCGCACTCCGCTGGTGGAGACCCGGAAGGCGCCCACCGACCAGTCGAGGTAGTCGCGGTGGCGGGCCGCGTCCAGGGGCAGGAGCTCGCGCAGGGCGGGCTCGTCGACCTGGATGGCGCCGATGCCCGCCGCCTCGAGGTCGGCGACCTCGTCGCGCAGGGCCAGGCCGATCTGGTCGGCGACCTCCCCCAGGGGCAGGTCGTTGCGCGGGAAGGACCACGCGATGATCGTGACGGGCCCGGTGAGCATGCCCTTGACGGGCTTGTCCGTCAGCGACTGGGCGTAGGTCGACCACTCGACGGTCATGGGAGCGGGCCGGGCCACGTCGCCCCACAGGATCGACGGGCGCGTGCAGCGCGACCCGTAGGACTGCACCCACCCGTTGCGGGTGGCGGCGAAACCGTCCAGGAGCTCGGCGAAGTACTGCACCATGTCGTTGCGCTCGGCCTCGCCGTGCACCAGGACGTCCAGGCCGAGGCGCTCCTGGAGGGCGATCACTGAGGCGATCTCCTCGCGCATGCGCGCCTTGTAGTCGGCGTCGGACAGCTCGCCCCGGGCGTTGGCCGCACGGGCCCTGCGGATCTCGGCGGTCTGCGGGAAGGAGCCGATGGTGGTGGTGGGCAGCCCGGGCAGGCCGAGGCACTCGCGCTGGGCGGCCTCGCGCTGCGGGTAGTCCTCGCGGCGCCGGTCGGCCTCGCCGAGGGCGGCGGTGCGGGCGCGGACCTCGGGGCGCACGACGCCGGGTGCGGTGGTCCTCTGGGCCAGGGCGGCGCTGGCGCGGTCGATGCTGGCCGACACCGAGTCCCAGCCGTCGTCGAGGCCGCGCGCCAGGGTGACGACCTCCTCGACCTTCTGGTCGGCGAAGGCGAGCCAGGAGTGCAGGTCGGCGTTGAGGCGCTCGTCGTCCCACTGCTCCAGGGCGGTGTCGTGGGGCACGTGCTGCAGGGAGTTCGTGGTGGCCACGGTGACGGCCTTGGCGCCCAGGGCGCGGGCGCGCTCGAGCGTGTCGCGGGCCCCGGCCAGGTCGGCGCGCCAGATGTTGCGCCCGTCGATGGCGCCGACCACCAGCACCACGTCCGACAGGTCGGCGCCGGCGGGCAGGGCGCCGCGGCCGGTGTCGACGTGGAGCGCCTCCACTCCGGTGCTGGCGAGCGCGGGGATGGCCTCCGAGGCGTCGCCGTAGGGGGTGGTGACCAGGATCCGGGGGCGGTGCGCCGCTCCGGCCAGCGCCTCGTAGGCGCGTGCGGCGAGGCCGGTGAGCGCGGCGCGCGTGCGGGGCAGGTTGTCCGAGGCCAGCGCCGGTTCGTCGAATTGCACCCACGGGGCGCCCGCGTCCGCGAGGGCGCCCAGGGCCCGGGAGTAGGCGGCGACGACGTCGTCGAGGCGGTCGAGGGGGTCGTAGCCCGCGGTGTCCGCCTTCGCCAGGGCGAGGTAGGTGACGGGGCCGACCAGCACGGGGCGGGTCACGTACCCCCAGTCCGCGGCTTGCGCGTAGCGGCGCACGACCGTGTCGTCCGCGAAGGAGATGGGCGTGTCCGGTCCGATCTCGGGCACCAGGTAGTGGTAGTTCGTGTCGAACCACTTCGTCATCTCCTGGGGGGCGGCTCCCGCGTCGCCGCGGGCGAGGGCGAAGTAGAGGTCGAGCCCGCTGCGCCCGGCGAAGCGCGGCGGGATGGCTCCGAGCAGGACGGTGGCGTCCAGGACGTGGTCGTAGTAGGAGGGGGCGTCGGCCAGTGAGGCGTCGTCGGCGCCGAGCCCCAGTTCGACGAGGCGCGCCAGGTTCGCGCGGCGCAGCCCCTCGTGGGCGGCGGCGAGTTCTTCTGCTGTGGTCCGCCCCGCCCAGTGCGCCTCGAGGGCGCGCTTGAGCTCGCGGCCCCGGCCGACGCGCGGGTAGGCGAGGATGGTGGCGGAGGGGAAGGGCGTGGTCGATGGCGCCATGTCAGTGGTTCTCCTTGGTTCCAGAGGTGATCCCCATGAGGTCGAGGATGTCGAGGACGGGACGGGATTTGTTGAATGTGTACAGGTGGACGCCGGGGGCGCCCGCGTCGATGACGCCGCGGACCAGGCGCGCGCCGAAGGCGGCTCCGAACTCGGCGCGCTCCGCCTCGTCGTCGCACGAGGCCAGGGCGTCGAGCAGGCGCTGGGGCGCTTCGACTCCGGTGAGGGCGCCGACGCGGCGCAGCCTGCCCGGGTCGGTGGCGGGCATGATGCCGGGGACGACGGGCAGGGTCACTCCGGCGCGCCTGGCCCGCTCCAGGAAGGACGTGTACACGTCGGCGTCCCAGAACAGCTGCGTGATCGCGAAGGAGGCGCCCGCGGCTTGTTTGATGAGGAGGCGCTCGACCTCCTGGTCGGGGGTGGTGCCCGCTGCGGGGTTGCCCGCGGGGAAGGCGGCGACGGCGATGGTGAGCGGTTTGAAGGCGCCGCGGAGCTTCTCACCGGGGTGGGCGTCGCAGCGGCGCCGTTCGACGGTGCGGATCAGGTGGATGAGTTCGGTCGCCGAGCGCACGCCGTCGGGGGCGGGGCGCCAGTCGGGCTGGTCGGCGGGCGGGTCGCCGCGCAGTGCGAGGAAGGTGCGCACACCGCAGTCCAGGTAGTCGTACACGGTGGCGACGACGTCGGCGGTGGAGTTGCCCACGCAGGTGAGGTGGGCGATGGGCTGGATCGGGGTGTCGCGCACGAGGCGGTGGACGACTTCGCGGGCGTTGTCCCTGTCCTTGCCCCCGGCGCCGTAGGTCACCGACATGAAGTCGGGGCGGACGCGGAGGAGTTCGGCTGCCGTCTCCCAGAAGGGCGCGGCCAGTTCGGGGCGGCGCGGGGGCATCACCTCGAAGGAGATGAGGGTGGGCTCGACGTCGTGCCCGCACGGGCACGCGTAGATGTCATCACTCGATGGCATGTCGGGGGTTCGGACCTTCGTTCGGGGGGCGTTCCGCCGTCGGGGCGCCCCTGGGGTTTCGGGCGTGGGAAGGTCAGCCGCGCATTCGCGCGCGGATCGAGCCGCACCGGGGGCGGGGCGGGGCTGGGCGTGCGTTCATGGGACCAGTGTCCCGGCGGGGCGGGCGGGGGCACGGGCGCGCCCGTCATGTGGGCCACTGTGACAACCGGCCGCTGGGCTACTGCGCCAATTAGCCGCCCGGCTTCTGCGCCATCTGGCCGCCGGCGGGACGCGGGTCCGGACCGCCCGTCCGACGGGCATGGACATTCGCCGAGCGGGCATAGGCCGCTCGCACGGCGGGCCCGGAGGGGCGGAGGGCACCGGTCGGCGCGACCGCGGCGGGACCGGACGGGCGCCCCCGACAGGACTCGAACCTGCAACCCCGGGATTAGAAGGCCCTTGCTCTATCCATTGAGCTACGGAGGCGTGGCGCCCCACGGGGGCACCGGGTCAAGCGTAGCGGGAACTGCCCCGCTTCACCTAAGCGGGACCGGACGGGTGCCCCCGACAGGACTCGAACCTGCAACCTCGGGATTAGAAGGCCCTTGCCCTATCCATTGGGCTACGGAGGCGTGGCGCGGCCAGGGCGCCCTGGGGGGACAGGCGGACCAACCGGGCGCCGGCGCCCGCGCGGGGCGCGCCGACAGGCACGTGAAAGCCCTCGACCGGAGACGCGCACGGGCTGTGGTTCACTGGTCGCAACCGAATCGGAACGAGGATAGGACACCCCATGACTGCCGAGATCAAAGCCGCGGCCCTGCCGATCCGCTACGGGGCGGAGGTGACGATGCCCGCGGGCATGTACTTCCTCGGGGACCCCTGCTACGCGATCGACGAGGACGGGGTGTGGGACGAGTGGCTGGCCGAGGCCGAAGAGGCGGGAACGCCCGAGGCGAACGACGTGATGGTGGCGGACGTCGACGGGGTCCCCATGCTAGGCTTCCATACCGCCTACGGCGACGGCGGCTACCTCTCCTCCGACGGGGAGCACCTCTTCGGCGTTGATTCCGGGATGATCGGGCTCGTCCCGATCGAGTTGGTCCACCGCTACTTCCGGCGGCCGGTCGCGGACTTGAACGGCCTGGGGACGTTCATCGCGTCGGCCGACCCCATCGTCTGCACACGGATGGGCGGAACCCTCACTTTCGGGAGCACCACGATCGAGACCGCCCCCGACGAGGGCGCGTAGGCGCGCGGCTCCGGGCGGCGGACCCGACCGGTGGACGGGTCTCGGCCTCCCCGCCCCCGCCGCGAGGCCGCCAGCCCCCGCTGTCCGTGCCCGGGCGCATCCGGGTATGCGAGGGCCCCGGCACGGCGCGCGTGCCGGGGCCCTGGGCGCGGACCTCAGTCCTCGATGTGCAGGAGGCCGCTCTTGTAGGCCTTCGCCAGACGGCGGGGAACGCGGACCTCACGGCCGGAGACCCTGATGGTGTTCAGCTCGGTAAGATCGGCCTTCCACGCGGACCGGCGGGTACGGGTGTTTGCGCGGGACATCTTGCGCTTGGGAACTGCCATGTCTTACCGCTCCTCTTCATTCTCGACGACTATTCCATGCCGCTGCGCCACGCGGGCGCACGGCGACAACCCCGCAAGGCTATCACGAACCCCAAAGATCGCGAAGCCGCGGGCACCGCCCTAGCTGCGATCCTGCTTACAGCCGCCCGGCCCGCCCCCTACACTGGGCCCATGCCCTCCCCCATCGCCACCGTCCCCGCCCGCACGCTGGCCACCAGCGAGATCGAGGTCAAGCGCTCGCGCTTCATCACGACGCTGGCGCGCACGGACACCGCGCGCAGCGCCCGGGGGGTCATCGACGCCGTCAAGGCGCAGCACCCGCAGGCGCGCCACAACTGCAGCGCCTACCTGATCTCCCCCGAGGGCGCCGCGCCCCTGCAGCACTCCTCCGACGACGGCGAGCCCGCGGGGACGGCGGGCACGCCCATGCTGGAGGCCATCCGCGCCTCGGGCACGTGGAACGTGACGGCCGTGGTGACCCGGTACTTCGGCGGCGTCCTGCTGGGGGCGGGCGGCCTGGTCCGCGCCTACTCCTCGTCGGTGTCCGAGGCGCTCGCCGCCCTGCCGCGCGTCCTCCTGGTGCCCCGCGACATCCTGGAGGTCGAGTTGGATCCGGCGGACGCGGGCCGCATCGAAGCGGAGCTGCGCGGGGCGGGGGCGGCCGTCGTGGACGCGCAGTGGGCGGGCCGGGTCCGCCTCGCGGTCGGCGTGGACCCCGCGCTCAGGGAGTCCTTCGACGCGGTCCTGGCCCGCGCCTCGAGGGGTGTTGCAAAGTTCCGCCACGTGGATACCCGCAGGGTCGAAGTGGACGCGGCGGGCGGCTGAGCGCAGAATCGGAGCGTTCCACACCTCCAAGCGAAGGACAACCATGGCCCACATTGCTGACAACGTCGCGGAGCTCATCGGCGGCACCCCCCTGGTGCGCATCCACCGGGTTGCGGGCGAAGGCGCCGACGTCGTCGCCAAGCTCGAGGCGTTCAACCCCGCCTCCTCGGTCAAGGACCGGATCGCCCGGTCGATCATCGACGCCGCCGAGTCCTCCGGGGCGCTCGAACCGGGGGGCACGATCATCGAGGCGACCTCCGGCAACACGGGCATCGCCCTGTCGATGGTGGGCGCGGCCCGCGGCTACAAGGTCGTCATCGTCATGCCCTCGTCCATGAGCGTGGAGCGCCGCGCCATCGTGCGGGCCTTCGGGGCGGAGCTGGTGCTCACGGACCCGAAGGGCGGCGTGTCGGCGGCCGTCGCCGAGGCGGAGCGCATCCGCGACGAGCGCCCCGGCTCGATCATCGCCTCGCAGTTCACCAACCCCGCGAACCCGGCGGTCCACGAGGCCACGACCGGTCCTGAGATCTGGGAGGCCACCGGCGGGCAGGTGGACGTGTTCGTCGCGGGCGTGGGCACGGGCGGCACCATCTCGGGCGTCGCCAAGTACCTCAAGGGCAAGAACCCCGGCGTGAGGGTCATCGCCGTCCAGCCCGCCGAGTCCCCCCTGCTCACCGGCGGGGCCCCCGCCCCCCACGGCATCCAGGGCCTCATGCCGAACTTCGTGCCGGGCACGTACGACGCCGGCGCAGTCGACGAGGTGGTCTCCGTCGAGTCCGCCAAGGCGCTGGAGTTCGCGCGCCGCGCAGCCGCCGAGGAGGGCCTGCTGGTCGGCATCTCCTCGGGAGCGGCCCTGGCGGGGACCGCCGCCGTCGCGGTCCGGCCGGAGTTCGCGGGCAAGAGGATCGTCACACTGCTGCCCGACACGGGTGAGCGCTACCTCTCGACCGCGCTGTTCGAGGGGCTCGAGGACTGAAAGACCGGCCGCGGGGCGATAGGGTTGGCCCCGGATGCTCATCCGGGGCCGACCCGCCACCCACGTAGAGGAAGCGACCACCATGCCCTTCGCCGCCCGCGTCGCCCGCGCCATCGCCCGCGCGGTGCCCACCAAGGCCCTCCTGCTCTTCGAGGAGGACCTCATGACCGCCCGCAGGCGGGATCCCGCTGCGACCAGCGCGCTGGAGATCGCCCTCACGTACCCGGGGGTCCACGCCCTGTGGACGCACCGGGTGTCCCACGCGCTGTGGAACCGGGGCGCCCGCACGCCCGCGCGCGTCCTGTCCTCAGTCGCCCGCGCGTTCACGGGGGTGGACATCCACCCGGAGGCGCGCCTGGGCAGGCGCGTCTTCATCGACCACGCGACGGGCGTCGTCATCGGGCAGACCGCCGAGGTCGGCAACGACGTCGTGATCTTCCACGGGGTCACCCTGGGCGGGGTGGCCATGACCCCGGGCAAGCGCCACCCCACGGTCGGGGACCACGTGATGATCGGCGCGGGCGCGAAGGTGCTGGGCCCCATCACGATCGGCAACGGCGTGAAGGTGGGGGCGAACGCCGTCGTCGTCAAGGACGTGCCCTGCGGCACGGTGGCTATCGGCGTGCCCGCGCGCCTGCTGCCCAAGCCGGAGCGGGACACGAGGGACCGCGACCTCATCGTCGATCCGAACTACTTCTTCGACGAGCCCGCCCTCTACATCTGAGGGGGCGCGCACCGGCGCCGCGCCACCTGGGACAACGCCCTGCGAACAACCTGACAACGTGAGCGGTGCCACCTACACTTGGGGTATGGAAGCTCACACCCTACACGCACCGCTCGATGCCGTGCCGGAGCCGCCGAGGCCGGAGGGCATCGAGATCGCCACGCTCACGCCCTACGACGTTCCCACGCTCGCGATCCTCTCACTGGAGGCGTACGGGGAGCCCCTGACCGCCGAGGCGATCATGGAGTCTTCCGAGGAGCTGCGCCTCACCTTCGAGGGCGCTTTTGGCGCCACCACGGAGGACTCCTTCGTGGGCGCGTGGGACGGGGGGACCCTGGTCGGCGCCATCCTGGTCGTCCGGGAGTCCCCGTGGGACGACCCGCCCAACGGCCCCTTCGTGGTCGACCTGATGGTCGCGCCCGAGTACCGCCGCAGGGGGATCGCCACCGCGCTGGTCGCCGAGGCCGCCCGCCGCTGCGCCGAATGGGGCTTCGACTCCCTGTCCCTGCGCATCGACTCGCGGCACACGGGGGCGAAGGAGCTCTACTCCGTGCTCGGCTTCGACGAGGCCGACTGAGGCCCGAGGGCCGGTCGGGCTGCTCTGACCGCGCCGCCTCCGCCGCCCGCAGGGGCTGTGCTCCGGGTGGCCGGTGCGCCCGGCGGCCCGCCCGTTAGCGCGGCCGGTCGCCCCCGAACGGCACCGCTCCGTGAGCGGCGAGCAACTCCGACGGCGCCCGTCCACTTATACACGCCGCCGCCCCCACCGAGCGCGGGGCGCATGCACGGCCACAGCGCAGCGGCGTCAGTCTGCCGAACTGAGAGTCCGCCGTCAGTGGGCGCACACCTATTGCCGAGAAGACCGTCACCTGCCGTTTGGGCGGGGCGCTCTGAGCTCAGCGACCCGCCCGCGAATCAGCACCACAACATGCCCTCGAACTCAGGTTTAAAGACCTGCCTCACATCATCAACCCTACATGCCGCACTGACCCGGAACACTCCAGACCCCTGCCAACGAACCAGACCTCCGAGGCCTCCACATTCTTCCATTATCCTACGTCTGACAAAAGTCATCCCGGGCGAAATTCATCTATCAGAAACGATACCTTCCCTCTTTTCATAAGTTTCCAATCCCCAGTTAGATCACCAACAGACAGAGCCTCGAACACGAACAACCAATTTCGATCCATATCTTTCTGATAGAGATCAACAGCATGCTCTTTCATCCCCCTTCTTTCACACTTAGTTCCATACCGTTTATAATACAGCCAACCTAATAGTTTAAATACACAATTATCACTGTCCATAATATGCTCCAACTTAACTTGCGGAATGCAGAACGAGCGCTTTAGAGAGTAGTAAATCGAATAGCAGCACTGTTCAACATTACCCGTCTCCACCCCAATTTCATACATCAGCTTCGCGAAATCAGCGACCTCTTCATCCGATACAGAGTAGGGTTTGAACACATACTCTTCCAGAAGCGGGACCAAATACGGATACACTAAAGCGAGATGCATCGCCTGTTTCACGCAGAGCCATCTTGCACTATCCGTGAGCTGTTGTCCGGATAGCGTTTTGATCGCGTAGTTCAAAACTGCTGCGTTCGCATTATTCTCTTTCATCAGCTTAACAGCCAGATCAAGATATGAACTCGCTTCACGATAGCTAGTCTTCCCGTAAGACGTAATAAGAGAATAGACGCTCAACTGCCGTTTCCACTCTTTTATGAGCGGAACAGGAAGCGCCTCGACAATCGTTTTCTTATGGTTGATCAATAGGTCGAACTTCCGAAGCTCCGCAGTCAGCGTCCGGATAAACCGTTCCGCATCGTCCCGCGTTCGAACATAACAGGTGTAGTCGTCAATGTGCCTGACATACTTCCATTCTTTTCCCAATTCCTTATCCACGACAACGAGAATAATCTCAGCCAACAGGTTGGAGACATGCGGCCCTATCAGGAGGCCGTGTGTTTCACCGTTTTTTACTTTCTGACAGGCCTTATCAAGACTGTTGTACCGCCCATTTTGTCTCTCATCTTTCGCCTTTTCTTTTCCATCCAGTGCCCAGCATAAGGCATGGGTATACACGCTCGGAAAACAAGCTGATATGTCTGCATGGACAATATACTTCGCGCCAACCAGAAGCTCGGCCTCCGGAGCACCGTCCACTTTCCAGTTGTCGTAACTCATATCGAACAGAGACTTCCTGTCCTTAGATTTCCTCACATGAGTCCTGCTGACTTTGTACGTCTGCCCCCCGCAGAACTCACGAAAATGAGCCTGAATATCCCCCCAGTACTCTTTTACGCTTGCACATAGCTGCTGATAAGCCATGGGATTAGGTATCCCCAAAGAACGCGGAATGTTCACGTTTCTCATTGTGTCAAATACCACATAATCGTACCCCCTCTTTTGGAACTCTTGCGTCATTACCTTGCAGTATTCACCAAAGGACTCCGCAGAGAAGATCGGCGGCAATTTGCTCGAGAACATGCCATGAACAAGGAGCCCTTCGTATAGCTCTTCCGCGGAGATTTCATCCATACAGTCTACATAACTTTTCATTTGTTCCTCCTTGACTTATTACGGAATTGTGATCGAGTCATATTTCCTGAGAACAGCATGAGCGCTTATTCGTATCACCGCGTCGATTAACGGGAGCCACTGGCGTAAGCACGCGATCCATTGGGGCATGACCGTTGACCGATGAGCCTTCGGGCACGAAAGACACTATTGGTCCGTTGCACCTTCTCAAAATAGGGAGCTACAAACGCGAACAACACTCTTTGTGAGCATAGCTGCTGTCGAGAGCTGCACCCAATGTCCGAATACTCCGGATACACATATTGACTCCAAACCCTCCGCGCACTGGGTGACGACCATGGGAGCTGCACGACATACCGCTGTCCCAGACAGCGCCCGGTCCGACCAGGTTTGCTTTGGGACGCCCAAAGTGCCACACGCCGCGAACGGTAGGGGCATACTGAAGGCGCCCTTTCACGAGGAGTATCGCCAGTGACCAGCGCTTTCAATATACCGCCCCTTTCTTTGGTACGATATCACGTGACAATTATTCCATAAGCATAAAGTGGGCTACGGCAACACGCGCACCCCCACTCGGATCCCACAGTTTTCATCTCGAATGCGACTGTTTTACCGCTATGGAAAAGAGGACTACTGGTATCAACCAGCATCAAACAAGCCCAAATGGTCGCGAAGGAAATGAAAAGTCAGCAAATAGCTCCAGAGCTGTTCCAATCCCCTTGCTCCAACACACCGGGCTGCATGAGATAACAACAGCTAGTGGTCAACGCATTTGCAGAACGCCCCTTAGGCGATACCCACCAATTCGTTACACTTCGTTACGACGCGCCTACAGACGCTTCGCGCTTCTTCATCGACATGTAGTGACTTAAGCGGGCATGCCCTCCAGACCGGTCATCAATCTGAGAATGTTTAAGACGACTGGATGGACAGCCACGCCCATCGTGCAGAATTCCGCAGCACTTTCCAATGCGGAGAAATACGATACTCCAGAATGAAGTCAGCAAGGAGTCGATATCCTGAAGTTCCCGCGAATCGGTTTGGCCGCACCTAGCCACCTGCGCAGCCCCCCGAGGACGGTTCTAACCGCGGCTGCTCGCTCACTTCTGGCAGCCGGGGCACCAGAAGAGGCGGCGATTCTGCATGAGTGCCTCGCGAATCGGCGTCCCGCAGCGCAGGCAGGGGCGTCCGGTGCGGTGGTAGACGTACCAGCGCGACGCCTCCTCGTCCCCCTCGATGGGAGGGTCCGGGGCCTCGTCGGGGTCCATCGTGTCCAGGCGCCCCGCCGCCAGCCCCCGGTTCATGAGGTCGCAGATGAGGACCCACAGGCCGCGCAGCCGCTTGAGGGAGACGTTGGCGCCCTTGCGGTGGGGGGAGATGCCCGCCAGGAACAGGGCGTCCGCGCGGTAGATGTTGCCCACCCCGGCGATGATCGACTGGTCCATGACGATCTCGCCGATCGCGCGCCGCTTCGAGTGCGCCACCCGCGCGAAGCGCTCCGCGGCCTCCGCGTCGGCGCGCGCCCCCGCGTCGAGGGGATCCGGGCCGAGCCTCGCCTCGGCGGCGGCCCGCTCCTGGTCGTTGATCAGCTCGCAGCGGTTGGGCCCCACCAGGTCCGCCACGGCGTGGTCGTTGAAGAGGCGCAGGCGCACGGCCCCGACCGGCTCCGGGGGCTCCCACTCCCCCGCCCTGGCCTCGCCGAAGCCGTCGCCCCACCGGGTCTCCGAGTGGCCGTTCCACTGGCCCTTGGGGACGTTGGGGATGCGGTGGGCGACGCCGTGGCCCTCGTCGACGACGG
>ERZ772917.1752-NODE-1752-length-11817-cov-2.293913_pt1 | contig 11817 bp, 10 predicted proteins | sample MGYA00511187_ERZ772917 | MGnify/ENA primary metagenome ERZ772917 (study PRJEB29015, sample SAMEA2737925) | human oral metagenome | biome: human oral; feature: human-associated habitat; material: dental | place: China | collected 2012 ... | reverse complement strand
TCAGATTACGAAGAAGTCCCTCGTGCGTTTTCTTGTGATAATGCGTATAATCGTTCGATATGCAAAAATCGAGAGTCCGTCTCAGGATCACGTTGAAATCGTCCGCGACGAGTTGACAGTCGTCAACTGTTATGATCGACATGAAGCTTCCGGTTTTGTGCATGCCGAGCGTCATTTCTCCACCCTTGACAAGATCACCGAACGTGTACTCCATCTTATTGCGATATCCGTATCTCGAACGCTCCTTCGCCGGAATCACTCCCTTGTAGCACGACAAATCGACGCCATGCAAACAGAGACACTCGCGCACCTCTTTGTCCTTTGCCGCCAATGTCTCTTCATAATCCATCCCGTTGTACTTACAGCCACCGCAGACAGTGCGATGTTTACACGGTTCAAAATTCGCCATAGTTGTCATAAAACGTTTTCTTGTATTCTAAAAAGCGATCCTCCATTATCGCCTTACGTATATTCCTCATCATATTTTCGAGGAACTGAATATTATGTATCGAAAGAAGCGTTGCACTCAGCATCTCGCCCGCTTTGAACAAATGCCTGAGGTATGCTCTGGAATAATTACGGCATGTATAGCAGTCACACTGCGCATCAAGTCGTCCAAAGTCCCTCTCGTACTTTGCGTTTTTGATATTTACCCTGCCGTGCGTTGTTGTCGCCATGCCGTGACGGGCAATTCTTGTAGGCTGAACACAGTCAAACATATCTATTCCGCGTTCGACCCCCTCAAAGATATAATCTGCCGTGCCTACACCCATCAGATATCTTGGTTTTTCTTCGGGCAAAAGATCGACACAGCCGTCCATAACTTCAAGCATCATATCCTTAGGCTCGCCGACGGAAAGTCCGCCTATCGCATATCCCGGCAGATCAAGATCGATTATCTGCTCAGCACTTTCACGTCTCAGATCACGGTACATGCCTCCCTGCATTATTCCGAACAAAGACCGGCTCTCCATATTTTTGTGTGCCGCCTTACAGCGCTTAAGCCAGCGGGTCGTCAACTCAAGCGACTTTTTTACGTATGAACGGTCGGCGGGGTACGGTGTGCATTCGTCAAAAGCCATCATTATATCAGAACCGAGCGAGTTCTGCACCTCGACCGCCATTTCGGGAGTCAGAATTCTCGAAGAACCATCTATATGACTCCTGAACGTAACTCCCTCTTCCGAAATCTTGCGCAGACGACCGAGCGAGAACACCTGAAATCCGCCGCTGTCTGTCAGGATCGCGCCGTCCCAGTTCATAAATCTATGAAGCCCGCCGGCCTCCCTTACTGCTTCGTGCCCCGGTCTGAGGAAAAGGTGATACGTATTCCCAAGCAAAATGCGGGCGCCCGTTTCTCTTACCTGCTCGGGAGTCAGCGCCTTTACCGCCCCCTGCGTCCCGACAGGCATAAAAACGGGGGTCGGTATGCTCCCGTGAGGTGTATTAAGAACTCCCGCTCTTGCACCCGTCCTGGCATCACGTTTTATAAGCTCATACGTGACTGCATCACTCATCGCAGCTCTCCGTTTTTTTATCGTCGGCAACCGTAAACGGATCGTCTTTTGCGGTATCTTCCGTTGATGAATCTTCAGGCTGCGAATGTTTGTCAGTCTGCGTTGCGTCATCATCCGGCGTCGCCGAAACGGGTACATATGTCATCACATGCCCCTGTGCAGGCGCCTGATCAGACTGAGCTATTTCAGACTGCGTCGTTTCAGACTGCGACATTGACGGTGTTTGCGTCACGTCCGCGGCATCGGCACCCTCCCCGACATGCGACTGACGCTTTACATAACGGCTCCTTACGACTCCCACTCTTCCCGCTATAAGGATCGACATCAGGCCGTCTATTATAAGTGCGACCGCTACGAGTATCATCAGAGAAGAAACCGTGCTGAACGGATTCCAGAAGATGACTGCAGCAAAGCCGATACATATAAGACCCATGAGGAGAGTATGCGTCCATTTGAGGTCATCATATTTTTTGCTGCTCACTCCCTCAATAATATCGCTTATTCCGTGAATCGCAAGTATTATGGAAAATATCCATCCGACAAATCCGATAAACGTTCCGGGACTGAAGGCGAGTACAAGGCCGATAGCGAGTATCATGACCCCGATAATTATATCCCCGTACGACGAAAGTCCCTTATTTTTGTCGAAGAGATATCCCAGAACGGCTGAGATACCTGCGGCTATCAGAATGTAACCGATTATCCTTATTATGGTCTCCACCGCCGTGTGAGGGTTTCTCAAAATCAATATGCCTGTTATAAGGCTTATAATGCCCATTACGAGCATGCTCCACTTGAATGATTTCAGAAAGTCTCTCATTTTGATTACCTCTTTACGTATTGCTCTATTTTATAAGCATGGCATCGCCATAGCTGAAAAACCTGTATTTTTGGCGTACCGCCTCATTATACGCCCCGAGTATGTGTTCTCTGTTGTAAAGGGCCGATACGAGCATGATGAGCGTCGATTCCGGCAGATGAAAATTCGTAATCAAAGCGTCAACTATCCTGAATTTGTAGCCAGGATAAATAAATATGTCTGTGCTGCCGCTTCCGCACGCAATCAGGTATTTGCCTGATGCTTCATCCATATATGCGGCGCTTTCCAGCGTCCTTGCCGACGTCGTCCCGACCGTGACTATACGCCCTCCCGCAAGTATCGTCTCGTTGATCGTGCATGCCGCCTTCCCGCTCACACAGTACTGCTCAAAGTGCATGTGGTGATCTTTTACATTATCGCATTTTACCGGTCTGAACGTTCCGATACCGACGTGAAGCGTAAGATATGCACACTTCACGCCCTTTTCCTCCGCTTTGGCCAGCAAATCCTCAGTAAAATGAAGTCCGGCGGTAGGCGCGGCTACAGATCCCTCTTCCCTGCAATACACCGTCTGATAATCGTCCTTATCCTCGGGTGTTTCCGGACGGTCGATATACGGCGGCAGCGGCATCCGGCCTATTTCCTCGAGGCGCTCCATAAATATACCGTCGTAGCTGAAGCTGATGATTCTCGTACCGTCCTCTCCTCTGCCGTTTATCCGCGCCCTCAGCGCTTTGCCCGGCTCGTCGGAAAATACGACGACGTCGCCGTCAGTGAGCCGTCTCCCCGGTCTTACCATGGTTTCCCATTCGTCGTCACCTATACGTTTGATTAGCAGAAACTCAATGCGCGCCCCTGTCTCCGACTTTACCCCGTAAAGCCTTGCCGGTATTACCTTCGAATCGTTTAGAACAAGGCAGTCCCCCTCATTAAGGTAATCTGTTATATCGTAAAAATGTCTGTGCTCTATCGTGTTTCTTTCTCTGTCCAGGACCATAAGCCTGCACGATTCTCTCTCCTTTACGGGCTTTTGTGCTATCAGCTCCTCGGGCAGTTCATAATAAAATTCTTCTGTTCGCATCACAAAAAACTCTGCTGTTCGTCTTCCTGCACATCATCATTATCTTCATCGGACGGTGTATATCGGATTCCCGTAAATTCAAATCCAAGATGCCTGTATGCGGTCTCAGTCGCCATCCTGCCCTTCTGCGTACGGTACAAAAGACCGCGCTGTATAAGATACGGCTCATACGCATCCTCTATCGTTACGCGCTCCTCGCCTATCGATGCGGCTATCGTATCTATGCCGACAGGGCCGCCGCCGAAGCGTGTGATTATTGTTTCCAATATTTCCCTGTCAAGCTTTTCGAGGCCGAGCTCATCAATGCCGAGCGCCCTGAGCGCTTCTCTTGTCATATCAATATCTATATATTCACGGCCGTTCACCTGAGAAAAATCGCGCACCCTCTTGAGTATCCTGTTCGCCACCCTCGGAGTTCCGCGCGAACACCTTGCCATTTCGGCAAGCGCCGGTTCGTCCGCCGGCATACACAGCAGCCTCGCCGAACGCCTTATTATCTCACAAAGATCATCTTCACCGTATACCTCAAACTTATCCACGACGCCGAATCTGTCACGAAGCGGCGCGGACAGACTGCCGGCCCTCGTCGTAGCGCCTATAAGCGTAAACTTGGCGATATCGAGCCTGATCGACCTCGCCGAAGGCCCCTTCCCTATTATTATATCAAGTGCAAAATCCTCCATTGCCGAATAGAGAACTTCTTCTACGGATCTGTTCAGTCTGTGTATTTCGTCAATGAATAAAACATCATTCTCGTTAAGATTTGTCAGTATGGCCGCGAGATCTCCCGCTCTGCCTATGGCCGGGCCGCTCGTTATCTTTATGTCGACACCCAGTTCGTTCGCTATTATCCCTGCGAGTGTAGTCTTCCCCAAGCCCGGCGGACCATAGAAAAGTACATGGTCGAGAGGCTCACCCCTCAGCTTTGCCGCCTCAATAAAAACCTTAAGATTTTCTTTTACGTTTTTCTGACCTATAAAATCATCCAAGTACTGCGGTCTGAGCGTCGCTTCCTGACGCTCTTCCGAGATGCCTGCACTCGTCTGGGTAATTCTTTCTTCCATCAGCTGTCCTCTATAAGCTCTTCAGCGCCTGTTTTATATAATCCTCAACGGTGTACCCGTCGCCCTTCACCTTGCTGACGGCCGCAAGCGCCTCGTTTCTCGTATACCCGAGCGACACGAGAGCATAAACCGCTTCCGTTTTTTCGTCCGACGCCTCAATTTCATCCTGCAATACCGTGTATTCTTCGACCGCTTCAAAAGAACCTATCTTGTCTTTAAGCTCGAGTATCAGTCTTTCTGCCGTCTTTTTGCCGACACCGTTAGCCTTTGATATGGTCTTGGCGTCTCCCGTCGCTATTGCACGTCTCAGATCGTCCGCCCTGAGAGTGCTCATTATGGACATCGCACCCTTCGCTCCTATTCCGCTTACGGTTATGAGAAGCTCAAACAGAGCAAGGTCATCCTTGCTGTCAAAGCCGTAGAGACTTATATCATCCTCCTTGACTATCATAGCCGTATAAACCGCGGCTTCCTCGCCGTCCGACATCTTGAAAAATGACGATCCCGACGGAATAAACACCCTGAAGCCTATTCCGGACGAGGTTTCTATGATTATACTGCCGCCGTCCGCATGACTGACGTTTCCTCTTATAGTTCTGATCACCTGATGAGCCTCCTGCCCCTGCTGTGCCCGTGGCATATCGCTGCGGCTACGGCATCCGCCGTATCATCCGGCTTAGGTACCTCCTTGAGGTTAAGTATAGCCTTCACCATCGCCTGCACCTGTTTCTTGTCGGCTCTGCCGTATCCCACGAGCGCCTGCTTGATCTGAAGCGGGGTATATTCTGCGATGCTCAGCCCTCTGTTTGCACACGCCAGCAAGGCAACGCCTCTTGCCTCACCGACGAGAATTACCGTCTTGGCATTGTTTTGATAGAAGAGCTCCTCTATCGCCGCCTCCTCAGGCTCATATTCGGCAATTACCGAGCAAAGCTGTGAGTACAGATATCTTAATCTTTCCGGCATCTCCGCCCCGGCATCCGTCGTTATTGAGCCGTAATCCACGACGCTGAAGCGGTTCCCGACAAAATCAAGAACACCCCAGCCCATTATAGCATATCCGGGGTCTATTCCCAATATTCTCATGTAACGTCTTTCTCCTGTTTAAGGTAGTCATCCGATTATAACATGAGAACGCATGTTTGTCTATTTTGTCTGTTATTATAAACATCCTTCTTTATTTATTCTTTTATATATGATATAATATTCATACATTTTATTTGCTTTAGGCTTTTGGCCGTTTAAGCCGATGGAGGAGTAGATATGAGGTACTCAAGACAGAATAAAATTCTGGAAATCATTGCGAACAATGAGATAGAAACTCAGGAAAAACTGGCTTCCATGCTGAGAAACGAGGGCTTTGACGTGACACAGGCGACGATCTCACGCGACATCAAGGAACTTCAGCTGATTAAGGTTCTCTCCAATTCCGGACGTTATAAATATGCAGTCAGCACACAGCAGGATGCACCTATTTCCGACCGCTTTGTCAAGATATTCCGTGAGACGATAACTTCCTTTGCTTCAGCTCAGAACCTTATCGTCATCAAAACGCTTTCAGGATGCGGCGCGGCGGCAGGTGAGGCGATAGACAATATCAGCCTGCCTCACGTAGTCGGATCTATTGCAGGTGACAATACACTTCTTCTTATCATAGATACAGTTGAGCATGTGGAGGAGATACTGAAAATCTTCAACAATATGCTTATTCTCAGGAACCGCAAACAGCAATGATATATCATATTTCCATAAACGATTTTGCAATAATAGAAAATACCGAGATAGATTTCGACTCCGGTCTTTCTGTCATAACCGGAGAGACGGGCAGCGGCAAATCGATCGTGGTAACAGCTATCAGCCTTGCTCTCGGCAGCAGGGCTGATTCTTCATATGTCCGCTTCGGAAAGGATAAGGCAACGGTTGAGCTGGCAGGCGAGCTTGACGGTACGGAGTACGTGCTCTGCCGCGAGGTCAGTGCACAGGGACGCAACGTATGCCGCGTCAACGGGCGCTCGCCGAGCTTTCCGGGATATGTTCAAGGCTCGCCGACATACACGGTCAGTACGACAACCAGTCTTTGCTCGATCCCGAAAATCATATAAATGTCCTCGACCGTTCATCATCCGAAATATCTGTTATTAAATCGACATACATGAAATCGTACGCAAGCTATAGAAAAGCACACGGAGAGCTCAACACCCTCATCGCTCACGAAGCGGAAAACAGGCGCAAGCTCGATTTTTACAGGTTCGAGATAAATGAGATAGACAATGCCTCGCTAAAAACAGGAGAAGATACCGATCTCGAGGATCGGATAAACCTGCTGAAGAACAGCGAGAAAATATTCGGCCATGCCGAAAAAGCCTATGCTGCAGTCGCCGGTGAGCGCGGCGCATATGAAACGCTCGGCGATGCGTCATCAGAGCTCGAATATATAGAAAGCTTCACATCAGGTCTCGCATCGGCATCGAAAGAGATCAACGATATTTATTACAGACTTGAGGACGTCATTTCCGATCTCCGGCGCATACTCGAAAACAGCACATATTCGCCGCATGATCTCGATATCGCCATCGAGCGTCTCTCTCTTATCGATGATCTCAAGAAAAAATACGGTCCTTCAATCGATGAGATAAATGCCTATCGCGACAGGATTGCTGCCGAGTTAACAGAAATCGAAAACTTCGACGACGAACTGGCAAGACTTACTGACGCTTCGGATCAGGCGAAGGCAGTACTGCTTAAGGACGGCAAAGCGCTCACCGAAGCGCGCCTCAAAGCCGCCGAAGAGCTTCAGACACGTATAATAACCGAGATGCGCGATCTTAATTTCCGCGATGCAATGCTTACCGCAGCTGTTTCTCCGCTTCCATCTCCATCCGAGAGCGGTCTTGACAGCGTGGAATTTCTCGTTTCCACCAATAAGGGTGAACCCGTCAAACCGCTTACAAAGACGGCCTCCGGAGGTGAAATATCGAGGATCATGCTCGCAATCAAAAAAATAACGGCAGAATACGATCTTATCCCCACTTTGATCTTCGACGAAATAGATCAGGGAATCAGTGGAAAAACCGCCGCCGTAGTCGGGCGAAAGCTCCGCGAGATATCAAAAACTCATCAGGTGATATGCATAACTCACCTGCCTCAGATCGCCGCCTATGCCGATACGGCTTACAGGATATACAAGGATTCCGACGAGAGCAGCACATATACGCATGTCGACAAACTCGACCGTGATTCGCGCATAGAGGAGCTTGCCCGCCTGCTCGGCGGAGAGACGGTAACCGAAGCGGCACGCGAAAATGCCAGGGAGCTCATCGAAAAAGCCAGGCAACCTGTATCCGAATAAAAGGAGCTCCGCCGTGCAGCATGAAGAAACCGCCGGACAAAGCTCCTTTTATCATCTCATTCGCTTATACTTTTGATTATCATTCAGCCTTGCTGAACGGTGCAGGAATTCTTTCCGCGTTGATGTTCATGAGAGCATCGGTACATTTTATCTCATCTACGAGCATCGTATCCTTTATCGCAAAGAGCTTAGGTTCGAACGGCTGAATCACGCCTCCGAATATCTCACCCGTTTCGGCGTATTTGTAGAACGGAAGTCTGTCTTCCATCTCTTCGCTGATGTCGGCCTCTTCTTCGAAACCGAAGTCTTCCTCAAATACTGCGGCAAGTTCCGATGCGATCTCCCAATTTGAGAGTTCGACCTCCTCGTTTATCGCTTTCTCTACAGGCAGAAGTCTTCTTTCGGTATTTGTGTACGTCCCGTTCGTGCTCGCAGAGCCCGTACCCGGAATAAATACCCTCGCCTTCTTTGCGGTTTCCGTCATGTATATATCGCTGACCATCAGAAACTCAAGATCTGAAAGGTCGACATCGGCCGGGTCTTCTCCGAATATCATAAGCCCTTTTACACCCTTAAGAGCTTCTCTGCCTGCGGATATTCCGAGGTCTACTATGCCCTGCGAATTGTTCTTTGACTTGACCATAAGTATCCCGTCACGAGGCGATCCGATATGTCCCGATATGAGTGCAATGCCTCCCAGAAGCCTTGCAGCTTCTTCCGATAAGACATTTTGCTGGTATACTATCATCGCTTTTTTGGCGTTCAGGTATATGTCGGCGACTTCCTTCATCTCAGGAGTCACCTTGACCTTTGACACGGACTTTTTGAAATCATCAAAGCCCTCGGCCTCCGATGTTTTTCCGGCTTCGATAACTGCTCTTGCGACACCCTTGAGGAAGCGCGTGCTGTTTTCGATGTTTATTACTCTTTCGGCAAAGGCGAAATCGCTGTGCGTCTCCTCCGTATTCAGTACGATCACTTTCGCACCCGCGTCGGCAGCCTTCCTGATCTTATTCCAGATGACAGCCGAACGGTTCTTTATAAATGCCGGTACGAGTATTACATCTGTGGATACCAGCTCGTCTATAGTGTTCGGTGATGCGTCGAAACCGAATATTTCGAGCAGGGCGTTGTGTCTGTTGTTAAAGCTGAATACCCTCGCCCCTATGAGGTTCGCGAACTTTTTGACAGCATATGCTTCCTCATTCGTATATCTGTCCGAAACGGCGACGGCGATCGAATCTGCTCCATGCCTCACTTTTACCGCCTCAAAGCACTTCGCTGCCATTATCATTGCTTCGTGGTAATCCGTCTCTTCAAAATCTCCTTCGGCCCTCTTTATCATCGGATCCGCGATTTTGCCCTCGAGGATGGATGCATCAAAGCCCCATTTACCCTTGGCGCAGCATATACCTTTGTTTACGTAACCGTCCTTGTCCGGGTTTGCTTTGATCAGCATGTCACCGTATGACTCAAGGTCAAAAGTGCATCCGACAGCGCAGTTCGCACATGTCGTGACTGTTATATCGGTATCGAGCGGAACCTCCTTTTGTACCGTCTGCCTCTCCTGAATAGCACCTACAGGACATACTGCAACGCACTGCCCGCACGAGTCGCACGCCGTTGTGAGAAGCGGCTGTTCGAGCGCAGGTTTGACTACCGTGTCAAAGCCTCTGTGAACGAGACCGAGCGCACCGATACCCATAACCTCGTCGCACGCCCTTACACAAAGTCCGCAAAGGATGCACTTATTCGGATCTCTCACTATGAACGGGTGATCGTCGGTAAATTCTATGACGCTTTTCTCACCGGCAAGTCTGTCGGGTTCTACGTTATACTGATTTGCAAAATCTATGAGCTTACACTCGAAATAGTCGTGGCAGCCGCACTCAAGGCATCTCGATGCATCCTTGACAGCCTGCTCAGGTGTAAGTCCGTTGTAGACGACCTCCGTGAAATTATCCCTGCGCTCTGCCGCCGTAAGCTGATCGGCCTTTTCGCGGCACAGGCGCTCTCTGTCCTCGAACATCTCCTCCGTAACATCCGTCCTCTCAACAAAGAACGGAGCCACGTACTCCATATCCTCGCCGTCAAGATATGCGTCGATGCATTCCGACACCTTTCGCGCATCGGCTATCGCCTCTACGGCAATCGAAATCTTATCGTTGCCGCAATCACCTCCAGCAAACACGCCCGGTACGCTCGTCATATACGTCTTAGGGTCGTATGCAACAGCGCCCTTTTTCGTCTTGTCAAGATCGAATGCACTCGCGTCAACAGCCTGACCGATAGCCAGGATAACGTTGTCAACATCGAGTGTTTCGGTCTTCCCCTCTACCGGGACGGGCTTTCTTCTTCCTGACGCATCAGGCTCTCCGAGCTCCATAACCTGAAGGATTACCTGCTTTACATGACCTTTGCCGTCCTTTTTTATTTCGATCGGATTTGTCAGGTTTTTGAAGATAACGCCTTCTTCTTCAGCTTCCTCTATCTCTATGCCGTCCGCAGGCATTTCGTTTTTCGTCCTTCTGTAAATGTTATATACCTTTTCGGCGCCGAGTCTGACAGCGGAACGGCAAGCATCCATGGCTGTGTTGCCGCCGCCTACGATAGCTATTTTCCTGCCGAAGTCGATGTGCTCGTTTCTGACGATCCTGCGCAGAAAATCAATACCTCCGATCACGCCGTCCGCATCCTCGCCCTTGCAGTGTACACCTGTAGACACCCAGGCTCCTATGCCCACAAGGACCGCATCGTAGTCGGCCCGTACAGTATCAAAGGAAATGTCCTCTCCTATCTTCGTATTGGGGATTATTTCAACGCCCATTGACTCGATTATATCTATCTCCGCGTCCAGCACCTCTTTAGGCAGTCTGTATTCCGGTATGCCGTAGCGCATCATTCCGCCCAGCTTCGGCATTGCGTCGAAGATAGTCACATCGTGCCCTTTCTGCCTGAGAAAGTACGCGGCCGAAAGCCCCATAGGGCCTCCTCCGATGATGGCGACCGATTTGCCCGTCAGCTCAGCCATATCCGGAATGAAGTTTTCCTCGCTTGCAAGGTCGTAATCTCCGGCAAACCTTTTGATCGCGGCGATGCTTATCGGTTCGTCGACAAGACCTCTTCTGCACGCATCTTCACACGGGTGAGGGCAAACTCTTCCGATTGATGCGGGAAGCGGGATCCTGTCTTTTATAAGCTCGTTCGCCTTCTCAAACTCACCGTTTGCTACGAGGCCTACATAGCCCTGACAGTCCGTACCCGCCGGGCATGCTTTCATGCAGGGAGCCTTGCAGTCTCCCGTGTGATTGCTTATAAGAAGCTCAAGGTTTGTCCTTCGCGACTCTATTACCCTTTCGGTATCGGTCATGATAACCATACCGTCCGTTATTTCGGTTGCACATGCCTTCCAGAGCTTAGGATTGCCCTCGAGCTCCACGACGCAAAGTCCGCAGGCGCCGTATATCTCGGTCCTCTCATCGTAACAGAGAGTCGGGATAAAGATATCGTTCTCCCTTGCGACCTCGAGGATCGTCTGACCGGGAAGACCCTTTACTTCCTTCCCGTCTATATTAAGTCTGTACTCTTTCATCGAATCCTCCTAATGTCTCACGATAGCATCAAATCTGCAGTTTTCCTGACATCTGCCGCATTTTATGCATATGCTCTGATCTATCTGGTGCTTCTTCTTTACGGCTCCCGCAATAGCATTTACAGGGCATCCTCGCGCGCAGGCCGTACAGCCTACGCACTTATCCGTGATTTCAAAGCTTATAAGGGCGCGGCATGATTTTGCCGTACACTTGTGATTGTAGATATGATCCTCGTATTCGTTGCGAAAATACCTGATCGTTGTGAGAACAGGGTTTGGCGCTGTCTGTCCGAGACCGCACATGGATCCGTCCTTTATTTTGTCCGCGAGTTCTTCGAGAAGCTCAATGTCTCCCTCTTTTCCTTCGCCGTTCGTAATTCTCTCCAAAATTTCG
>ERZ772917.1750-NODE-1750-length-11820-cov-16.898003_pt1 | contig 11820 bp, 11 predicted proteins | sample MGYA00511187_ERZ772917 | MGnify/ENA primary metagenome ERZ772917 (study PRJEB29015, sample SAMEA2737925) | human oral metagenome | biome: human oral; feature: human-associated habitat; material: dental | place: China | collected 2012 ... | reverse complement strand
CGGGCAGCCAACCAGCTGGTTGCACGACTCAACATCGAGTACCAGAGCATCTGGGAAGCGAACCGCACTCATCAGATGGAAGCCCTCTAAACCGACCAGCAGATCACACCGATCACAACGATCAAGCGACGCAGAGCGGCAGCAGGGAGGGTGAGCCACCGCCCGAGGTCCTTGACGACAGCGGGGGTAGAAGTCCGCCCATCACCTGGGACCTTGACCTCTACCCGCAACCCCCGACCAACACCCGGTCACCCACACCCAACTCGGAAGAGCCGTTTTACGTACGTGCTGTATATGGTGCTACCGAATCTGATGGCAGTGTAGTTCTCATTGGACGTGTGCGCCGCTGGGCCTGACGTGCATGCCCCGGACTCGTTGGAGTTCGGGGCATGTCTCTTGTTAGATGTGCGTCCGTTTCTCCGGCATTCGGTGTTTGTGGTGGGTAGGTGGTTAACCGTTATAGGTGACTTGTGAGAATGTATTAAAGCGTGGTGCTTTGAAGATGAGGGGCATCTGCGCTGGCGCGGGATTGCCGTTGCCCCAAGATACCCCCAGGGGTATTATTGGTCTCGTTGTGGCAGGCGCGCCTCGGCATTGGAGACAGAAAGTGAGCGGAACATGCGAGTAGTCATCGTCGGCGGAGTCGCGGGCGGTATGAGCGCGGCGGCGCGCCTGCGCAGGCGCGACGAGGGTGCCGAGATCATCGTCCTGGAGCGGGGAAGCTACGTGTCCTTCGCGAACTGCGGCCTCCCTTACTACGTCGGCGGCGAGATCGAAGACTCCGCCAAGCTCCTCCTGCACACCCCGCAATCCCTCAAGGCAGCCCTCAACCTGGACGTGCGCATCAACTCCGAGGTCACGGAGATCGACCCCGACGCTCACTCCGTCACGGTCGCCAACTCGGGCACCGGCGGGGCCTACACGCTTTCCTACGACTACCTAATCCTCTCACCCGGCGCGCTCGCCGCCCGTCCGCCGATCGACGGCCTCGACTCCCCGCGTGTACACACCCTGCGCACGGTTGACGATGCCCTCGCCCTGCGCGAGGCGGCGGGCACCCGCGCCATCGTGCTCGGTGCCGGCTTCATCGGCATCGAGGCCGCCGAGGCCCTCGCAGCTCGTGGTTTCGAAACCCACCTCGTCGAGCTCGCCGAGCACGTCCTGCCGCCGCTCGAGGTCGAGATGGCAACGCTGGTTACCCAAGAGCTGCGCAACCTGGGCATCCGGGTGCACGCGGGCGTCGCCGCCCAGGCCATCGCCCACGCTGACAACAACGATGTCGTGACCCTCTCCGACGGCACCGTCCTCCACGCTGACGTCATCGTCCTCTCCGCCGGCGTTCGCCCCGACACGGCAGTCGTCGAGGCAGCTGGCATCCAGACCCGCCGGGGCTACGTCGTCATCGACGATCATGGCCGCACCAGCGCCGACGACATCTACGCGATCGGCGACGGCACGGTCGGCCGAGACCACGACCGCCCGGTCGCCCTGGCCGGCCCTGCGAACCGCGGCGGCCGCCTCATCGCAGACGCCATCGCCGACGCGCAGCAAGGAACCGCTACCGCGCGCACCATTCCAAGCCCCCAGGGAACGGCCATCGTCCGAATCGGGAGCCTCACTGCCGCCATGACCGGTGCCAACCGCCAGGCGCTCGATGCCTCGGGCACTCAATACTTCACGGTGCACACGCACGCCAATCAGCACGCGGGCTATTTCCCCGGTGCTCAGCCCGTGCATATCCTCATGCACGTGGGCGCAGGTGGCGAGATCCTTGGCGCGCAGGCCGTGGGCGCGGAGGGCGTGGATCGCCGCATCGACGTCATCGCGACCGCGATGCGTGCGGGACTGAAGGCAGCCGACCTGATCGATCTGGACCTGGCCTACGCGCCGCCCTACGGCCAGGCCAAAGACCCCGTCAACCAGACCGGCATGGTCGCCCACAACGTGGCGACCGGCGAGCTTATCCTCACCGGCCCCGACGCCCTCACCGAGGACATGCCGGTCCTCGACGTGCGCACGCCGGGCGAGTACGCTGCCGGGCACATGTCCAACTCCCTGAACATTCCCCACACGCAGCTGCGCGACCGACTGGACGAGGTACGCGCCTGGGTCGATGAGAACGTCGGCGAGCGACCCTTCGTCGTCATGTGCGCCGCGGGCGTGCGCTCCTGGATCGGCTACCGTATCGTGCGCGCCGCAGGCTTTGACGTGACCATGCTGTCGGGCGGCATTCAAACGTTGCGCGCGTGGCTCGGCGATCACGCCGACACAGTCCTGATCAAGGAATAGCGAGCATGGCGACGCAGACGCAGATTGTAAACCGACTCAAGCGCGCTCGAGGGCAGCTTGACGCCCTCATCGAGCAGCTGGAAAGCGGGGACGGAAAATGCCGGGAGGTCTTGACTCAGTTCGCGGCCGTCAACTCCGCCATGAAACGAGCCAGCTACCTCGCGGTTGCGACGATCATGTCGCAGTGCGCGCGGGAGGTTGTCGGCTCGCGGGACGAGGCCGACCCTGAGTCGGCGCGAACGGAATCGTTCGTGGCTGCGGACAGGGTGACGATGGAGGATCTTGAGCAGCTTTTCCTCCGCCTGACCTAAAGCGTCGATAGATCCACTATCACGAATAGAACACCCATCAATGCGCAACGAATCCCCAAAGGATCCGAGGCGCGAGTTTCAAGGAGATAATCATGTGTCGACCCACCACCTGCGAAGTGTGCGGAAAGACCACCTGGAAGGGCTGCGGCAAGCACATCGACTCGGTGAAGGCTAAGGTGCCTGCGGATCAGTGGTGCAACAAGGAGCATACCGACGAGGAGTATGCCGCTGTCCCGAAGAAGCGCGGCCTATTTGGCAGCTTCTGTGGCTAACTAGTTGCCCGAGGCCGTCTCCTCGTGGGGACGCTGAGGGGTGGCAGCCTTCGTGTCGATGGGGTCCAGCCTAGGTGCCGGCTCCATCGACGCATAGTCATGTCACCGGATCCGCATGGGTGTCGAATCCCATTTTCATTCTGATCATTCGTGTATCATTGATTCATGAGGTGGGCAACAAGATCAACGTGGATTCGTATCGCCGTGCTGTTCGGCATCTACATGCTGGTGCCGGCGGCGTGGTTCAGCTTCATGTCCTTCTCGGACTCGATGGACATCGTCAAGAGCGCCGCGTTCCTGATTCTGCTCGCGATCCTGCCGGTACTCGCGATGGTTTTCGGTGCCTGGGATGGTGTGAAGGAGGGCTTCAGCTTCCTGTGGCTGCTCGCCCCGTTCGCCTGTTTCTTGGCACCGATGTTCCTGTTTTTCAACGTCAGTGCCCTCATCTACGGGGTGGGCTATAGCCTGCTCGGCTTCGGGGCTCATAGTGTCGGTGCCTTCATCCATGCGCGCCGAGCCCGGCGGGCGTAGATGCGTGCAGCGGGTAGTCCTTCGCTGAACCTGGCGAAGCGGCTTGCTGTGTGGCTGGGGCGCATGCAAGGGGGCGTGGCGCACTCGCCTACGCGGATAGGACACGAACATCCGGATAGCTTATTTGCCTATCCGGATCCGCATATCCTATCCGGATCCGCATAACCTATCCGCGTGCGCCTTCGTGGTTCTGTTCCTGTGCGCAGAACCCCTTTCCGCCCCGGCATCTCCCACGCAGGCGTATCATGTCCAGCAGCGCGAAGCAGCGTCGGCCTCGTGCGATGCATGGGAATACGGAGGTGTTCAGCATTGTTCTGGGATCGAGTTGCCCCGCTCTACGACCTCGCCGTCAACACGCTCAACAGGAGGGTGTACGACGGGACGGGCAGTGCCGTTGCCCGGTTGATTCGCCCCGGTGACACCGTGCTCGAATGTGCGTGCGGAACGGGCGCGATTAGCGCCGCCATTGCCCCCACATGCGCGCGTGTGGTCGCGACCGACTATTCCGAGGGGATGCTCAAGCAGGCACGCAAGAAGCTCGCGAAACACTCGAACGTCACCGTCGAGCAGGCGGATATCACCGACTTGCGCTACGCGAACGACTCGTTCGACGCCGTCGTGGCGGGCAACGTCATCCACTTGCTGCCTGAACCGGGCGACGCGCTTAAGGAGCTCAAGCGGGTCGTGCGCCCGGGCGGCACGATCATTGTTCCTACCTACGTGATTCCCAAGAAGCGCGCGCACACCATGTTCCTGAGGGTGATCTCCCGATTCGGCGTGCACTTCCAGGAGCACTTCGACCCGGTGTCCTACCGGGCGTTCTTTGATCGTATGGGCTGCACGGGTGTCACCTACCGCGTCGTGCGAGGTCGAATTCCCTGCGTGATCGCCTCCTTCACGAACGATCAGTAGATGCCGAGCCCAGGGCGACGTTCCGCAGCATCGCCCCGTAGGCGACCGAGTCGCGGCTCATGCGCTCACAGTGTCCCCACCCCGGCCAGACTCGAAGCTCGGCCTGCGGATAGAGTCGCGGGATCATGCGCCGCGCGAGCCGCAGGTCCGAGTCCTTCTCCCCGTACGCGAAGGTGCAGTGCCGCGCAATGGCGGGGGAGAGGGACGGCAGCCTAACGTGCGAGCAGTCGCGCATGATCGCGCGGATGCTATCCTCGCTCATCGCGGCGAAACTAGCGACCATCGCGTGAGCGGCCTCCTCGCCGTAGAGGCGCGCGAGCTCGCGTGCTCCGGCCTCGGGATCCTGAACAGCCTTCCGGTGCTTTGCGACCATGACACGGCTGAGAATGGATCCGCCGACTCGGGCCACGGGTCCGCCCGAGTAGAAGCTCACCCCCTCAATGAACAGTCGATCAAATGAGAGGTCCGGGGATCGCAGCAGCTCGAACAGGATGACCCCGCCGAGCGACGCCCCGAACCCCAGGGATAGACGACGCACACCGTGAGATGCCAGCCACTCGTGGATCGCCGCCGCCTCGTTGGCTGCTGACACGTAGGGGGCCGAGGCCTCGTCCCCGTGGGCGGACAGGTCGGGCGCGAGGAACCGCAGCCCCGCGCCCATGTGGTCGGCGACCGCAGTTTTTATGCCCGAGGCCGAGGAGAGCATCGGGTGAATGATGAGGACGGTGGGGCAATCCTGCCCGCAAGGCCCGTAGGCGTGCATTTTCATGTCAGCGCTCCGAATGAGCTGCGGGGCGCGCCGTTGCACCCCTGAACTTGGATGACACTCGGATGTTAGCACCGCCCGGATAGGGGCGCGAGGAGAATGACGTATAGCACTTGCGGTACCATTGTGGCGAACGAAGGAGTTTGACATGGCCTTTGACTTTAAGAAGGAATACAAGGAACTCTACGCCCCCAAGAAGGGACCGGTCATTATCGAGGTCCCGCCGGTTACTTACGTCGCGGTGCGTGGCAGCGGTGACCCTAACGAAGAAGGCGGGGCCTACCAGCAGGCGATCGCCGTCTTGTATGCCATCTCCTACACGATCAAAATGAGCAAGAAAGGTAGCCGCCAGATCGAGGGCTATACCGACTTTGTTGTCCCGCCATTGGAAGGCTTCTGGTGGCAGGACGCCGTGGAGGGGATCGACTACGCACACAAGGAAGCCTTCAACTGGATTGCCGTTATCCGTCTACCCGAGTTCGTGACACGGGAGGTCTTCGCGTGGGCGGTCGAGGAAGCGACTGCGAAAAAGAAGTTTGACTGCTCGATCGCGGAGTATCTCCGGGTACGTGAGGGGCTCTGCGTCCAGTGTCTGCACGTCGGTAGCTACGACGACGAGCCTGCCACGGTCGAGGCCATGGATGCCTTCGCGCACGAGCAAGGCTACGAGATCGACCTGTCGGAGGAGCGGCGCCACCACGAGGTTTATCTGTCGGACGCTCGCAAGGTGGCACCTGACAAGCTGAAGACGATCGTGCGTCATCCGATCAAACTCGCGGGCGAAGCCCGACATTCCGAGTAGCGCCAGCCTGGGGGGCGAGAGGTGGTAGGAGCTTCGCGCTCGTGCGGACGTTGGCCTACTCGCCTTAGCGCGGGAACGCGGGTAGTGTTGACCTGTTAACCCCGTATCAAGGAGTGAATGATGCTTGTAGTGACGACCCCGACGGTCGAAGGCGCGCCGATTAAGCAGTACATCGGCATGGTCTCCGGCGAGGCGATCTCCGGCGTCAACATGTTCAAGGACTTCGGTGCGAATCTGTCCAACATGTTCGGTGGCCGCGCCTCCCAGTACGAGGAAGAGATCGGCGGTGCCTCCGCGACCGCCGTCAACGAAATGTGCGCCCGCGCCCAGGCCATGGGTGCCAACGCGGTCGTTGGCGTGAAGGTCGACTATTTCACCGCCGGCGCCAACAACGGCATGCTTGCCGCTATCGCGACGGGCACCGCGGTCATTCTCTGACCCGCGTCCGCGTGCCACGACGCGCGCGACTGACAACCCGCCAGGGGCGCACAAAGCGTCCATGGCGGGTTGTTCCTATGCTCAGCCACCGCGAGCGAGAAGTGTCATCGAGGTTTCGGCTGCATAAGCCTCGGACTGTTAGTGATACGGCTTTCTCCTCCTTCAACAGGCACTATTTTATACATTTGGTCCAACTTGCTGTGAGTTCTTGAGAGTGGCTCGATGAGGTGGTCGGGCAAGCCTCCGTCATTCTGGCGCGGGACTCGACAATGTGGTGCGGCATGCGGCAGATAGGCGTGCGGGCCTATTGGTGGATAATGTGAGAAATTAGCGACAAACTACGATACGACGGACAGCCAGAGCTTACTTTGAAAGCATGGTAGCTGCGCTCATGCACTTCCCATTGAACCAGCTGTTAAGGAAGTGAGTTGTAGATGCGTCATCGGCGTTTGTAGGCGCTGGCGTTAGTCATGACCGGCGCCCTCGCTATCACTACCATGAGCATGGCTCCCTCGTTTGCGGCCGATACGGACAGTACCGAGACTTCTGCGCTCGGTGTAGCCGAGGCGGATGAGGTGACCACCATCATCGTTCAGCTTGCGGCAGGGACTGTCGGCGACGACCGAGCGAGCGCATACAAGGACATCAAGCAGCGCATCGCGCAGGCCTTCAGCCAGGCGTCCCCGGGCGGCACCATTGGGGACGTGCGGGATTACCACCACGCCCTTGATGGCTTTGCGATCACCGCTCCCGCGTCCACGCTCGGGGCCATCAAGAGCGTGCAGGGGGTCAAGAATGCGTTCTTCGATGGGCAGCGTGAGCCGGTCTTCTATCCTGAAGAGTCAGGGGACGGCGGCGTGGCAGTTGTCGATCCAGCGAAGGAAACCCGCTCCGACCAGGTAGCTGGTCGGGGACGGGTGAGCGTCATTGAAGTCATTGACGCGAGTTTCGATACCTCACACGAGGCCTTCGCGGGGACGAAGGACACCGCTGCGCTGCGTCTGCCGCAGGCCGAGATGGCGTCTCTCACGTCCCAGCTGGATGCTGGCCGAGGCGGCGCGTGGATCAGTGACAAGATTCCTTTTGTCTACGACTATGCGGATCACGACACGAATCCATACATCGGCGATGGGTATGGTCCGCAAGACTTTACGGCGCATGCTCATGGCACTCGCATGGCGGCGCTCGCGGCTGCCAACGGGGCGACCTATCGCGGCGGTGCACCCGATGCACAGCTCATCCTCGCCAAGGTCCTGTCCAATAGCACTCGGACTGTGCGTGACAGTGACATGTTGGCTGCTCTGGACGACGCGATGGTCATAAAGCCCGACACGGTCTGTGTGGCCTTCATGGCGAATCGCGACCTCGGTGGTGACGCGGAGGCACTGTACGACGACGTCTTTGCCAGGCTTTCCAGCGCGGGAATCACGGTCGATGCCCCAGCAGGAGACAGCGGCGGGGCTGAGTGGCGCACGAGCGTGCGTGATCTGGGTACTGTTGGTGCACCCGCCGCATATTCCTCCGTGCTCGCCGTGGCTGCCGTTGGAGGCTCCGCGCTGCAGGGGACAGACGGCCTCACGCCGTGGAGTTCCTCCTCGTGGGGTCCAGGCCCTGACATGAGCCTGACGCCTGAGATCGCCGCGCCTGGAGGGAACGTCAACGCTGCTATCCCCGGCAAGGACTATCGACGGATGCCGGGCACCGGCGAGGCGTCGGCTCAAGTCGCTGGTGTTGGTGCCCTTGTGCGTCAGCGCATGGCGACCGACCCGATGTTCGCGGGGATGAGCGAGGAGGACAAGTCCGCGTTGGTGTCCAACTTCCTGATGGGCACTGCCCACCCGATTGTCAATCCGTCTGCGGCGGATGGCACCTTCTGGTCCCCGCGCTGGGTCGGCGCGGGCATGGTAGACGCGCTGGAAGCCGCGACCTCGTCGGTGTACCCGAGCGTTGTGGGTGCCGCGAACCCGTCGCGACCGAAAGCTGAGCTGGGCGAAAGTGCCAGCGGCTGGACCTTCCAGATACAGTTGACGAATCTCTCCGGCACAGCCCACGCATACACGCTGGGTGGGCAGGCACTCTCTGAAGATGTGAGCGGTCTGCTCTATACGAGGCACTCGACGAACTGGGCTGGCAAGGGAATCGACCTGACGATTCCGTACCTCGGGTTCTACGGCTCAGCAGATGAGACTCCGATCGTTGATACGCCCGTGTATGGCGAGGGGACGATCGGCACGTCCACGATGACTTTCCGCGGGCTGACCCTCGGGCAGCTGAACCCGTTTGACGTGGATGAGGCCGCTGCGATCAGCACGAATGATCGTCATCTCTACATCATCTCGCGGTCGACGGAAGAAAACGCCCGGACGTACGCGACCCCAGCGACGGTACTGCTGCGCGACGTCATGTCGTTGACCTACACCTACCGGAACGAGGCAGGTGACGTCGTGCGCTCATATACGTGCGGGGGAGCACCCAAGAGCCGGACTGTCTGGAACGGCCGCTACTCTGAGGTGAGCACTGCGGAAGCCGCGTGTGGTAGCAAACCTCTCTTCGATGGATACGACGAGCAGGGGCATGCGCTGGCGGATGGACGCTATACGCTCACTATCGAAGGTACGACCGGCGGCGCGTCGCCTCGTACCGAGCGCTTGACCCATGTGGTGATGCTGGACACGGCACCTCCCGTCATTTCCAACGTGGCGATATCGGGCGAGGGAGATGATCGTACGCTCTCCTTCGACGCCACCGATTCCTCGCCTATAGCAGCGTACGGATTCTCGTGGAGCGCAGACGGTGAGCCTTTCATGCGCGAGAAGTTCTACGGTTCGGATGAACGCGGGGACGATGGTCGGCACTACGGCCACTTCGAGGTGCCGCTGTCTCAGATTGCCGAGCGTTCGGGCGCTGATCCCTCGACGGTGTACCTGCAGGTCTGGGACTGGCCGGTGAACAAGGGGACAGTGAAGGTGGATCTGAAGCCCGTTCCCATGACGTCGCTTGCGCTCTCTCAGACTGACGTGACGCTGTCCGTCGGGGAGAGCGTGACGCTGAGCGCCACCCACGAACCCGCGGATGCGAGCGTGACTGATGTGGCGTGGTCTTCGTCGAACGAGGCCGTGACCACGGTCAGTCAGGACGGCACCGTGACGGCGGTGGGCGCGGGGGACGCGACGGTGACCGTCTATGACCCGACGCAGCCCTCGCTCGTATCGGCGAGCGCCACGATCCACGTCAGCGCTCAGCTTCCTGCGCACAAGGTGGGCACGTGGAAGCGCAATGGTCGAGGCTGGTGGTACCGCTACGAGGACGGTTCCTACCCCTCGGGAGAGGCTGTCGTCATCGACGGGAACGTGTACCGTTTCGATGCGTCGGGCTACATGCGTACCGGCTGGATGCTCGACGGCGGGCAGTGGTAGTACCACGCGGCCTCCGGTGCGCAGGCCAGCGGATGGCTGCTCTCGGGTGTGCGCTGGTATTACTTGAGCCCACAAAGCGGTGTCATGGTCACGGGATGGGTCAAGGTTGGTTCTGTCTGGTACTACCTGGCGCCCGCCAATGGCGCGATGGTGACGGGTTGGCTGAAGGAGGGTGGACACTGGTACTACCTGAAGAGCACCTCCGGAGCGATGGCAACGGGGTGGCTGCGCATCTGGGGTACCTGGTATCACTTCGCTGATGATGGACACCTACTCGGCTAGTGAGCGGCCGGAGGCTCTTGATGCTGCCACGCGCCCACCGGGGGACTCCCGGTGGGCGCGTGGCAGCATGAAAGACAACGCGCAAAAACCTTATGGAATAACCTTTATGTGCCTATAGTTGGAAAATAGTCGCATAGTCGCATAGTCGCGTAGTCGCATGGTCGCGGCTCACACCTGTCCCTGACCCACGTGTAACCCAAGGGGAGACAACGATGTCCCAACGAACATTGAAGGCGCTGGCGCTTGCCGTGGCCGGTGCTCTAGCTTTCACCATTGTCGGTGTCCCGGCAGCCAATGGTGCTGCTAGTGAAGTCGTCGATCCGGTCGATGATGCCTCAGAGGAATGCTCGATCCCATTTGATCCGGACTACTATCCGTCTTTGCAACTACAGCCACACAGCACGGCACTGGCCCCGGGGCAGAGCATCGCCGTCGAGCCTGTCGGTTATGAGAACCCACATCAGAATTCCTCCTATCTCACCTGGGAGTCTACGAACGAATCTGTGGCGACCGTGGATCCGAACGGTGTCGTCACCGCCCTTACCCCGGGCGATGCGCAGGTGAGCGCGATCTACAAGGGGGCTCATAAAGTAACGGATACTGTTCGTGTCCAGGTCCGTTCCGTGTCTGAGGAGACTGGGATCGAGCTGCCAGAATCCACGTTGACGGTCGCAGGTGGACGGCAACTGCTCGTCAACGCGCTTTTAGCTCCTTCACTTCAAGGGAGTCACGTGTCTTGGGCACTTGACTCTTCCTCGGTGGGGACGCTGACTACCGACTCGGATCGGACGACCGCCGCGGTGCATGCCACGCGTGGGCCAGCGAGCGCGACGCTGACGGCAACCGTGATGACCCCAGCGGGTGAGGTCAAAGTCGCCTCGACCGTGGTTGAAGTGCGTCCCTCTTCGACAGATGACTATGTGATTTCGGATGGCGTCCTCACTAAGTACACGGGTGAGGCGACGGATATTGCTATCCCTGACGGCGTGACCGTGATCGGCAGGAATGCCTTCGACAAAACGTACGTTGAACACGTCTGGGTTCCCGCTAGCGTTCAGGTGTTGGGATCCAGCGCATTCGGCGGCTCCGAACTGAGGACGATCACATTCCAGGACGACGATGAACATCCGTCCCAGCTGAAGCGCATCGAGGGCAGGGTATTCAGTTATACGAGGGTTGAGGCCCTCGCTCTGCCTCGCTCTGTCGAGCAGCTCGCACAGATCGCGTTTGACGACATGGGGTTGCTGAGGTCCCTTCATGTTGGACCCAAAGTTGAAATGGGTTCGCTAAGTGCTCATTATTACAGGTTCGGGTGTCTGTCCCACGTGGAGGTAGACGCGGATAATCCGAACTACGAGACTGTTGACGGTGTCCTCTATACGAAGGACCACACGCACTTAGTTCTTTTCCCGAGACGCATGGATAACGGTGGCTCCTATGCGGTTTTGGAGGGGACCCAGGTAATAGACGATTACGCCCTTTCGGACACGCATTTCTCCTCTATCACTCTGCCTTCCACACTGCTTTCCATCGGTAAGTGGGGCATGGCAGGAAACGAGTTTCTGACGAGCATCGATTTGCCCGATGGGTTGACAACGATCGGAGACCAAGCGTTTGTTGGCTGCACCAAGTTGAATAACATTGTCATTCCCGACTCTCTACAGGTCGCCAACGGCTTTGATGATCTGGGGGTGGAAACCCTTGTGTTTGGCACGCAGATCAAGGAAATGACGACATACGATTTGCGGCTCTTCAGAGTTGAGTGTGGGTGGAGGCGTCTAGGCCTCCTGCGATGAGGAGC
>ERZ772917.1749-NODE-1749-length-11825-cov-3.096007_pt1 | contig 11825 bp, 10 predicted proteins | sample MGYA00511187_ERZ772917 | MGnify/ENA primary metagenome ERZ772917 (study PRJEB29015, sample SAMEA2737925) | human oral metagenome | biome: human oral; feature: human-associated habitat; material: dental | place: China | collected 2012 ... | reverse complement strand
CGGCGACACGATTCAGGAGATAGTGCCCAAGTGGATTCGCGCACACTCGTACGTGGATGACGCCGAAGACGTGTTCAAGATGGCGCGTCCCGAGGTCGCGACGTGGTACCATTCCCAGAATAGGCGTGACCACTACGATATCACGATAAACGACGTTGAGCTTCGCACGGCGTTCACCAACGACTACGGGCTGAACCGCTTGGTGTCGGCATTGTTACAGTCGCCGATAAACGCCGACGAGAACGACGAGTACAGAATAATGCTGCAACTCATCGCGCATTACGAGCGTAACTGGGGCTTCTTCAAGCATCACCTGACAGGTGCGCCGTCAGATGAGAAGACTGGCAAGGAGTTCCTGAAGGCCGCCAGAATGTACGCGAAGAAGCTCAAGTTTCCCAACACGCTATACAACGCTGGTAAGCTCACCGACATTCCCGTATTCGTGAATCCAAGCGAGCTCGTGCTGTTCACCACACCCGAGGTGGAGGCCTCAGTGGACGTGGACACACTTGCTGGCGTGTTCCAACTCGACAAGGCGAGCCTGAGCTATCGCCAGATAACGGTTAACGAGTTTCCAATTCCTAACGTCGTTGCGCTCCTCACGACTGAGGACTTCTTCATGTGCCAGGACACGGTGTACACCACGACATCCCAGTACAATCCGAAGACGCTGGGAATGAACTACTACTTGCACCATTGGGGCGTATACAGTGTGTCTCCGTTCGTACCCGCAATCCTCTTCACCACAGCTGCTGGTACCAGCATCGTCACGGTGAAGCAGGTGGTGACCGCCATGAAGGCCACAATCGAGAACGCGACTCCCGACAAGGGAGACAAGGTGGGAATCACGACAAAGCTTACTGGCACGCTCGCTCCTGCGAATGTTGACGGAATCACGGTGGCGCCAGACGCCGCCACATATGAGGTGTCGGTGACGCGCACGGCAGGAGGCAACACGACCGCCGTCAACTCTCAGGCAACTCGTGTTGACGAGTACGGCGTGCTGCACGTGTCACGTGGTCTTGAGTATGGCGACGTGATAACCGTGAAGGTCACGTCCACGTATGTCAACCCGTCAGGTGACACGACGGAATACACCGACACGGTGAAGGCCACCGTAACGAAGCCTTAGTGCAAGAACACCACACTGGTTGGGAGGCGCGAGTGCATCTACCACACTCGCGCCTCCCGTAATAATAAGGAGGTGACATGGACTTCTCAAGACTGGATGACACCAAGTTCCCACATATGGAGACGGCCTCTCCGTATGCGCTCAAGAACACGTTCGACTACACGAGATGGGTGCCTGACACGAGGGTACATCTCGTGAACGTACTGTGGGACAACGACTACGCCAACGTCGTGAGGTTCGAGGATGACAAGGCGCGTGACTCGTGGTTCGACAATATAACAGGTACACACACGCTTACGCTCAAGAGTAACGCCCGCGTGGTGCCAGACGGGACGGTGAAGCTACCAGTTCCATATGACGTGGCGGTCATGTATAACTACATGTACGTTGACATACCGATAGCCACGTCGAGTGACGAGATGATTCAGTATGAGGTAGCGGGAGGCGTGCGCAGGTGGTACCTCTTCGTTGATGACGTGACATACTCAGCTCCGAACACTACGATAGTCCACGTCGAGCTTGACGTCTGGACTCAGTTCATAGGGACTACCTCAATCGAGTACATGATGCTTGAGCGAGGTCACGCGCCAGTCAGCGTGACTGACGTTAACACGTACCTAAATAACCCGATAGCGAACAATCGCTATCTGCTCGCGCCTGACGTGACTTATGATGACAGGGACATAACGAGAAGCTCAAAATTCGTACCGTTCGGAACTGGCACCAAGTATGTTTGCATAGCCTCGACGTGCGGATACTGGCAGATTCAGAACAACTCTATGGGAACCGTCGGGGAGGGCATGACATGGGGCGCCCCAACGTACGAGGACACAGGGGACTGGTTCGGCTATCAGTTGCGGGTCAATGGATATGGGTACGGCAACGGAAGCGACTATGGCAAGTTGACTGCGCCTGTGGCAATGGGAAACAGGGCAGGCCCGAAAATACCGACTGGCCTGGACGTATACGCGATACCAGCGAGCGACAACGAGTTCCTGGCTGACGTGCGCAAGAAGTCGCCTGCGTTCCTGCGCACAATAAAGGCGATATTCGTAGTCGATGAATCGATGCTTACATTGGGTATCGAGCTGAGTATGCTAGGTCACAAGTTGTGGCGATGCACGGGCGTCGAGCGAAAGCTTGACGAGTACAGGCTCACGAGTGACATGTTCCACTTCGGTGAGCACGAGCGCAAGTTCGCGAAGCTCTATACCTACCCATACTCGCGTATCGAGGTGTCAGACAACAACGAGAAGACGGCGGAGGTCAGGATAGAGGACACGGGAGTGATCGGCATGCGGATGCTCACATCCGTTGCGTTCCCAGTGCTTGACTTTCGCATACTTCTCACTGGCATAGGCGGGCTGGGTACGCAGAGCTACAAGTGGAAGTCACTCAACAACGACGAGTTGGACAAGTATGTCACGAACGGAGACTGGGGAAGACTGACGTTCGAGTACGACATACCGACGTTCGCGCTCTACATGGATTCCGAGACGGCGTGGTTCCTCGACATGTACGGTACGTCAATCGACCAGGCCCGCAGGAAGGCGCTCGTGGACTACCACACGACGGTTCGCACGGCTAACCTAGGGTACACGAACGACAGGGCGAGCGCAGACACGGCGCAAGGCAACTCCGTCAGGCAGGCGAACTCGGTGAACGCCAACTCACTTGCGGATAACGACACGTCGAACAGGAACGCGCAGGATAGCGCCAACACCGCAAACTCTAACGCTGTCAACAGCGCCGACACGTACAACACGAACGCGCAGGCCATGGCGGGCACGAACCGCGACAACGCGGCGGACGGAGCCACCACGACCAACACGAACGCGCAGAACTCGACTACCACCATGAAGACGAATGCGGACAACTCCGTCAAGTGCGCGTCCGACAACATAGACCTCACGATAGCCAGCAGCCTGCTTTGTGCTCGCGAGAACAACAAGTCATCGACCCAAGTCACGTTTGACGGAAGCCAGCATGCGCTGACTGAGAACTCACTTAGCAACTCCCTCATGATGTCAACCACTGCCATACAGAATCAGACGTCAGTCGCAACCACCTCGAACAGCGCGATATCGACCGTTGCCACGTCGGCCATGAGGGGGGCAATGTCAGGTGCCATGATGGGTGGTGGCAACCCTGCCATAGGTGGCATAGGGGCGGCTGCGGGTACGGTCGTGGGCGCCGTGACTGGAGGTATTGACGCATGCACGTCAGTCAACAACGCGACGATAATAACCCAGGCCAACCAGGCAGTCACTGACGCGACGGTTGCCAAGAACAATTCGGCCTCACAAAACGCGTACTCGACTTCCATGAAGATAACGACGCACACGAACGATAACCGACTGAGGCAGTGTGACATAAACAACGAGACGCTGGGCAAACAGAGGGACAACGACAGCTCAACTGCTCGCACTAACTCTGAGAACGTGAGGCGTACGCAGTCAGGAAATGCCAAGCGAGCCATGGATACCGCGATATCCAACGCCGACAGGACTCGCGACACATCAGTCGCGAACGCGGGACGCGAGCGCGACACCTCGGTTGGGAACGCCGACAGGACGCACGCAACCGTATCCCAGAACGCGACGAGGACGCGCGAGACTGCCGACACGAACGCGAACAGGACTCGCGACACTTCGATAGCCAACGCAAAGGACGTGCACGTGACGAGCAACACAAACACGGCGCGAACGCGTGAGATTGGTGTAATCAACTCCAAGGAGCGGTTGGAGAACGCCAGGAGCGCGGCAATGACAGCTCAACTCGACGCACGCAGGAAGTCACCTGTGCAGCTGACTGAGGCGAGCGGTGACGCGTCGATGTGGTACCACGGCATTGCTGGACTTCAGTTCAGGCTGCGCACGCAGAGCGACTCAGCGATAGCGCAGACAGCCTCTCAGTTCGCGCGATACGGGTATGCGCTCAACCAGGCGTGGAAGGTTAGTGACCTGAACCTCATGCGCAACTTCACGTACTGGAAGGCGTCCGACGTGTGGGTTGACGTAAGGGACGTGGCTGGCTCCGCGGTTGGTGACGCGATAGGTGACATACTGAGAAGGGGAGTCACGGTGTGGCGTGACCCCGACAAGATAGGTAAGGTGAACGTGTATGACAACTGAGGACACACCAGTGGAGGTCACCCAGCCTCGCTCTATAGGCGAGTTGCTGTCGCTACCAACATACCAAGGCATGAGCGACGAGGAGATTCAGTCCATAATCGACTTCAAGTGCGACCTCGCAAGGCGAGACGAAATCGCGAGGGCACAGCAGCAGACGAACCTTGTCGCCATGAACTCGATGGTGGAGCTGCATGTCAAGGCTCTTGAGAAGTCCACACGCCTTTACGAGGGACTGTTGGCAAGATCCGTAAGTCCTGCTATCATGGAGGATGGAGACGCGATTGGAGGAACCTCATGAGCAGACGTGGCGGTAAGAGGCGTTGCGGTTCTAACCAGTATATGTATGGCGCTGGTGCGCCGACAGCATGGAACCTCGACAATAGGGGAAACCTCATGCAGTGGCAGTCGGCCACTGCCAACGACATGGCGTATCACTTCTACATAGACATGATGCTCAAGATGGCGATATCGCGCTTTCGTTGGCTCAACCTGCCAACGACGTGTGACGAGCGCTACCTGGAGATGACACTGGCGCTACAGGGTTGCGCGTCGATAGCGTACCCCAGCAAGATGAGAGGTACGTTCCTGTCACTCCAATGCGCGCCACAGGGCAGGCCTAACATGTACGACAGGCCCAACCGCTGGCTGGCGATAGGACAGAACGGGACTCGCTACTCGTGCGACAGACAACAGGGAGTGGTGATTTTCGACAACGAGACTAGACGCCCCATAATGACTGGTATAATGCTGTACGCAAGCGAACTGACTCATGTTCGCATGACGCGCAACATAAACAGACTGCACCAGCAGATACCGTTCATAATGAAGGGACCGCAGGAGAGGTACCAGGACATGACAAACATGTTCAAGCAGGTTGCGGGTGGCGAGCCTGCCATAATAGGCACGGATGACATAGACTCGATAAGGTACGATGCCATGTCAACTGGTGTCAAGTTCATCGGCGAGGAGCTGGCGCTTGACGAGAGGAACGTGTGGAACAGCGTCTACACGATGCTGGGAATACGTAACTCCACGATAAAGCAGGAGCGCATGACCGAAGACGAGATTGAGGCACAGAAACAGCCGTCAACTCTAGTGCTCATGAGTTCTCTCAACGAGCGGCGTCGTGCAGCCAAGGAGCTGAACACACGATTCGGCGCATATCTTGAGAAGCCGATTGAGGTTGTTCTCAGACATGACAACGAGTCGGATAACTGGAACATAACGCATAACATCAAGCAGGCAAAAGAGGTGGGAAAGTGATATCATGGCCTGTGGGAGCGTTCGACTACGATGCTGAGTGCACTCACCCAGACTATCACGCCGTGGTGTCGATAATGCTGGTGGAGCTTTACGACACTAAGTTCTGTGATTCGAGCTTTACAGGTTGGGAGTGGCCAAAGTTCGATGACAAGCAGGACTCAAGACTTAGGTGGAAGCTGTTCGACCATTACAAGTATCGTGAGATTGCGCTTGTTCCGCCAGGCAGGTGGAAGCACGAGTTCATACGAAAGATGAACGAAATAATGCCAAAGTATGTGCTTCTCTACAAGCTTCTTGAGCAGACACCAGAACTCTATGGAGGAGTATCCGAGTGGTACAAGGGACGCGTCATATTCAGCGATTTTCCGCAGACTCAGCTGAGCGGTGACAACGGTGACTACGCGTCAAGCGGAAATGACAGGGAGTTCCAACGTATCCATCAGGCGGACTTCATAGAGACTGCCGAGAGGGTCCGCGACTACAGCGACGTGGACATGATGGTGATTGATGACATGAGTTCGCTGTTCTCGTGTCTGTTCACTGTTAACGTGAACGCTTACTAGGGAGGAGCTAATGATACCTGCGATTGAGTGGCCGATGCTGACGGACTCACAGACCTGGGCAATACTTCTTGCGTGTGTGATGATGATTGCCGACGTGATGGTGGGCTTCGTGGGTGCATTGATAAGGCACGACGTGGACAGCTCTATAATGCGCGAGGGATTGGGGCACAAGGTGCTAATGTTCTTGATAATCGCCATATCGTACATCCTCGGTGTCGGTCTTTCCCACGTGTCTGGCGCCAACATAACAATCCCGTCAACCGAGGTGGTATGCCTTTACATCATCGTGATGGAGCTTACCTCAGTTCTTGAGAACGTGCGTAAGGTGTATCCCGAGTTCGGAGGAACCAAGCTGTTCGACCTGAGGAAGGATGTGGATGATGTCATGTGAGGACTCACGAGTATGTGGCAGTCCGTGTGACCTGAGGATTGTTCCATATTGCGGTTTCACCGCGTTCACGCCGACACTTCCCCAGTTCTACTGGGATGTGTACTCAGCTGAACAGCGCATAAAGCACATCTGTTATGAGATAGACAAGCTTGTCAACTACGCGAATATGCTCGGTAGGAACATAAACGTGACCCACGAGGAGGTGGAGAAGCTCAAGCGCGAGTTGCAACAACTGAAAGATGGCGGCTTGCTCAAGTATTACATTAACCAGATATACGAGTGGATACAAACCCACATGCGCGAACTCATGAGCGCAGCGGTAAAGCAAGTTTACTTCGGACTCAACGATGACGGCTACTTCGTGGCATATGTGCCAGACTCATGGAGGGAGATAGCGTTCGACACTGGTACCGTGTACGGAAGGACGGACTACGGACGCCTCGTGCTGCGTTTCGACGCAGAGGGCAACGCCATCGACAACACGTACTCATACAGCCTATCCCAGTCACCTGAGCTTTCCAAGCTGATAGCGGACCTGGAGGTGAACGCGAGGCGCACCGACTCGACGTTCGACACGCTGTACACTAACTTGTACAAGCCAGTACCTCGTGCTGAAGGGAACATATAATGCCTAGCATGACGTTGAAGAGGATAGACAAGGCGCAGCCCATGCGCGAGGGCGAGGTTGCCGTGGTGGACTACCTCAACGGTGACCTCACGAAGTATCTTGAGCAGGAGACAAGCGAGCGGATAGCCGGCATAAACGAGTTCAGGGGCAAGGTGGAGGCAGAGCAGGCGCGTGCTGAGGCGGCAGAGGGGAAGCTTACGGCAGACCTAACCGACGAGGTGAACTCGCGCAAGGCCGACAGCGAGCGACTCACGACAGGCCTTGCAGACGAGAGGACGGCTCGTGAGTCGGCAGACGTAAGGTTGACGTCAGACCTGACTGCCGAGGTGACGGAGAGGAAGGCCAATGATACCGCGCTTGAGGGGAGGTTCCCGGTCAAGACCGAGGATATCAAAGACGGCGCGGTCGGACCTACTAAGCTTGACACGACGATACTGGCGCAGCTGAGCAAGCTTGAATCCCTGCCTTTGCTTGAGTACGGACTCACGCCTTCATTCTCGGTTGAGGCTAGCTCGCATGCGGACGTTACGATAACGTACGCCTCACCGAAGGCGACGGTTCCGACCCTCGTGTGTTCGGTAGTGTGTCAGACGAACGTGCTCGCATGCACGCTTACCCAGGTGTCCACGACGCAAGCCGTTGTGAGGGTTGACAATATGACGAATGGAAAGATAGACAACGTGTCCATATCATGGTCACTGATATCGAGAGGATAATTGTATGGCAGTGACGCAATACATCGGCTCCAGGTACGTTCCCGTGTTCGCGGAGCCGACCGAGTGGAACTCGACAAGGGAGTACGAGCCTCTCACTATAGTGCAGCATGAAGGTAACTCATACACGAGCAAGCAGACGGTGCCATCTGGCGTACAGTTGACTGACACGCGCTACTGGGCTGCTACTGGCAACTACAACGCACAGATTGAGTCGTACCGCAAGGAGGTAAAGGGGTATTCCGACAGGATTGGCAAGGTGGAGGCCGCTATAACTGATGTCACGCGTAGGGACGGAAAGCGGCTTGCGCTGAACCCAATCGGCAGGACCGTGCTCAATGAAACGTCGTATTACCAGGAGGGATACACGGCAATTCAGGCGGGCTGCTACCTAGACTCATACTACTACGTGGCGCTGATAAACTCACGTAACAACAACGCGTACATACTCAAGATAAGCATGACGTCAGGTGGTATCGATGATGCCATACTAGTGCGCAACGCAGGTCACATGAATGGTGCGTGCGTCAATGGCAGGAAGATTGTGTTCCTACCAGCGTTCGACACGAATGGTGACAGGTTCGACGTAATCGTGTACGACGTTGACACCAACTCCGTGACGAAGCGGAACATAACTGGGCTTCCTAACGACAGACAGATATTCGCCATAGGCTATGATGGCAAGGTCAACAAGTACTACGGCATGGTTGGCAATGATACTAACATCTACCAGCTCAACGAAAATTTCGAGTTTGAGCGCGAAATTTTCGTTAGGCACTCACCTAACTACAAGACGCGCGTAAACCGTAACGGAGGTTCCGTGCACAACGGACTCTTCTATACGATTCACGGAAACGAGACGCTACTGGCTTGCTACTCGCTTACCGACGGTAAGGTGACTAAGGTGTACAACATCGGTGAGTACCAAGGTAGCACTTTCACAGGCGAGATTGAGTGCCTGAACTTCGTCGATGACACAACGATGTACCTAGTTGCAGGTGTGTACTACCCAAAGACGTACACCGCCATTCAGTTCTTTCAGGCGTCAACCAACAATGACGGAATCACGTCGATGCACACGGATTTGAGTACAGAGTTCACGAGCGCGTACAAGTATCACGTCAACCAGAATGCGAGGAACTTCAACCCAACTGGCGCGAAGTACTTTCCGTTCACATACATTGCTGAGGCGTTGATAGCGGCACGAGCTAACAAGTACAACGTTACTGAGATTGTCGTGGATGGTGTCAACCCATCGAGGAGCGAGTACATCTACATACTGAAGTCAGACGTGAACATGTTTCTGAACCGCGCAAACGTGCTGTCCTTGCATGCGACAAACTCGACGTTCTACGTATCACAGGCAAACGTAACAGGCTCGCACTACGTCAACGTGCGTGGCAACCCTCACGACGTTACGAACTGCTCCGCGTACTTCAAGCAGAGCAACGGAGTCCTGAACGACACGAGGTTGCTGGTCACGAACAAACCGGAAAAGTACGCGTCGCTGTACGTTGACGAGAACTCAACCGTCATGTATCTGAACAAGGCACCTGACAGCGACATAAACGACAGCGACGATATCCATGTGTACGGAACGTACATTACGTACAAGAGGATGGCACAGCCAAGGACCGCCATTCCCAACATATACACGACGGACCACAAGCTCACGAAGGGAGGTACGTTCACAGTCGGGATAGCGCGACGCATGATATGCCGCGTCTCGATACCTGGTGTGTCAGCTAACAAGGGAGTGCTGACGATAACGCCAAAGATATCTAACACGGACAACTGCGTCCTCATAAGCGACGGCACGAACGCCATAATAGTGTCTCTGGACTACAAGTTCAACGATGACTCGACCATTACCGTGACGTACAACAACGCGTACAAGCTGACACCGACGCTCACGCGCATGAACGATTCCGCGCCAGAGATACTAATCACGACAGTGTTCCAAAACAACTAGATTGGAGTTTGCGTCATGATGAACGGAATTGACATCAGCAACTGGAAGCGCGGATTCTCCCTAGAGGACACGAGGCCCGAGTTCGTCATCGTGAAGGCGACTGAAGGTATAGGATTCGTTGACAAGAGTTGTGACGGGTTCGTTCAGGAGGCCATCCGTCTTGACATACCGTTCGGCTTCTACCACTTCGCGAGGCGGAACGACTCTCGCGCGGAGGCAAGGTTCTTTCACGAGCAGACGATGGGATATGACAAGAAGGGCATTCCCGTTCTCGATTTGGAGGCTAACCAGTCGGCAGAGTTCGTGAGGAACTTCATGGACGAATACCATGACCTCACGGGAGTGTGGCCATGGCTGTACACGAGCGCGTATAACCTCAGGAACGTATACTCTGAATTCGTCGCGAGCAACTGCGGTCTGTGGGTGGCAGGGTACCCGCGCAGGATGACTGACTTTCCCGATAACCCAGTATGCCCGTATAACGTGAGCGGCTGGGAGCTTGCGGCATGGCAGTTCACGGACTGCCTGGATATGGGAGGCATGAGCGTTGACGCCAACGTGTTCTATGGTGACAGGGAGGCGTGGCATAGGTACGCTGACCCAGGTTACGGTGAATCTGGTGACGCGCAGGGTGATGACGCGTCGCGTGGATTGGATGACAACGACTGGCACGTCGCGAGGCAGGTAATTGATGGCGAGTACGGTAACGGTGACGAGAGGCGAGAGCGACTCGGTGACAGGTACGACGGCGTGCAGGACTGCGTTAACCAGTTGCTGTACGCTAACGCCGACATACTCGCTGACGCCGTATGCAACGGTGAGATGGGGAACGGTGACGAGAGGAGGTACATCCTGGCAGGCAGATATCTCTCCGTTCAGAGTGCGGTCAATCGTAGGCTGTTGACGTAAATCTCGGGACCAGGTTTTCTGTTCGCGATTTTTAATTTTTCATTTGGTCTGGCGTCTCGACTTGGAATCGAAGCGTCAGACTTTCGTTTTGAAACCCAGACTTATTTTACGTGCTCGATGTGTGGGCGAGCTCTCCGACTTGACGGGAGACTTCCGAGGCCTGCGGCGCGTACACGCGTGCGCGTGTGTATGTTGTGTGGAGAGGGTTGTGTCATTGCGATCAATGGGATCAACTTAGTAGCATTTCGGTGTTAGATGAAGTTAACTTTTTAGGGTGGCTAGAACGGGCGTTTGGTGATAGAACAATAGTTCTATAGGGAGCTGTATGTGGTTTTTGTGGAGTTTGTTTGGATTGTGGTGTGTTTATTTTGTGGTATTTTGTCTGGAGATGTTGTGGAGATTATTGTGTGTTATTTGTGATTTCTTGCGTAGAGCGGTTGTTCGATTGATAGAACGTTAGTTCTCAACCTGCGTGCCGGCCGGTTTGTGTGCGAATTGTGAATTTGAAAATCAGCGTGTTGCTGTGTGGCGAAATGGCTATATTAGTTATAGAGCGAGGGAAAAGGTCCCGCGCCACGAGGCTATAGGAGGCCAATAATGAGTATGCTTGACGTTACGTTTGAAAATGGTTCTTGCGTTCACGAATGCAATATCAAAGAGCTGCGTTCCAGTTTGGAGAATGCCTGCAAAGAGCAGGACTTTAACACAACGCGTTACGCTTTGATAAAGAACGACGATGAGCTGTATAGGTTCAACGCTCATCTTTATGCGTACGCAGGTGACTTGATCGACTTTTTTCATGAGGTAAGGCGCGAGGTGAGCCAGAACGCTTTGGCCGTCGTGCTTGAGGTACGCGAAACCGCTCCCGTTTGGGTTTGGGTTGTGCGTAGAATCTAGTTGTATAAGCCCGTTATAGCTGGTAGGCACGCATGCCTACCAGCTCCAGAGATTGGAACTAAAAGTATGGCAATTAGTCAATATACCCCTTTGCAAGTTGCCTATACGATTATGCGCATAGGCAAGCGACTAGAGGATATCTATTGGGATGAACTCAACGAGACGTGGCTAAAATACTATTCGTGCGATAGGAGATATCGAATATTTTGGTGTGCTGGTATAG
>ERZ772917.1748-NODE-1748-length-11828-cov-5.662278_pt1 | contig 11828 bp, 16 predicted proteins | sample MGYA00511187_ERZ772917 | MGnify/ENA primary metagenome ERZ772917 (study PRJEB29015, sample SAMEA2737925) | human oral metagenome | biome: human oral; feature: human-associated habitat; material: dental | place: China | collected 2012 ... | reverse complement strand
TAAATTTTACCGATAAACAGCTGGAAAATTTCATAAAAATAAAGCGAAAGAGATTAAAATTTAAATGGAAAAAGTAGATGGGGATTTTAAAGCAAGCCCGTATAATATCACGCAACAAAAGGTTTTTAAAAGGTGGTGGCGATGATAAAAAACGTTATAAATCCAAGTAATTTTGACGTAGAATTCAGGAAAATAAGAAGAAATAAAAGAGGCGTAGCCAGATCGAGAATAGATTTTGAAAATATCGATGTCGAGGCTAAAATTAGATTAATTATGTTTCTAATTTCAAAAGCAAGCCGCCTAGATAGCGTAGTTTATAAAATTCTTTTTTGGGAAAGAGATGAGAAAATAGAGGAGTATCTTCTTAAAAATATGAAGGGGCGATACACAAAAGCTAAGCCCTATAAAAACGGCGCCAGAGCGGGCGTTATCTTTATAAAAGAAAAAGCGTTTGATCCAAATTTTTTGAGGTCCATACTGCTGCACCATTTTAATTTTGAGCTGGCAAAAGAGCCATCTTTGAATATCAGAGTTCAATTAGCCGCAAACAATAAAGAGAAATTTTCGATTTTATTTGATATATATGATGATCGAGGCTGCTATGTGTATTACTTTTAAAATTTTATAATGAAAATATTTAAGGAAGGAAGATATGGCAATTTGGCAATGTGAGTTTTTTATTCTGCCTAAAAGCGATACATATGATCTGCAATACGACCAGCAATATGGCAATATAAAGCTCTTTGAAGACGATAAGTATTGGAAAAAAGCAAAGATCAAAAAAGAGGTATTTTCTGAAATTTCGCACCTATTAAAGCCCGAAAAATCTTGGTTTAGCGAAATGGATCTATACGGAAGCGAAAACGGCAACCGCCTAGAGGTATTTTTTGATACTAATAATATAATAGAGTCCGTTACGTTTCGTATCGATTTTAGATCCGAGTATGAAGCCGTATTAAGGGGCATAATATCATTGTGTGAGAAAAACGGCTTTTGCATTATAGACGGCAATTTAAATAATTTAAAATTATCCTTTAATGCTATAAAAGAGGCAATCAACAAATCCAAAAACAAAGAATTTTTTACAGAACTTGTTAGAAATAGTATAATAGGCGATAAAAAAGAACCGCCTATCATAGAGGCCGTAGATGATTTCAAATTTAAGGATGATTAAAAATGCTTGTAAAATGTATAAAAGAAGATAGGCATGAGTATCTGGGATTAAACAGAACCTATTTTGTTCATGGTATCCAATATGAAGAGGGACAGGTTTATTATTGCATATTACCGTTTTTAGATGATATAGATTACAATCGATTTAATAGCAAATATTTTCAAGTAATCGATGAGACGGTGCCTACAAATTGGAAATTTGGGATGCATAGGGGATTTTTTGGATGTTTTACCGCATCTTACGAAGAGCTCATAGCAGACGCGGATCATTATGGAAAGCTTATTGACGGAGATCCGATAGAGGAGGAAATTTTTAGGAAGAGAAGAGCCGAGATGATCGATGACGTATATAATACCCATATCATCAAGGATCTTAACCGCTTCATATATGATCTAAGCCCTAACCTATCGGTACAGATGAATATTGCAAATAAAGTGCTGGATATAGAGATATCTGACGCAAACACTGAGGCCAAACATCGCAAAATGAATATTTTAAAGGATGACGGATATAGCTGGTATTTGATAGAATCGGACGTAAGCACCTTTAAAGCCAACGCTACTAATGATTATTTAAGACCCGTATTAAAATATCTTAAATTGTGGCTAGGCAGAAAGAATTTTAGATAACCGGGCAGAAAGGTTTAATATGGCAAGCGCGACCGATAAAGAAATTTTTATAAAAATTTTGAATGAAGATATCGATGTATGGCGTCCAGTAAAGGCTGTTTAACACGAAAAAAGCGCCTTATTATAGAGGAGTGCATAAAATGATAAATTATAAAAATATCGGTTCTATTTACGAGCTTGGCTCTTTGTCCAAAAGCGGCTTAGACATATATTTTCTTATCGGATCGCACTTTATGGATAAGATAGATATCTTTAGTAATATCACAACGGATTTTCTTATAGGCGTCAAGTGGATATTCTTCTACACAGAGAAAGCGTCGCAATTAGAAGATATCTTTGATAGTTTTATAGAGCGGCACGATTTATTGGATATAGTTACATCGTCATACGGAATCGATGAAAAAACAGAGCTTGCAAATCTATTTTTATCTAAGATAACTCCAACAACTATGGGCGTATCAATATTGGATGAGAAAAATGCCGCCGAAAACGAGCTATTGCATGAAATTATAAAAGACATAAATAATAAAAATAGCGATGAAATTTAAAATGAGGTGAAATATGCAGCAAAATGAAGAATTGTATTATTTAATAGCTGGATTCATATACGATTGGTGCGATATAGAGCTGTTTTGCGATGAATTTTATAAGATGTATGATTTGGAATCGCAATATTGCGCAACCAATAAAGCGGAAGAGCAGGCATTAAAAGAATTGGATATGATGACGGGTAGATTTTCTGAGTTTGATGAAGATTTTAAAAAGGCTCCTAACGTATTTTTTAAAGAAGGCGAGATAAGGCAAAAGGCAGAAGAAATTTTTCGATTATTTTCTAATATCAAAATTTCAAAAGAGGAATTTTTTAGATTTTTGAAAGAGCAGAGAGGGTTAAATTTTCCGATTGGCGTTGATTTGGGCGAAGGCTATGTAATGTGCCCGAATTGCTCCAACGCAATGAAAGTAGATGAGCGCCAAAGCGTGATTACATGCGATAATAAATATTGTATCACCAAGCTTATTAATCCTTTAGCGAAATTAACGTTTGCGGAGATTAAGAGTGGAAATGAATAAAATTTGATTTAGACAAAATAATTTAATACAAAATTTATGGAGAAAAATAGATGCTTAATTTAAAAGGGCAAGAATTCCGCGTAAAGAGTATTTATGATAATATCGAGGAGGCTTCTAGCATAAAGCAGCAAAAAATGTATTGGCTGAATGAGAATAACGTAGATGGCTATATTTCATCGTATATAGAGCTAATGTGCACACTTTTTGATGATTTTGATTTTGACGATTTTGTAAAAAATACGGCTTATCGTTTAGGATTCCCGCCAAAACTTATAGAATTATTGCAAGAATTTAGAGATACTATAAAAAATTATCAAGCCAAAGACGAAACCGATGATCGTACCATTATAGAGGATCCAAATTGGCATATCGTAGTAGAAAAGGCGCAAGATGTCATAAAAGAATGGGATAAATACGATTTAGGCTCGAACGATGGAGCATTCAAATTAAATTAGGTAGTAAAAAACAAAAAATAGGATTTTAATATGATAGAAAATGAATTTGAATTTTTAATTGCCTCCGTGCCGGATAGAGAAAAAGTAGTAGCCGAGATTTGGCATATGGACAGAGAGCCTTTAATACAGATCAATCATGAAACGAATAAGCTTTTGGTTACTGCTACCGAAACTCGGCATAATATCAATTTTTACGAGCTTATATGGGTGCTATATGCCGGAGGATTATGGCTAAAAGATGGGAATCAAAGACCGAATTTTGCGGAGCAATTTGAGAAATTTTCAAAAAGAAACGGAAGATGCTCGAAAAATATCTTTAAATTTACAAGATATGAAAATAAAGTGAGTATAGAACATAAAGGCAATCTAATAGCGCATGTCATAAAAGATGGCGACGCCCTATCGGTGGGTTTGTTAAATTTTGGATTTGAATTAAAAGACTGCGTAGAGCTCGAAAATTTCGTATGGGCTTTGCAAAATTCTAGGAAACTGCTAGATAGCGCGGTCAGCTGAGTATCGCGGCAAAAACATCTATAAAGGATAATAAAATGACCGATTATTTCGTAAGAAAAGAAAGCGCTATAAAATTAAATAAGCTTTTGGGGTTAGATTCGACGGGAAATGAGCAAGATTGGGAGCTAGAATTAGCAGATATCGGCAAAATTACGTCAATGCTAAATTTACTAAAAGACAAGACATTAAATTTCCACGACAAGATTGCTCTGTCGCATTTAATTGTCGCTTCGTTTGAGAAAGAGGATGAAGAGCTAGGCACAGTAGACAAAGATAGGATTAAAATATTTGCAGGCTTTCTGAACGACAACTTGCAAATAAAAAACATCATACGAGAATATTGGATAGTTGCGTATGGGAATTTGAGTAAAAATTTAGCCTATTTGATATTTGGAGATAAATAAAGGTATTAAATAATGCAGCCCAAAATTAGAAATTTGTGTTTATCGTTAGAAAATAGAATTTTAAATCTACATCCTTTTGATCCCGAGCAAGTATGTTATTGCATAGCGACATGGTTCATTGAAAATAAAATTTTATTTCGTATGAAAGAATACGACGGTTGCGGCTTGGACGAGCTATTAAAGTTAAATTTTAAAGATTATCCGACCGAGCTATCGATTTACGGCGACGGAAAAGCGAATGATATTTTTGGCGCAAAGATTATCAAATCGGACAAATACCGCTTGATCAACAAAATTAGAGCGTTGAAAGATCAAAAGAGCTTAAGACTGGTCTACGAGGAATTAAACTCGATTATATTCGATAGTTTGGTAGTTAGCGTGGATTTGGACTTGGCGTGCGAATGCCCACAATGGTCGCCTGGCGATTACAGAGTTATGTTAAACGAAGCTACGGACAAAATCGTTTTTGCCTGTATAAACTGCGAGAAGAAATTTTATCCGCATACTCTTACCGAGTGCCAAATAGATTGTAATCTTGCTATTCCTAAACGCGAATATTTTATCAATTAACTATTTCAATCATTTCTTTTTATAGCCAACTTTGGTAACCAAGAAAGAAGCGGACGGCAAGAGCTCAAATTATTAACCCGCTCCAAATTTAACCCGCCCCTACGCATTAAATTTCGCGATCGATTTACGCTAGGGCGCCCAGGCATCGCCAAGCCCGAGCGCCGCTTGCTATCAAAGCTTTCAACGCCAAAAGGTTTAAAGGCTCAAAACTGTCCGAAAAGATCGTTCAGCGCCTCGCTAATGCTAGGATGCGTAAAAATTTGGTTTTTGAAAAAGTCCGCCTTCGCGCCCAGCGCCATGGCGATCGCCAGCTCATTAACGATCTCGTGCGCGTTTACGCAGTGAAGTGCCGCGCCTAAAATTTCGCCGCTAGCCGCATCCACGACCGCTTTCATCATTCCCTCGTCGTGCGCTACGACCTTGGCGCCCGGCACCGCCGCCATCGAAAGCTTCAGCACCTTGATTTCGCGCCCGCTCGCTCTTGCTTTGCGCTCGCTAAGGCCGATGCGAGCTAGCGGCGTGCGGGTAAACAGCACGCTTGCATGCGGTGCGCGGTTTTTCGTAGTGCGCGCGCCGTCTCCGAAAAGCGCGCTAAAAATGATCCTAAAATCGTCTAAGCTCGTGTAGGTAAACATCTCGCCGCCGCGCACGTCGCCTGCCGCGTAGATGCTCGCAGCCGAGCTTTGCAGATGCTCATTCGTGATGATATTGCCGTACACGTCCGTCTGCACCCCCGCAGCAGCCAAATTTAGCTCGCCAGTATTCGCGCGACGACCGAGGGCGTATAAAAATGCGTCCGCCGCGATAGTTTCGCTCTCGCCCGCGAGGTTAAATTTTAGCTCACTGTCGTTTAAACTCAAAAACTCGCAGCCCTCGATGATCTCCACGCCTTGAGCCTCTAGAGCGGATTTGACGCTGACAGCCACGTCCTCATCCTCGTTTTTCATAAATTTCGAGCGCATCAGCACGCTTACTTTCGAGCCGAATCCCGCAAACATCGAGGCAAACTCAAGCCCGATAAATCCGCCGCCGATGACCACGAGACGTTTCGGCAGCGTCTTTAAATTTAAAATTTCCTCGCTGCTATAAGCGATCTGCGAGTTTACCTCAAAGCTCGGCTCTACCTCGACGGAGCCCGTATTTACGACGATCGTTTCTGCTGAAATTTCACGCGTTTGTCCGTCAGGGCTTAGCACGCGCACGGAATTCGCGCTCGCAAAAGAGCCCTCGCCGTCGATTACGTCGGTATTTGGGCTTCCCTTTAGCATCGCTAAATTTTTCGCCCTCAGCGCCGAGATCAGCTCATCCTTTTTGTTTATGCTAAGCGTATAATACTCGTCCATAACGCCGAAATTTACGAAGCCCGCTTCCTTGCTCGCGGTAATTAGTCGCTTGGTCGGGATGCAGCCTACGTTGATGCAGGTGCCGCCGTACATCTGCGGCGAGCGCTCGATAAGAGCGACCTTTTTGCCTAACGCGGCGGATTTTACAGCAAGGGTTTTGCCCGCTTTGCCAAAGCCGATTACGATGACGTCATAATCCATTTTTAATCCTTTTGATCTGAAATTTTTGCGATTATAAGAGGTTTTAGTAAATTTAAAAATTATGCGTTTTAAATTTAGACAAAGCGGAGCCGTCGTGGAATTTCGCGGTAAAATTCCACGACTAGGCGCGTTTTTTCACGCCGTTTAAAAATATATCTATGCGATCCTTTATCAGCTCGTCCGCATTAAACTCGGGAGCATCGTCAAAAAATAGCAGACGGCTAAAATGCGGCTCTCTTAGCAAAAAGCAAAAATATAGCGCCAGGCTTTTTGCCGTACGCCCCTGCGCAAACTCGCTAGTATGCGCCGCTAAATACTCGTCCAGCGCATTCGGCGAGCCCAGCACGCCGCTTTTTAAAAAAATCTTCGGGCTTTCGCTTAGCGCGCCGTTAAAACCGCAGGAGAGAATAAGTCGATAAAATTTCATCGTATCGGGCGCGAAAAGAAATTCCAAATAGATCCCCGCAAATTCACTCAGATATTCGCAAAGCGCGAGGCGCGAGTTGATCCGCATACGCTCGTTCATCTGCGCGTCGAGCTTTTTGGTTTGCAGATCGATAATTTTTAAAAAAAGATTCTCTTTGTTGTCGAAATATTTATACACCGACGAGAGCGAACCGCCGCTTTTTTCAATAATGTCGTTTAGGCTGGTCGATTCATAGCCTTTAGCCAAAAAAAGCTCCAAAGCCGCGTCCAAAATGCGCTTGTAGCGGATCTCGGATTTTTTATACTTAGGTGATTCGGGCATTATGAGAATCCTTTTATCGCGGTAAATTCTTGGTATAAGTGTATAAAAAATAAACTTAATTAAGCAATAAAATTCTATCAAAAATTGCTATATTTTAGTAAAAGATAATTCTTTCGTTTTGCCTTTTTGAATTAAATTTTACTTTGCAAGAAGCCCGAGCGCACAGACTTAAGAGCGCAAATAAAAGAGTTTAATGCCTATTTTAGGCAAATTTCGCAATAATTGCGCATCAAAGCTAAAAGGCAACTTTGTATGAAAAAAGTCTCGATCGGCGAAGCAGCCGAAATTTTAGGAATTTCAAAAGAAGCCGTTTACAACCGCATCCGCAGAAATTCTTTACGCACCGAAGAAATAGACGGGGTGCGCTATGTTTTATTAGAGGGCGCCGTTAGCGCAGATGAGGCTCGCGGCACGAAAGCCAAAGCATCTCCGAAAACCCAAACCGCCCCGCAAAATCAAAGCTTCATCGACTATCTGATCAAAGAGGTAGCCGAGCTAAAGGGCAAAATCGAAGCGCTGCAAAGCGACAAAGACAGGCTGCATAAGGAGAAGGAAGAAATTTTGATCGCCTCAAAAGAGGAGATCAAGCTGATGTATAAGGAGCGCGACGAGAAGCTGGGGTATTTCTTGTCGTTTTTCGATAAGCCTCTCATCTCCGCTAAAAACCGCGAGGCCAAGCCCTTCGACGTCGAGGCAAAAGAGAAAACCTACGACGAGCGGGAGTGGACGAGCCTGGCTAAATTTATCAGATCGCTTAAGCGCAAAAAGCGCCCAAAAGCGCAAAGCCTAATCATCGAAAATATCGGCAAGAGCGAGTTTATCCGCGTCGAAGGAAACGAGCTTTTGATAAATCAAAGCTTAGATATAAAATCATTGAAAGGAAAAAAATGAAACTACGCAAAATCGCGGCATACGCGCTGGCTGGGGGCTTCGGCCTCGTTATGGCAGGCTCGCTCGCAGGCTGCGACGACAAGGAGCAGGAGCAAAACGTCCGCTTGCAAGAGGGCGCGCTTGTGCGGCTCGAAGAGATCGCGCCGGGAAAATATAAAATTTTAGAGGAATTTCCGAGCGAAAAGACCCAGATCATCCTAAAATCGCTCGACGGCACGGAGAGAATTTTAAGCGATGAGGAAACCAAAGCCCTTTTAGCCGAGGAAAACGCCAAAATCGACGCCGGCACTTCAAATTTAACCAACCAAAACGCGCAACTTAGCAGCGGCGGCATGAGCCTGGGCGAGGCGATCTTGGCAAGCGCTGCGGGCGCCATCATCGGCTCGTGGATCGGCGGCAAGCTGTTTAACAACCCCGCCTATCAAAGCCAGCGCCAAACCGCCTACAAAAGCCCGAGCGCCTACTCCAGAAGCGTCGATAGCTTCAATCAAGCAAAGCAGCAAAACGCCAAGGCGCGAAGCGGCAAGAGCGGGTTTTTTGGCGGAAGCAAGAGCGGCAAGAGCGGCGGATTTTTCGGCGGCTAAGCGCGCTTTGAAATATACGGCGGCTCTGCGCAGCGGGTTAAATTTAGAGCGTAGAATTTTAAAATTTGCGCCAAATTTAGCATTGATTTGACGCCGATTTTGCAAAAACGCGCTGTAAAATTCGGCTAAATTTTACCGCTTCTGCCGCGCACGATCCGCGTCGTCTGCGTGCCGTTTAAATTTAGCCGCGAGCATCTTTTCGTGCGGCTAAAATTTACGCGCAATCGCCGCGATAATCTACGCTGATTAAATTTTGCCGTGCATCTTGCGCGCTTTAAATTTACGCGAAGCCGTATGCGTATCAAAACTAACAAAGGCCGCAAAGATCGCGGCGCAAATGAGTTAAAATTTTAAAAAAGGATAAAAATGCAACTAAAAAAGATAACGCCGTTAAGCAAAGAATATCTCGAAAAGCTCGGCTTTTACTGGCACACGGACGCCGACGAGACCTCTTACGTCAGCGACGAGATCGTGCGCGTGAGCGCCGCGGAGGCGGATGCGTATTACGAAGCGGCGAACGAGCTATACGAGATGTTTGTCGCAGCCGCGCAGTACGTCATCGACAACAACCTTTTCCACGAGCTCGGCATCCCCTTCAACCTCGTGGATCTAATTAAACAAAGCTGGGAAAACGAGGTGCACTGGCACCTATACGGGCGCTTCGATTTCGCGGGCGGGCTGGACGGCAAGCCGATCAAGCTGATAGAATTTAACGCCGACACGCCCACGGCGGTGTTTGAGACGGCGATCATCCAGTGGGCGATGCTGAAAGAAAACGGCATGGACGAGGCGAGCCAGTTCAACGACCTCTACGACGCACTGCGCGATAATTTCAAGCGGCTCGTGGTGCTTGACGGCGAACTTGAGGATTTTTCTAAATTTTACGAAGGGTGGAAAATTTTATTTAGCAGCGTCGCGGGCAACATCGAGGACGAAAAGACGACGAAGCTTTTGCAGCAAACCGCGGAGGATGCGGGCTTTAAGACGCGCTTTGCCTACGTGGACGAGGTGGAATTTAACGACGAAGAGGGCGTGTTTTTTGACGGCGAAAACTACGAGTATTGGTTCAAGCTGATCCCTTGGGAGGCGATCGCGATCGAGGAGGGCGAGCTTGCGATACTACTAAAAAACATCGTGCAAAATCAAAAGGCGATCATCCTAAACCCCGCATACACGCTGCTTTTCCAAAGCAAAGGGATTATGAAAATCCTGTGGGATCTGTATCCGAACCACCCGCTGTTGCTACAAAGCTCCTTTTCGCCGATCATCGGCAAAAAGATGATCAAAAAGCCGTTTTTGGCGCGCGAGGGGGCGAACGTGGCGATCTTCGACGCAGACGGCAGAAAGATAGAGGAAAACGGCGGCGAATACGAAAATCAGAAATTTTTGTATCAGGAATTTTACGAGCTCAATAAAGACGAGCGCGCCCAGAGCTACCAAGCGGGGGTATTTTTCGCCTATGAGGGCTGCGCGCTGGGCTTCCGCAAGGGCGGCGAGATACTTGATAATCTCTCAAAATTTGTGGGGCACTACATCGAGGATGCGAAGTAGCGGCGCGGTGAATTTTATAAAATTTGAGGAATTTTAGAGCGGAGTATTTTGGCAGTAACTTTGGCGGTAAGGCTCTCGCGGCGGTAAATTTATCGCTCGATAGCAGCGGCAAATTTGTCGCTCGGCAGTAAAATTTAACGTAGCGGCGCGACCAAAATTCTGCGCGGATAAAATTTTGAGCAGATCAAATTCGCGTGAACTAAAATTCCGCGTAGAGCAAGTTTTGCGCGAGCTAAATTTTAAAATTTAAACGCGAACGGCAGCAGCGATTAAATTTGTCTCTCGCTTCGGCACAAATTGAAATTTTAAATTTAGACGCGGATTTCAGCGGAAGTAAAATTTACCGCTTGCTCCGGCGCGAGTTAGAATTTTAAAATTTAACGCCCCGCGCGCTGCAAGCATTAAATTTCGCGAGGGCAGAATTCGCGATAGTTAAATTTTGCGAGAGTAAATTTTGCAATAATAAAATTTTGCAAGAAATTTCCGCAATAGCTAAATTTGCAGAGTTAAAATTTGCCGTTTAAGCGCTGCACTCCGAATCGCGCAATGGAATTTAACGGCTAAATTTGGCCGCACTGCTACGACTTAAAATTTTAAAACGCAAAGGGGGAAATATGAAAATCGTATGTTTGGATGCCGCGACGCTGGGAAGCGATGCCGATCTTAGCGAGATCGCGAGCTTAGGCGAGTTTGAAAGCTACGAGATGACCGAGCCCGCGCAAACTGCGCAGCGCCTAGCGGGCGCTGACGTCGTCATAACCAACAAAGTCCTAATCACGGACGAGATCATGGCGCAAACCGCGCTTAAGCTGATCTGCGTCAGTGCCACGGGCACGAATAATATCGACATGCAGGCCGCGCAGGCTCGCGGCATCGCGGTAAAAAACGTGGCCGGCTATTCGACGAACAGCGTCGTGCAGCAGACATTCACGTCGCTGTTCGCGCTAGCCAACGCGCTCGGATACTACGCAGATTACGGCAGCAGCGGCAAATGGTGCGAGAGCGAAATTTTTACCCACATTGACGCGCCGATCAGCGAAATTTACGGCAAAGAATTCGGCGTCATCGGACTTGGACAGATCGGCGAAAAGGTCGCCCGCATCGCCGCCGCGTTCGGCGCGAACGTGAGATACTACTCCACTAGCGGCGCGAACGATAACGGCGAGTTTGCTAGAGTGAGCCTGGACGCGCTTTTGAGGGCATGCGACATTATCTCGATCCACGCTCCGCTAAATGAAAAAACGGCGGGATTGATCGGCGAAGCGGAGCTTGCGAAGATGAAAGAGGGGGCGATCTTGATGAATTTCGGCCGCGGCGGCATCGTGGACGAGGACGCGCTGGCTCGCGCCGTGGACGAGCGAGGCTTGCGCGCGGCGCTTGACGTGCTTCAAACAGAGCCGATGAGGACGGATCATCCGCTGCTGCGCGTGAAAAATCGCCGCAACGTCATCATCACGCCCCACATCGCATGGGCAAGCATCGAGGCTCGCAAACGGCTGATAAAAATGATCGCGCAAAATATCAGGGATTTTATAAACGGCAAATAAGCGCGGTTGAAACGCCAAAGCAAATTTAACAAAATCAAGATGCGGCACAAGGCCCACAAAGACTCTGCACGCAGTATTTCAAAGCGCTGTATATAAAATTTTATTAACTGAAAAGAAGCGATACCGTTTCGGGTAAAATTTTAAATT
>ERZ772917.1747-NODE-1747-length-11829-cov-3.269662_pt1 | contig 11829 bp, 10 predicted proteins | sample MGYA00511187_ERZ772917 | MGnify/ENA primary metagenome ERZ772917 (study PRJEB29015, sample SAMEA2737925) | human oral metagenome | biome: human oral; feature: human-associated habitat; material: dental | place: China | collected 2012 ... | reverse complement strand
GATGTCGTCGTAACGATCCACCAATTTTTCGATCACCATCTCATGCTCCGCCCCACGCTTTCGCAAAACGCAAACATTACGGCCTTCGCGCCCCCAAATTTCCTTGTAGACGTACGCTCCATCCGATAGCGCCTCGTAATCGGCTTCAAAATATGACGGCGCCAAATACCGCCCCACGATCTCCCGCTCCTTGGCTGTCAAAAAGCGGTTCGTGCGGTAGAGCGCGTACACCAACGCCATGAAGGATTTATTTTGCAGGATCACGGCTTCCGGCGGATTAAAAAGCGCGAAACGCCCTTCCCGATAGAGATCCAAAAACATCTGCCCCAATGGTTCGCCGTCGACCGTTCGCTCGTCGATGAGAATCTCCAAGGGGTGCAGCCGATAGAGCGCGGCGGCATGTGCGCCATCTGCGAGCGGGATCCCCGCCGCGTCAATTTCCATATCGTAAAACGACAGGAAACGAATATCCCCCTGGGGGGAGCTTTCCGCCATCAGGCGCGCCAGAAACCGCGTCGTCGCCAAATCTTCCGGGCAATCATCGAAACAACTGAAGACGAACGGGCGAGGGCAAAAATCCCGCGCCCCAAGGTCAATGACCGGCGCACAGAGACCGTCGTGCACCGTCCGCAAAAAGCGGCGCAATTCCTCCATCGCCCCCACATTGGGATCGCGGCGGCCGAACCAGTCCGCCGCGACCCCGTTGGCGTAATAACTCTCAATCAAAAAGCAGGGCGTGTCCGCATTGATCTCCACCATGCGGATACGCCCCCCTTCGTCCATCACGAAATCAAAACGGGACAGCCACGTCGGCAGGCCAAATGGATTGGGCGTGTGCAGATAGGGAAGCAAAGCCTCTGGCATATCCATATCCCGGGCAAACTCATCCGGCGCCTCTTGAAAGACGAGCGCCGCCTTGACGAAGATCTGAAAGAGCCGCGCGGAGGCAAAGCGCAGTTCCTCGTAAAAGGATGCCGGAAATCCCTGCATCGAAAGCGTCGGATAGCGATCCGCATAATCTTCATACTGAATGAAGGAAAAAATCGCAGGATCCAGCGCATCGAGGTAAGACGTCTCTCTTCTCATCGCATCGGCTCCTTACGACCCTGCCGAGCGAACCCCGGCTTGCCCAAACCCCGCTTTTCTCCCAACCAAACGCGCCTTTTTGCTCTTCTCGTCCTTATAGTTTCGATTGATGGTCGAACCAAAGCCGCCTCTTCCCCCACCGTGGCTTCCCAAGGCGCGCTGTGGTTCTTCCTCCTCTTGGCGCGGCGTCAAGGGGGTGTCGAGCCGATACGTCATCGTCATCGGCTCCATGTGTCCTTTTGGCGGCGCAAATCCGTGAAAGACGAAGTAACTCGCGGCAACGGAAGACAGCAAGCTGGCCGTGCCGTATTCCCAGATGAGATTGCCCTCGTTATCCCGATGAAACGTGACCGCCGTATCGTCGTCGTAGAGCGCCGTTTCCTTCCCGTCCCCGTGATTAAGAAGCGTGAACCGCCGCCCCTGCGCATCCGAAAGGCGCTGTTCCCCTTGATTCCAGGAAGGCACAACGGCGGCACAAAGTTCAAAGGAAATATCTCCCCAATGGGAATAACCGGCGGTGACAGCGGCGGCCGAAGCGAACGCGGCCGCCAAATAGGCGGCTTTTCGCCCTAAGTTCTCCATGCTCTGCCCCCTTTTATCTCAATGCACCGCGCCGCTAATGACGAGGGACAGCCCGACAAAAATACCGAATACCATGATCCCTGCCGCCGTGTTCCCCTTTCGGATCTCCTCCGGCAGAGAGTATTGACGGCACCAAAGATTGACGACAAAAAAGCCGAAAATAAAGAAGAAGATCCCAAGGGCGGCGTAGAGGAGACTCGACGTCACGCCCGCCAAAAAGCCGACGTCCGCCGCTTCCCCATAGGGCGAAAGAATGACCGCCCGCAGGATCTCCCCCACGCCGATAAAAGACCCGGCGCAAAGCCAAGCGACGGCACGATTGCCCCTCTTGATCTCCACCTCGAAATCGCCGGGAATAAAAAAATCAATGATCCGGCTGGCGGCGATCATCAACACGATGCCAAAGCAGGCATAAAACACCGTGATCATGAGAGCGGGTATATCGTACATACAAACATTACCTCCTGTTTTGATCCTGAATGACCGTTAGACGTCCCTCCGTCGAAGCCAAGCGTATAAGACGAGCGTAGCGATCCAAGGTTTCATCTTGATGAAGCCAAGCCGCATCTTCCGTAATAGGCAGAGCGCCGATGGAACCAACCCAAATGAGCGTATTCCCATCTGTTGTTGTTGATACGAGGCAAGCTTCGTCTTTCGTCTTGATGACGATCGCCTGGTCGGCGGCCGCTAAATCTTGGCGAACCTCCTGCGTCCACCCATCAATGCCTTCAATGATATCCATGGCTGACGCACCGGGATCGAGGGTGGATTCATAAAGATGGCCACCCTGCGTGTTCGCATCTTTGAGGGGCGTGTAATACGGCGCGTCAGAAAGCCGCTCCTCCATGCGATAGGGAACATGGAGAAAACGCCGAACATCGTGCCAGCGAAAACTGTCCGCAGAATCTTCAAAAAGCCAAAGAAGAAAGAAGATGTAGAAAAGCAGAGCCACGCAAGCCCAACAGCGATTGAACAGGAAACGCTTCCACACCTTCCATTTCAAAGATTTCGCCCGAACCGCCGCAGTTTCTGTGGGATCGAGATGGATCTGCGCGGGATCGACATGCCAGCCGGACGCGCCGATGCGCTTTTCCGCCCAGTTTTCAAGGAAGAACGTATATTTCCCGTCCTCACTTTCGTATTCACGATACGACGCTTCGTCCCCCACCGAGGCGTCGCTCACGCCCCAGATGCCTATCACAAGCTCCTTTCCCTGATCGCGCAGCCGATACTGCTTCGGCACCGTCACCTGCGACACCGTACGCGACAAGGTGCAGTGGAGACCGCCGTCCATGACGCTCAGCCACCAGCCTTTTTCTTCCGTCCCCGTGATGAGGCCATACTCCGTCCATCGCACATCCGACGCCTTTTCTCTGTAACGGATCTTTTCGACGATCGTATAGGGTTTTCCCTCAATCAGCAATCCAGTCCAGCAGTCAAAATCCACCTGCTTCCCTCCCCTTGCCACATATCTCATAGTGCATCGTTGAACGTAAGCTGTATAAGATGTGTGCGCCTCGAAATGATAAGGAAATAAGAAGCCGTACCTTCTTTAGATATTTTACCCTGGCGTTCCCCAGAAAATGAAATAGCAGTGGTGCCATTTCTCATACGCTGTACTTCTCTATGACTATGTTATTTATTATACATGATATTGTCGCAAATAAACAATTTTTCCGTTACCAATATTCCTGGCCAGTCAATTCGAGGCACAGAGTTTGACAACTCGATGGGCGGCGGTGCATAATGGAAAATAAATGTATCACCTGGTTTTATGCCCCTAAGGAGGCTGATACCATGTCCACTGCCACGCCGACGACAAAGGAAGATACGCCCTGCGCTAAAATCGCCACCGACCCAGACATCGGACAAAAAGATCCGGCTGAGGAAAGAAAACCTGTGACGCCAGCTCTCTCCCGCCTCCGTCGTCAAACTAAGATCGCCCTGCTTCGTCTCTTTCTCTCGTTTTGTTTGACGCTGCTTCTCACTGGTAACATTCTATTCCCGATCATTGCCTCAGAACTTCCGTATCAGGAAATGTTCCCCATGCTCCCTCCAGCGTTTTTGACTCGTCTGGGAGGATACGCCAGCGCCGGGACGGCCCTGCTCCTGATATTGCTCCATCTGCCTTGGTATCTCCGTGGTTTAGGCCGCATGATACACGGCGTTCCTGACACGGCTAGCCTAATCGCCATCAGCACAATAGCCGCTTTCGGTTACAGCACGATCGCCTTGTTCCTGACCGACCCGGATTTGATAGGAAGCGGCGGCCCGTCCACCTATTTTCTCCCCTTGAGCCTCACGCTCATTTTGGTAACCGTGGGCGAATATGTCCTTTGCCGCGCGCAGCGAGACGACCTCGAAGCGCTGACAAAAATGGGCGCGCTTCTCCCTGATCCATCGCCCTTTTCCCCTGTGCCCAAAAACGCCACTGTCCCCGGGCATATCACACTCCTTGCAATTCTCCTGGCCGTCGCTTTAGGACTGCTCTGGACAGGTTTGGATTCCTTTTCCGTGGGCGCTACGGTCTTTTTTACGATTCTCATCGCCGCTTGTCCGATTTCCATCGGACTCGTGGAAGCTATCAGCATGAGCACAGCCATGAATAAAGCTCGTCAAAGCGGCCTTCCCATACGAGAGACAACCGTCTTGGAAACGGCCGCCGATATCAACGCCGTCGTCATCGGCAAAACCGGCTTTCTCACCTTAGGCGCACCACATATCACTGACATTATGGGAGAAGGTCTAACCGACGACACTTTGATCGGTCTCGCAGCCTCCGCGGAAGCGGAATCGTACCATCCTCTGGCCAAAGCCATTACTAACCGGGCCATCCAGATACGCGCTCGTCTGCAAAGATTGGCCGCTGCGAACGAAATTCCGGGAGTTGGTGTCGAAACACTCATCAACGGAACGGCCGTGCGGGTAGGGAAACGGCACTGGTTGGAAGAAGAACACATCTACATCAGTGCCGACCTCCTCACCAAAGCAGATCAATTAGAAGAACGGGGAAAGACCGTTCTCTTTATCAGCAGTGGGCGCAGCACCAAAGGTCTCATCGCCTTTGAAGACGAAGTGCGCCCGGAAATACCCGTTATGCTAAACAACCTGAAAACCATGGGGATTCACGTCGTTCTCCTGACCGGTGACAGTCCCCGCACCGCTAAAACCTTCGCCCGCGAGCTGAAGATTCCTGAAGTACGCGCCAATATTCCAGCGGCTGAAAAATCGAAGGAGTTACAACTCCTGCAAGCCCGAGGTCTAACCGTCGCCTTCTTCGATCAAGTAATAGAGGATAACGTGGCCCAACAAGCCGATCTATCGGTGACACTGACAGTAGACGCACCTTCGATATCACCGAAAGCCACTGTCCTTTTCTTCGCTTCAAAAAATTTTACGGTTTTACCCCGCTTTCTGTCTCTCAGCCGCCGAACGATGCTCGCCGTTCGCCAGAACTATATCTGGGCCTTTGCCGGCACTTTACTGGCCATGCCCGCCGCTACCGGCCTTCTTTACAGCTTTGGCGGGCCACTCTTTACACCTCTCCTGGCTATGGCCACTTCTCTCCCCGGACTTTTGGCCATCCTCATCAACGCTTTTCGCCTGCATCATTTTGAAATCTAAACTCCATAAAGAGATGAAGAAGGGGCTGCCGATCGGCAGCCCCTTCTTCATCCACCGCTCTCTACCTTCACGAGTGATGCGTAATATTAAATTTCGGTTCCGGCGCGGCCACCGGTGTCCCTTCCGGCTCCGATTCTCGCTCCGCTTCCGGTTCTGGTGCCACCGGGTTCACCGGCTCTAACGGAATCGGCGTCAAGGGTGGCGGCTCATTATTTCCCGGCTCTTCCGACTTATCCTCCCGCTCCGTGATCACGCCTTTCGTCATCAGTTCCTCCAACTGCGACGCATCCAGTGTCTCTCTCTCGATGAGCGCCGCGGCGATAAGATGAAGTTTATCAATGTGCTCCGTGATGATCTTACGGCATTCTTCATAGGCTTCTTCGATGTATTTACGGACTTCTTTATCAATTTCACAGGCCACTTCTTCCGAATAATTGCGCTGCTGATTGAAATCCCGCCCTAAAAACACCTGATGTCCCTCGCCTTCTCCGAAGGAAATCGGCCCTAAGACCTCGCTCATGCCATACTGGGTAATCATGCTGCGAACAACTCGGGAAGCCCGCTGGATATCGCTCTGCGCCCCGGTACTGATCTCCTTTAGGACGACCTCTTCCGCCACACGGCCCGCTAAAAGTGTTTTTAGTTGGTCCATCAATTCACTGCGGGTCTCATAAGAGCGATCTTCCTTAGGCAGCATGAGCGTATAACCCCCCGCTCGCCCCCGTGGGATGATAGTGACTTTATGTACCGGATCGGCGTTGGGCAAAAGCATTCCCACCAACGTATGTCCGCCCTCATGATAGGCCGTAAGCCGCTTTTCCTTGTCGCTCATGATACGAGATTTTCTTTCTGGACCGGCCATAACGCGCTCGATAGATTCCTCTAAAGCGGCCATCGTGATGGTCTTCTTATTTTGCCGCGCCGAAAGCAACGCCGCCTCGTTCACCAGATTACTAAGATCAGCCCCGGTAAAGCCCGGTGTCCGGCGGGCTAAAATGTCCAAATCCGCATCTTTATCCACCGGTTTCCCCTTCGTATGTACCTTGAGAATGGCCAAACGCCCCCGCACATCGGGCTTATCCACCACGATCTGTCGGTCGAAACGCCCCGGACGCAGAAGGGCCGGATCTAAAATATCAGGGCGATTGGTGGCGGCGATAATGATGATCCCTTCATTGGCAGCAAAACCGTCCATCTCCACCAGGAGCTGATTCAGCGTCTGCTCCCGCTCGTCGTGGCCACCGCCGACCCCGGCGCCGCGCTGACGCCCCACCGCGTCAATCTCATCAATAAACACGATGCAGGGAGCGCTTTTCTTCGCCTGTTCAAAGAGATCACGGACTCTCGACGCCCCCACGCCGACAAACATTTCCACGAAATCAGAGCCACTGATCGAAAAGAAAGGACCCCCCGCCTCTCCGGCTACAGCCCGGGCCAAAAGCGTCTTACCTGTACCCGGCGGACCGAAGAGAAGCACCCCTTTCGGAATACGCGCCCCGAGATCGTTAAATTTCTTCGGTTGCTTTAAGAACTCAACGACTTCCTCTAATTCCTGTTTTGCCTCGTCCGCCCCCGCCACATCACTGAAATTGACCTTTACTTTATCCGCACTGCTCACGCGAGCCCGGCTCTTGCCAAAGGACATAACTCGTCCCCCGCCACCTTGCGTCTGCTGCATGATAAAGAACCAGACCCCTACCAAAATCAAAATTGGCAAGAGCGATGAGATCATCTGCGTCCACCACGGCGGCTCAGGTGGGTTCTTTGCCTTGATTTCTACATTTTTTTCTTGCAGCTTGGGGAGCAGCGTCGTATCAATATTGGGAACATTCGGCGTCACTACGGTGAACTCCGTCCCATCCTTCAAAACGCCGTCGATGGTGTTATTCATCACCGTGACCCGCGCCACTTCTCCCTTGTCCACCTGCTGCAAAAAGGCGGTGTATCCCATATCCTGTCGTGTCGTCCCGCGCACCGAAAAATAATCGATGATGGTGATGGCAATAAAAATGATCAGTAAATAAAATCCGACATTGCGAATAAATTTATTCATCAAAAAGGTGTTCCTCCTTAAGCAGCCCAGCTAAACGCTTTATAGGAAGTCATTATATCATCAAAAGCGGATTTAGACAATCAAGCATAAATTTCCCGCTTCAAGACGCCGATACAGGGAAGATTACGATATTTTTCCGCATAATCCAGTCCATAGCCCACGATAAACTCATCCGGAACTTCCCAACCGCAATAATCAATATCCACTGGCACGATGCGGCGAGAAGGTTTCGATAAAAGGGCACAGAGCCGCAGGCTGGCTGGTCGGCGCTCTCTAAGAAGTGGCAGCAACTTGGCCATGGTGGTGCCGGAATCAATGATATCCTCGCAGAGGATCACGTTCTTCCCCTGAATATCAATGGTGGTATCCTTCAGAATTTTGACTTCTCCACTGGACGAAGCACTCGATCCGTAGCTGGATACGGCGATGAAATCAAGTTCCAACGGAATCGTAATGCAGCGCACCAAATCCATAGTGAACATCGAGGCGCCTTTCAGGATTCCTACAACCAAAAGATCCTTCCCTTCATATTCTTGAGAGATATGCTCCCCTAACGCCCGCGTTTTTTTCGCCAACTCCTCCGGCGTAAATACCACTCTTTCCAAATCATCCATCATCATGGTATCTCCTCCCGCTGCTTCTGCTTTACACACCGTTCATCTTCATATACGTCTTTCAATGTCTGGCGCAGGGTCAAGCGAACGATTCTTTTCGTCTCCGGCGTTACCCGTCCCCACGCGGCCTGTCTCAAACCACCCACCCAAAAAACCTGCTCGTTTGCTGTGAATATAGGAAGACTGGCGCGGGTCTCCCGTGGAATTTTCGCGTCGATCAGAAGTTTTTTCAACTTTTTTGTTCCCTGCTCCACTTTCAGCCAATCACCTTCTCGCCGCGGCCGAATTTCCCACGGTAAAGGCAATTCGTCGGCGTCCACGGCAATAACATTCGGCCCCAAATTCGGCGGCAGCGTTTCCACAGGTGTCGCTTCTGCATACAACCCTATTACCGGCAAAGAAACTTCCCCCGGTACGGATAAACACTGCGGTTCCCATTGCCGAGAAGGCACCTTTTCTCTACGTACGTGTAAGACGTCGTAGACTATTTCGCCTCGCCAACGTCCTGGCAAATCAATCTTCACACCCGTACGTCCCTTGATCAGCAAATCCTTGAGCGCTTCATAATGGACGAATCGAAATCGCATCCGTTCCCCCAAAACCTCTGCCAAACGGCGAAGAACTCCCTCCTGCAAAGCAACGGGCTGCTGGCTAAAAGCTGATCTTGCAAGAGCCCACCCTTCAGGAATAGGCTGTGCCACTTTCTGCCAAATGGCCTCGACACTCCTTCGCAAAAAATCCCCCTCGTCGCGCGCGATATCCGCCAACCGGCAGAGCGCCATCGTAATTTCCGGATTATATCGATCCCGTAACAAAGGCATAAGCTCTAAACGCAGGCGGTTTCGCACAGCATCCATCTCCGCATTGGTAGCGTCTTGCCGAGGCGAAAGACCCTCTTGCAAACAATATGCCTCGATATCTGCGCGCGATACACTTAAGAGAGGGCGCACAACATTGCCTCTCCGCGGCCGTATGGCCGAAAGTCCGTGTAGCCCCGTCCCGCGCAGGATGCGCATCAATACCGTCTCTGCCTGATCTTCCGCTTGATGTCCGGTGGCTATAACGGTTCCCGGCCCCATCTCCACCGCCGTGCGCCGCAAAAAACGATATCGCCGTTCTCGAGCCGCCATCTCTACGGACAAACCATGCCTAGCCGCATATGCTGGCACATCTTCCCGAGTCATACGGCAGGGAATAGCGTGTGCCGCCGCAAAATCTGCCACAAAAGCCGCATCCGCCCGGCCTTCTTCTCCCCGTATGCCATGGTCAAAATGCGCCGCCCAGACTTCTAAGTTTTGTGTTTTTTTTAAGGCTGACACCAGGGACAGGAGAGCTAAAGAATCCGGCCCCCCCGAACAGGCCACTAAAACGCGTCCTCCCTGCCGCCACAGTGCATGACGGCTGACAAAAGCCGCTACACGAGTCAAAAGATCTTCCATCATCGGCTCCATAAGCAGAAAAAGCACCCTGAAAAGAGTGCTTTCTCATCCCAAATCAGTTCGAACGTCTAGCGCCGCGCCCACCGCGTTTCGAATCCGTCTTCTTCCTGAGATCCGTCAATCGCTCATCGCTATCCTTCAGAAATTTAGATAATTTGTCTTCAAAGGAAACCGGCCCACTATTGAATCGCCCAGCGGAACGGTGAAAATCATTCATGGCACGCCGGGGTGGCCGCGGAAAAGTTCCCCCCGGTGCCCCCATCCGATTGGCGGGCATCTCGGGCTTTGGCTGCAAGCGTTTAATGGAAAGGCCGATCTTTCCCCGATCGTCCACTGTCAGCACCTTCACCTTAACCATCTGGCCTTCCTTGAGGAAATCCTTGACATCGTTCACATAGACATCCGCGACCTCCGAGATATGTACGAGGCCTACCTTACCGTCAGGCAGCTCAATGAAAGCGCCAAACTTCGTGATGCCGGTAACTTTACCTTCCACCACGTCGTCAACTTCAATGGACAAAATAACCTTTCCTCCTTAAATTAAATCATGCTTAAAGCACGGACTCATTATACCCTCGCCGTGTTCGCAGTGTCAAGAACTTCCCGTCACTGCCGAGCCGAAATATAAGGCACTTCTCCCTGTCGGGTCATGCCCAGCGTTTCTCGAGCCACTTTTTCGATATAGGCGGCATCACTCAGATCGGCCCGTTCTTTCTTCAATGCCTCGTTCCGCATTCGTGCCTCTTCCAAACGTATCTGTGTCGCTTCATAGTCCTTCGCCACCGCATTCAGATGAATTTGCTGGGTAACAAACGTATAGGAAAACCAACCGCCGATGACGAGCAGCAAAAGCAGGAACCAGTTAAACTGGCGTCTGCTTCGATCACGTCCCATATACGTCCCCCTTTCTTTCATCAAATGGCAGCTGCGAAACAACACCTAAAATCAGCTCTATCCACTCATGCTTTTCTCCATAATACTAAGAAATTGGCTTCTATGCAAGCCCTGATAAAAAATTATCCCCCATTGACCTACTTATTTTTCTGACCACTGGAAATAATCCGTTCCCACAATCCGACGAAAAACCGAATCGCAATTCTTGCAGACGAAATGATCCCACACATCGTCCATGTACGGTTTACCGTTTACCAATCGTACTGCGCCGCCCTCGATGTATTCCATATCAGCGTTACAGCGCGGACAGGCGCAATGTCCTTCGGTATCCCGCTTTAACTGCACCGGCTGCAGATCCCGCGTGGCCAAAACCTCGTTCTTTTCTGGCAAAGCCACGGGAAACGACGTGGGCATAGCCGCCGAACGAGTCTTCGCCCGATCTTCCTCTTGTTGGGGATAAGGCAGATAATAGCCGGATGTCAAAACTTCACGATAAAATACCCCGCAGGAATCGCACTCATATTTAGGCTTTGTATTTTCCATATCCACTTTACCATCAAACACTTCTAAGTCCCTCCCCTCTACGACCCGCAGGGGAAGATGGCACCGGGGACAAAAGCGTGTTCCGTTCTGCCCCGGCTGGAGCGGTACCGGCGCAGTGGGAAGCGCCGGTTTTGCCTTTGGGGACAACGTTCCGTCTTCTGGAAGGGGAGACTGGTCCTTTCGAAGCGGAAATGTATCGTAATACCCCGAAGTTAACACCTCACGGTAAAACACCCCGCAGGAACTGCATTCATACCGAGGTTTATGGCTCTCTAAATCCGCCTGCCCGTTCACTACCTGTACCGCGCCGCCACTCACCCGGTGCATGATCCGCCCACACACCGGGCAACCGTATTCGCCATTGGTTTTTTCCTGCAATTTTTTCAACGCCATAACTCTCACCCGTGAGTTTTTCGGTCAATCTCTGCTTTTTCGCTCGATAGTATTCTAATAGCTATGCTAAACATATTCGTCTTAAGACAGTAAAAACCTTCCTCATATCTTTAAGTTTTCTGTCCTCATGGCACAACGCCTCTCCGCCAAGACTGCCAGTCTGTCATGCCTCTTCGTCTGAACGTTGTTCCAATGCGTCGATCAAGACGGCCCCAATGCTATGGGCTGCATTGGGGCGTTTCATTGCCCTCGCTCGCTCCCGCATATTTTGGAGCCTTTCAGGTTCCGTTAAAAGCTGCTGCAACACCTCGCCCAGCTTTTTCGGCTCACTTACCCAAACGGCCACCCCACACCGAGCCATATAAGCCGCATTTTGGGCCTCAGGTCCGGGGATTGGATCATGCAGTACCAGAGGCAACTCCGCCGCCAAAGCCTCACTGATGGTCAACGCTCCCGGCTTGGTAATAAGAAAGGATGCCGCCGCCATCAGCGCCCGTATCTCCGAGGAATATCCCCAAGCGCGAATCTCATGACGCGATCGGCGAGCTAACGCCTCCACCCGTCGTCTTAATTTCTCATTTCTCCCAGCTACCACCAAGAT
>ERZ772917.1746-NODE-1746-length-11843-cov-147.443247_pt1 | contig 11843 bp, 10 predicted proteins | sample MGYA00511187_ERZ772917 | MGnify/ENA primary metagenome ERZ772917 (study PRJEB29015, sample SAMEA2737925) | human oral metagenome | biome: human oral; feature: human-associated habitat; material: dental | place: China | collected 2012 ... | reverse complement strand
CGCGCCCCGGGGCTCAGGGCCGCGGCATGAGCTCGCGCAGGCCCGCCACGAAGCGCCGGTACTGGGCGGAAGCGTCGCTCATGGAGGCCCAGGTGGCCCGCGCCTCACGGCTCATCTGCGCGTAGTCCTCGGCCGACAGGTCCATGACGGACTCCACAGCGTCGGCGACCTGGGCGGCAGTGACCTCGACGGGCACGAGACGGCCGTTGACGCCGTCGTGGACGATCTCCCCCGTGCCTCCGGCGGCCGTCGCCACCACGGGCAGGGCGGCCGCCTGGGCCTCCATGACGGAGACCGGCACCCCCTCGCCGTCGGAGCAGTTGAGGAAGCAGGACAGGGCGCTGGTCGCGTACAGGCGGCGCACCTGCTCGTTGGGCATGTGCCCGGTGAGGGTGACGTCCACCCCCGGGGCGAGCTCGGCCGCCTGGCACCGCAGCGCCTCAAGACGCTGCGGGTCCGACTCGCCCACGTGCGTCCACGTCACGCGACGGCCGCGCCGGGCGAGCTCGGCCACGGTCTCCAGGACCAGGCCCACGCGCTTGTAGGGGGCCGTGTGCGAGCAGGAGACGATGGCGAAGGGCTCACCGTCCTGCGGCCGGCTCCTCAGGGGGGCCGACGACGCCGGCACGCCCAGCCGGGCCACCTGCACGCGTGCCCCGGCCTGAGGGAAGCGGCGGTGCAGGAAGCCCGCCGCGTACTCGGAGATCGGGTAGACCCGGTCGACCGCCTCCATGACGTAGCGCCGTGAGGGCACGTAGCCGCGCGGCGCGTCGGCCTCGTCGACGTCGTAGGCGTGGGCGCGCGCCACGACCCGCACCTCATGGCCGGCCAGCTCGCGGCGCCGCAGCATCCCGCCCAGGGCCGCCCCGGTGAAGAACCAGTAGGAGTAGACCGTCACCCGGTCCCCGGGCCTGAGACCCAGCTCGGGCAGCAGGCGCCGCAGCCGCGCGCGGGCGCCCAAAGCGATGGCGGCGAAGCGCACGTCCATCCCGAAACGGCCGAGGCTGCGCCACGGCGGGGTCTCGACCATCCGCTCGCGTCCCAGGAGGATCTGGGCGGCTCGCACGAGCGCCTGTGAGCGCCAGCCGCCGGGCAGCCGGGAGGCGGGCATGAGCGCGCTGCGGGCGTTGGCGGGCAGCGGCCGGGTGCGGCGGGACCCCTGCGCCAGGCGCACGGGCACGACGAGGACCTCGTCGTAGGCCTCGCACAGGATCTCGATCTCCTGCTCCAGGAACTCCTCGCCGACCTCGTAGGGGTAGAAGTCGGTGAGCAGGAGCAGGATGTCACGGCCGGTGCCGCCCGGGTCCCGGCCGGGCCGCTCGGACGGTGTCGTGGCGGTGCTCATGCGTCCTCCTCGGTGCTCGGCGCCTGCGGACCCTGTGCCTCGGCCCGCTCATTGTCCCCCGCGGGCTCCGTGCGCGGCGCACACTCCGGCGGGCTCTGCGGCTCGTCCGCCGTCTCGCCCTCGTGCTCCCCCGCCGACGGCGTCCCCGGCCCGCCCGCAGCCCCGGCCGTGGGCCCTCGTGCGTCGAAGCGGCGGGCGGCCTCGTAGGCCATGAGCGTCATGAGCACGAGCAGCAGGGCCATGAGCGCGCCCAGCACATAGGAGGTCGCCAGCAGGCCCAGGGGCGAGAGCGCCAGCCACGTCAGTGGCACGGCGGCGTACACGACGGCGAAGGCGAGCATCCACCCCTGGTTGCCGGTGACGACGAAGAGGTTGGACACCGGGGAGGTGATGAGCAGCATGAACAGCCAGGGCGTCAGGGCCCGGGCGAAGTCACCGGCCCCCTCCCACCGCTGGCCGAAGAGGAAGGGGAACAGCCACGGGGACAGCAGGTACACGGCCGCGAAGGGGGCGACCCCCACCATGAGGGCGCGCTTGACCACGGCGTGCACCAGCGGACGCATCTGCCCCGGCTCGACCACCGACAGCCGCTGGAAGAAGACGCGTGAGACCGCGCCGTTGATGAGGATGAGGGGGGCGTCCAGGACCCTCCACGCCATCTGGAACTGGCCCAGGGCGGCGGCCGAGTAGCCGGCGATGAGCAGCTGGATGCCCGACAGCCGCACGGCGTCGACGAGCGCGTTGGGGGCGTTGAGCAGCGGCATGCGCCGGTGGCGGCGGGCGACCTGGCGCAGGCTCGGGGCGTCAGCGGGCAGTGCTCTGGCGACCTCGGGGGCCTGCCTGCCGAGGTTGAGGAAGGCGAAGAGCTGCCCCAGGGTATGGCCCAGGACGAGGCCGGCGAGCCCGCCCAGCCCCGCCAGGGCCAGGAGGAGCTGGCCGCCGGTGAGCCCGACCTGCTGCTCGGCCTGGTTGACGGCGATAACCCGGTAGCGGCTGTGACGGTTGAACCAGTACTTGAGGACCTCAATGCCGCTCATGAGGAAGGTCGTCAGGCCCACCAGCGGCATCCACAGCGCCACCTCCTCGCCCCACAGCCGGGTCACCGCGCCCCGCAGCGGCACGGCGAGGACGGTGACGAGGACGCTGGCCACGAGCACGCACCACATGGCCAGGCGGGTGAGGGCCAGGGCCTCGGCGTCCCGTTTGGGCAGCATGACGGCCATGTCGTAGCGCAGGGCGGCGACGGCGACGACGACGCCCGCCACCGAGGTGTAGGTCGCCAGCTGGCCGAAGTCCTCGGGGGTGTACTGGCGCGCCAGCACCAGCGTCATGAGCAGGGAGACCGCCTGCGCGACGGCCGTGCCCGTCACGAGGGTGAGCACGTGGCCCAGGGCCGGTGAGGACCTTGTCAGGGCCTGCACGCGGTGGCGCAGGCGCGTGAGCACCCCGGTCAGAGCGTGACCGTCCGGTTCTCTGCCGCCGCCCTGAGCACGGCCTCGACGACGCGCAGCGTGTGCACGCCCTCGTCCATGGTGACGGCCTCGTGGCCGGCACCGGCTCCGGCGAGGACGGCGTCGCGGAAGTGCTCCTGCTCCAGGGCGAGCGGCTCGCGCTTGGCGATGGCGTAGCGGATGACGTCGCCCTCGCTGACGCCGCGGAAGTTGGCGACCTGGTCCCAGGTGGACTCCACGGTGCCGTTGGCGTGGAAGGTGAGGTCCCCGGTGAGGGTGTCCGCGACGAAGGCGCCCTTCTCACCGGTGACGACCGTGACCCGCTCCTTGAAGGGGGTGAGCCAGTTGACGACGTGGGAGACGATGACGCCGCTGGCGAGCACACCGCTGGCGACGACCATGTCCTCGTGGTCCCGGCCCGAGCGGTGGGCGACCTGCGCGCTGACCGCCGCGTAGGGCGAGCCGGCGACCCAGGCGGTGAGGTCGACGTCGTGGGTGGCGAGGTCCTTGACGACGCCGACGTCGCTGATGCGCGCCGGGAAGGGGCCCTGGCGGCGGGTGAGGACCTGGTAGACCTGCCCGAGCTCACCGGCGTCGAGCCGCTCACGCAGTGCCCGCAGGGCGGGGTTGCAGCGCTCGACGTAGCCGACGGCGCCGACCAGGCCCCGCTCGGCGAAGGCGTCACGCACCCGCTGGCCCGCCTCGACGCTGTGGGCGATGGGCTTCTCCACCATCGTGTGCACCCCGGCCTCGGCCAGAGCCAGGGCGACGTCCTCGTGGTAGATCGTCGGCACGGCCACCATGGCGGCGTCGATCCCGGCGTCGATGAGGGCGGCGACGTCGGGAAGGACCGGCAGGCCCCCGGCGACACCGAAGCGGTCACCGCCCGGGTCGGCGACGGCGACGAGCTCGAGGCCCTCGGTGGCGCGGATGACACGGGCGTGGTGGCGGCCCATCGACCCCAGGCCGATGAGCCCGACGCGCAAGGTCTCGGTCATGCTCACGCACCCGCCTTCGCGACGGCGGACACGGCGGCCACGATGCGCTCCAGGTCGGCCTCGCTGAGCGAGGGGTGCACCGGCAGGGACAGGCACTCGCGGGCGGCCTTCTCCGTGCCCGCCAGCTCCAGGCCCGGGGCGTAGCGCTCCAGGGAGGCCAGCCGGTGGTTGGGGATCGGGTAGTACACGCCCGAGCCCACGCCCCACTCCTCCTTGAGGGCCGCCTGGGCGGCGTCGCGCTCGTCGGCGCCGGCACCCTCGAAGCGGATCGTGTACTGGTGGTAGACGTGACGGTAGCCCTCGGGCACCGCGGGGGTGACGACACCGGGCACGCCGGCGAGCCCCGCGTCGAGGACGGCGGCGTTGGCGCGACGCTGCTCGGTCCAGCCGTCCAGCCGGGTGAGCTGGACGCGGCCGACGGCGGCGCACACGTCCGTCATGCGGTTGTTGAAGCCGACGAGCTCGTTGGCGTACTGGCGCTCCATGCCCTGGTTGCGCAGCAGGCGCACGCGGCGGGCGAGCTCGGCGTCGGCGGTGGAGACCATGCCTCCCTCCAGGGAGGTCATGTTCTTCGTCGGGTAGAAGGAGAAGGAGCCCCACTCACCGAAGGTGCCCACGGGCGTGGCGTCGATGGCGGCGGCGTGGGCCTGGGCGCAGTCCTCCCAGACCTTGAGCCCGTGGCGCTGGGCGATCTGCATGATCCGGGGCATGTTGGCGGGCAGGCCGTAGAGGTGGACGACCTCGATGGCGACGGTGCGCGGCGTGATGGCCGCCTCGACGCTGGCGGGGTCGAGGGTGAAGGTCACCGGGTCGATGTCGGCGAAGACGGGCCGGGCGCCCGTGGCGGCCACGGAGTTGCCGGTGGCCGCGAAGGTGAAGGAGGGGACGATGACCTCGGCCTCGGCCAGGGCGGAGGAGTCTGTCTCGTTGAGGGAGGCCAGGGCCGCCAGGTGCTGGGCGGAGGTGCCGGAGTTGACGGCAACGGCGTGGGCCCCGGCCACGACCTGGGCGCTGAACTCCTCCTCGAAGGCCGCCACCTGCGGGCCCTGGACGACCATGCCGGAGGCGAGGACGGCGTCGACGGCCGCACGCTCCTCCTCCCCGATGACGGGCTTGGCAGGGGGGATGAAGTCGAATGCCATCAGATGGCCACCTCTCGGATCTCGTCGGCGGCCTGGTCGGCCTCCTCGAACACGGTACCCGTCACCGGGCAGCGCCACCGGCGCACGGCGGCGGAAAAGCCCTCGTCCCCCTCAGCCAGGGCGACGAGGGGCTCGCCGGCGCGCCCCACCCAGCCGATGCGGCGGGCCGGCACCCCGGCGACCAGGGCGTGGGCGGGCACGTCCCTGGTGACGACGGCGCCCGCCGCGACCGTCGCCCAGGCGCCGATCGTCACGGGCGCCACGCACACGGCCCGCGCCCCGATGGAGGCGCCCTCGGCGACGGTGACGCCCACCGGCTGCCAGTCGGAGGCGGACTTCAGGGTGCCGTCGGGGTTGACAGCGCGGGGATAGTGGTCGTTGGTGAGGGTGACGGCCGGACCGATGAACACGCCGTCGGCCAGGCGCGCCGGCTCGTAGACGAGGGCGTAGTTCTGCACCTTGCAGCGGTCCCCCATGACCACGCCCTCACCGATGTAGGCGCCGCGCCCGATGACGCAGTCACGTCCGACGACGGCGTGCTCGCGCACCTGGGCGAGGTGCCAGACGCTGCTGCCCTCGCCGATGACCGCCTCCTGGGAGACGTCGGCTGAGTCGACGATCCTCACGCTCACGGGTACTCCTCGTCTGTGCCTGGTCCCACGGCGGACTCGGCCGCCGTCATCGCCGGGCCCATCGTATGCGTTCTCTCCTACCACCGGACAACGGCCGTGAGACACTACCGGGGTGACAGGTACCGGCAGCAACGCCCCGGGCGCGACGCCTCCCCCCTCGCGCGCGCCGGGTGTCATCGACGACGCCTGGCTCGTCGTCCCCCTCTTCAACGAGGCCCAGGTGGTGCGCGGCGTCATCGAGCAGGCCCGCCGCGTCTTCCCGCACGTGGTCGCCGTCGACGACGGCTCCACTGACAGCTCGGCCGCCGAGGCCGCGGCCGCGGGCGCCGTCGTCGTCCAGCACCCGGTCAACCTCGGGCAGGGGGCCGCCCTGCAGACGGGCTTCACCTACGCCCTGGAGCGCACCGACGCCCGCTGGGTGGTCACCTTCGACGCCGACGGCCAGCACTCGGTCGAGGACGCCGCCGCCATGGTGGAGCGCTCGCGGCGCGAGGACCTGGGCTTCGTGCTGGGCTCGCGCTTCCTCGACGGCTCGACGCAGGTCGGCTGGGCCAAGCGCCTGGTGCTGCGCACCGCTGCGGCCGTGTCCTCACGCAGCTCGGGCATGCACCTGACCGACGCCCACAACGGGCTGCGCGTCATCCGCCGTGACGCGCTTGAGCGCGTCCAGCTGCGTCAGAACCGGATGGCGCACGCCTCGGAGATCGTGCGCCAGCTCGGTGCGACGGGACTGGCGTGGGCCGAGCAGCCGGTGCACATCACCTACACCGACTACTCCCGGTCCAAGGGCCAGTCCCTGTGGAACTCCGTCAACATCCTCGTCGACCTGGTCTTCTCCTGAGGGCCCGGGCAGGAGCGCACGCATGAGCTCACAGATCATCATCCAGGTCGTTCTCATCTCCGCCGTCGCGGTCATCGGCTGGCTCATCTACCGCGTCCCGGGGGGCTCGCGTCACCAGGCGGCCAGGCGTCTGGTGACGCTGGCCTTCGTTGCCTTCGCCGTCGTGTCGATCGCCACCCCGAGCCTCATGACCCGTCTGGCGAACATCCTGGGCGTCGGGCGCGGTGCCGACCTGCTGCTGTACGCCATGGCGGTGGCCTTCCTGGCCCAGATGCTGTCCGCCTTCCGGCGCAACGCGGCCCTGGAGCGTCAGGTCACGCGGCTGGCGCGCCGGATCGCGCTCATGGAGGCGCCCGACGGCGAGGCCGCCGTCAGCGCGGGCGAGCCGCCCGCCGGGCCGAGCGCACCTCGATCTCCTCACGCAGGCGCAGGCCCGCGCTGACCACCCAGCGCAGGGGCGCCTGCCAGGGTGCGGCGTACACGCCGGACATGTAGCGCCGGGCCGAGGCGTGGTGCGCCCGGATCATCCGCTCGGGGCGGGCCTTCCAAGAAGCTCCCTGCTCGTGGATGACGACGGCGTCCGGCACCTGGACATTGCGCCACCCGGCCCGGCTCACGCGGGCCCCGAGGTCGACGTCCTCGAAGAACATGAAGTAGCCGTCGTCGAAGCCTCCCAGGTCCTGCCACACCTTCCGCGGCAGGAGGAGGCAGGCACCGGACAGCCACCCGACCTCGCGCAGGGCGTCGTTGCCGCCCTGCGAGTGGTAGGCGGCGGAGAAGGGGTTCGAGGGCCACAGTCGTGACAGCAGCGCGTGCCCCGCCCCGCCCACGAGGGTCGGCAGGGCGCGCCCGGAGGGGTAGACGGTGCCGTCGGTGTTGAGCAGGCGCGGGCCCAGGCACCCCGCCGTCGGATCCGCCTCGGCGGCCTCGATGAGGAGGTCCAGGCTGCCTGGGCGCCAGACGATGTCGGGGTTGGCGATGACGAGCCAGTCCTCGCTCAGGTCGGCGGCCGCCAGGTTGGCCCCGCCGCCGTAGCCGAGGTTGGTGCCGTCGGTCACAACCCGGGCGCCGTGGCGCTGCGCGAGCGCGTCCACGCGCCCGTGCTCGGTGCCGTTGTCCGCGATGACGAGCGTGACCTTCCTCGCAGTCGCCTCGGGCACCGAGGCGAGGAACCTGTCGAGCTCGTCACCGGGGTTGTAGGCGACGGTCACGACCCGGATCGTCCCGGTGGTTTCGTTGGTCACACGCGGATCGTAGCCGACACGGGCGCCGTCGGAGGCCTCCTTGGCAGGTGCGTCCGCAGGGTCCGGACGGGGCCCGACAATGCCCGCTCGCACAGCCGGAGGCCACCGACTGTGACCAACGGGGGCAGCAATACCCACTGAACTCTCAGCCGCGTTCCCTATGATTTCGTTCGTGCCCTCTTCGCTCCGACCTCTCGCGCAGCACGCCGCGCAGGACCTCACCCGCCGCACCGGGCGCCGGGTGCTGCTCGCCCTGCTGTCCGTCGTGCTGTTCTCCGTGTCCTTCGCGGCGATCACCTACTACGACCTGCAGAGCCAGGTGGAGATCATCGACGTCGCGACGATGGTCGGTACCGACCGTCCCTCCCGCGCCGACGGCGAGCAGGGCGTGGACGACAGCTACGAGGGACGCGCCGTCAACATCCTCGTCATGGGCTCGGACACCCGCGCGGGCAGCAACAACGTCGACGGCTCCGAAGGCAGCGAGGACGTCGCCGTCGCCCGCTCGGACACCGCGATGATCATGCACCTCTCCGCGGACCGCTCGCGCATCGAGGTCGTGTCCATCCCCCGTGACACGCTCGTCGACATCCCCTCGTGCACGCTGCCGGACGGATCCTCGACCGACCCCCAGTACGACACCATGTTCAACTCGGCCTTCGCCACCGGCGCGGGTGAGAGCACCGCGCCCGAGGCCGTCGCGGCGGGCGCTGCCTGCACCATCAAGACGGTCGAGCAGATGACGGGCATCTTCATCGACGAGTACATGGTCGTGGACTTCGCCGGCCTGTCGACCATGGTGGACGCGCTCGGGGGCGTGCGGGTCTATGTCGACGAGGAGATCGACGACCCCGACTACACGGGTCTCGTGCTGGAGCCGGGCTGCTACCTCATGGGCGGGTCCACGGCCGTGAGCTACGCGCGTGTGCGCCACGGCGTCGGCGGCGACGCCTCGGACCTCAACCGCATCGGCCGCCAGCAGAACCTCATGGCAGCGATGCTGCGCACCGCCCAGCAGAAGAACCTGCTCACCTCGGCCACGGACCTGTACTCCTTCGCCCGCAGCGCGCTGGCGACGCTGACGACCTCCCCGGGCATCGGCTCGCTGCCGACACTCGCAGGCCTGGCGCAGTCGATCGCCGCCATCGGCATGGACAACGTGCGCTTTGTGACAATGCCCTACATGGTCGCGCCCTCCGACGAGAACCGCGTCGTGCCCTCCGGCGAGGCACAGGCCGTGTGGGAGGCGCTCATCAACGACACCCCGGTGCCCGACGAGTCCGTCACCGTCCAGGGCGACGGCTCCACGCCCACCCCCACGGACGGCACGGGCACCGGCGAGGAGGGGACCGGCTCCCCGGAGCAGCCCGGTCAGCCTGAGGACCCGGGCGCCACGACACCCACCGAGGACCCGGTCGCTGCCTGCTACGACCTCACGAAGTAGCCTGCCCTGATCCCGGCCCGCCCCGGGACCGGCCCGTCAACCGACTCCACCGAGCGAGGCGTGCAGAACGTGAACCCGAACAACCCTGGCGACCTGCCTCCCGCCTTCACCCCCGGCTCCGGCTCCTCACGGCCTCGCCGGGTGCGCCGTGAGACCACCGGCGGGCCCGCCCCGCGCAACGGCCAGGCCCGAGGGGCCGCCGCCTCTCCTGCGGCCGCGGGCGAGCCGCGCCCGCAGGCCCAGCGCCCGCCCGCTGAGCACCGTCAGGCCCCCACCTCCCTGCCGCCGCGCTCCGCGGGAAGCCCGCGCCGACCGGGACCGACCCGCTCGCACGCGCGCACGGGCTCCTCCGCCGTCCCCCTGGCCTCCGACGGCCCGCGCACGAGCCCTGAGGCGACCCGCATGCTGCCCGCGGCCGAGAGGTCGCCTCTGGCCGCCTCCAGTGCGCCCCCGCCCCCGGGTGGTGCCCCGGCCGGAGGGACCGCTGCCTACCCGGTGCGACGCTCCGTGCACGGTGCCCAGCAGCCCGTGCGGCCCGCTCAGCGACCGGCCGCGGAGCCGGTCCCCCACACCCGGGTCATGCCGGCCCAGAGCCGCCCGCAGTGGCAGGCGCAGGCCCAGCTCCCCCCGCAGGCGCCCTACCAGCCGCAGGCGCCCTACCAGCCGCAGGGGCCCTACCAGCCGCAGGGGCCGGTGGCGCCGCCCCGGGGGCGTACCCGACGTCGGCGCCGCCTCCGGCCGCTGCGCTGGATCGCCTTCCTGCTCGTGCTCGTCATCGCCCTCGTCGGCGGGCGCGTGCTGTGGCTCGCCCACCGGGTGGAGACCTCCATCGGCCGTGTGAACGCGCTCTCCGGGGCCGCCGACACCGCCGGGGAGACCTGGCTCATCGTCGGCTCGGACTCGCGCTCCGACGGCGCCGTCCAGGACGAGACCGAGGGTGAGCGGGCGGACTCGATCATGCTCCTGCACCGTGCCGAGAACGGCACGGCGGCCCTCGTGTCCCTGCCGCGCGACACCTACGTCGAGATCCCCGAGTACGGCGGGGACAAGATCAACGCCTCCTACTCCTACGGGGGCGCCCCGCTGCTCGTCTCGACGGTCGAGGCCCTCACCGGGCTGACCATCGACCACTACGTCGAGGTCGGCATGGGCGGGGTCACCTCCCTCGTCGACGCGGTCGACGGCATCGAGGTGTGCCTGGACTACGACGTCGACGACCCCGACTCGGGGCTCGTGTGGAACACCGCCGACGGCGAGTGCCAGACCGTGGACGGCCAGCGGGCGCTGTCCTACGCGCGTATGCGCAAGTCGGACCCGACCGGTGACATCGGCCGGGCGCTGCGCCAGCGCGCGGTGGTCTCCGCCGTCGTCTCGGAGGCGATGAGCCGTGAGACGCTCCTGTCCTTCAGCCGCCAGGACGCGCTCGTCGAGGCCGGTGCCTCCACGCTCACGGTCGACCAGGAGACGGGCACCATCGACCTGGCGGCCATGCTCTCGGCCTTCCGCAGCGCCTCGGGCAGCGGGCTGACGGGGGCGCCGCCCATCGAGTCGCTCGACTACGAGCCCGGGGACATCGGCAGCGCCGTCCTTCTCCAGGACACGACAGCCCCCGACTTCTTCGCCTCGCTGCGTGACGGCACGCTCACCACCGAGGACTTCAACCAGCTCTCCTGAGCCCGACCCGACCGTGAGACGACGGCGGCCGACCACCCGTGGGGGTGGCCGGCCGCCGTCGTCGGGGGTGCTCAGTCGCGCGGAGCGAAGTGCGGACGGTTGGGGTCCGCCTGCCAGGCGCTGTAGCTGGAGGAGACGATGTCGTCGAGGTCGTGCTCGGCGTGCCACCCCAGGACCCGGGTGATGCGCGAGGCGTCGCCGATGAGCTGCGGGGGGTCCCCGGCGCGGCGGTCGAGCTCCTCGGGGGTGACGTCCAGGCCGGTGGCGGCGATGCACCGGTCCACCACCTCGCGCACGCTCGCGCCCTGGCCGGTGCCGACGTTGAAGACGTGCTCCTCCATGTCGTTGCCGGAGGCCAGGTAGTCCAGGGCGCTGATGTGGGCGGTGGCGAGGTCGCGCACGTGGATGTAGTCGCGGATGCAGGTGCCGTCCGGCGTCGGGTAGTCCGTGCCGAAGATCTTGGGGGTCTCGCCCCGCGCCAGGCGGTCGAGGACCATGGGGATGAGGTTGAGGGTCGCCATGTCCCCCAGGTCGTCCCAGCCGGCCCCGGCGACGTTGAAGTAGCGCAGTCCCGCCCAGCGCAGGCCCCAGGCGCGCTCGGCGTTGGCCATCATCCACTCCCCGATGAGCTTGGTCTCGCCGTAGGGGTTGATGGGGTGGCAGTCGATGTCCTCGGACACCGTCTCCACGGGCGGCATGCCGTAGACGGCGGCGGAGGAGGAGAAGATCATCTGGTCCACGCGAGCCTGCTCCATGGCGATGAGCATGTTCGCCAGGCCGCCGACGTTCTGCTGGTAGTACCAGGAGGGGCGGGCCACGGACTCGCCGACCTGCTTGCGGGCAGCAAAGTGGATGACGGCGGTGACCTCGCGGCGCTCCATGAGGTCGGCAAGGACGCTCGGGGCCTCGCCGGAGGCGACGTCGAGCTCGACGACGGTGGCGCCCTCCACCCGCTCCGGGCTGCCGTAGGACAGGTCGTCGACAACGATCACCTCCTCGCCGCGCTGAAGAAGAAGACGGACGACGTGGGCGCCGATGTAGCCGGCGCCACCGGCAACGAGGATGCTCATGG
>ERZ772917.1745-NODE-1745-length-11853-cov-34.273860_pt1 | contig 11853 bp, 6 predicted proteins | sample MGYA00511187_ERZ772917 | MGnify/ENA primary metagenome ERZ772917 (study PRJEB29015, sample SAMEA2737925) | human oral metagenome | biome: human oral; feature: human-associated habitat; material: dental | place: China | collected 2012 ... | reverse complement strand
GGCCGTCTACGACGTCCCCCTGCTCGTGGAGCAGGGCATGGCGGACCTGTTCGACTCCGTCGTCGTCGTCGAGTCCCCGCTGGAGCAGCGCCTGGAGCGCCTGGAGCGGCGGGGGCTGGAGCGCGCCGAGGCCATGGCGCGCATGGCCGGCCAGGCCGACGACGAGGCGCGCCGCGCCCTGGCGGACGTCGTCCTGATCAACAACGGCACCGAGGCGGACCTGGCCGACGGCGTCGCCTGGCTGTGGGACAACCGCCTCTCCCCGCTGCGGCGGCTCGGAGGGGCCGCCCGGCCCGCGTAGCCTGGGCCCATGCGTCCCGTCACCGACCTGCGCCGCCGCGCCAGGCCCTTCGAGGTCATCAGCCCCTACACGCCCGGCGGCGACCAGCCGGCCGCCATCGACGAGCTGGAGCGGCGCCTGAGGGCGGGGGAGAAGGACATCGTCCTGCTGGGGGCCACCGGCACCGGCAAGTCCGCGACCACCGCCTGGCTGGTGGAGAGGGTCCAGCGCCCCACCCTCATCCTGGAGCCCAACAAGACCCTGGCCGCCCAGATGGCCGCCGAGTTCCGCGAGCTGCTGCCGAACAACGCGGTGGAGTACTTCGTGTCCTACTACGACTACTACCAGCCCGAGGCCTACGTGCCCCAGACGGACACCTTCATCGAGAAGGACTCCTCCATCAACGACGAGGTCGAGCGCCTGCGCCACAGCGCGACGAATTCGCTGCTCACCCGCCGCGACGTCGTCGTCGTGTCCTCCGTGTCGTGCATCTACGGCCTGGGCACCCCCCAGGAGTACGTGGACCGCATGACGCCGCTGGCCGTGGGGCAGGTCATTGACCGCGACGAGCTGCTGCGCCGCTTCGTGTCCATGCAGTACACCCGCAACGACGTCGACTTCACCCGCGGCACCTTCCGGGTGCGCGGCGACACCGTGGAGATCATCCCCATGTACGAGGAGCTGGCCATCCGCGTGGAGTTCTTCGGCGACGAGATCGAGTCCCTGGCCACCCTCCACCCGGTGAGCGGGGAGGTCATCGACTCGGCCGACGAGGTCTTCGTCTTCCCCGCCTCCCACTACGTGGCCGGCCCCGAGCGCATGGCGCGGGCCATCGAGGGCATCGAGGCCGAGCTGGCCGATCGCCTGGCCGTCCTGGAGCGCGACGGCAGGCTCCTGGAGGCCCAGCGCCTGCGCATGCGCACCACCTACGACCTGGAGATGCTCGGCCAGATCGGCATGTGCTCGGGCATTGAGAACTACTCGCTGCACATCGACGGGCGCTCCCCGGGCACCCCGCCCAACACCCTGCTGGACTACTTCCCCGAGGACTTCCTCCTGGTCATCGACGAGTCCCACGTGACGGTGCCGCAGATCGGGGCCATGCACGAGGGCGACGCCTCGCGCAAGCGGACCCTGGTGGAGCACGGCTTCCGCCTGCCCTCCGCCCTGGACAACCGGCCGCTGACCTTCGCCGAGTTCGAGGACCGCATCGGTCAGACCGTCTACCTGTCCGCCACCCCGGGCCCCTACGAGACGCGGCGCTCCGACGGCGTCGTCGAGCAGATCATCCGCCCCACGGGCCTGGTGGATCCCGAGGTGGTGGTCAAGCCCACCGAGGGGCAGATCGACGACCTGCTCGAGCAGGTGCGCACCCGCGTCGAGCGCGGCGAGCGCGTCCTGGTGACCACCCTGACCAAGCGCATGGCCGAGGACCTGACCACCTACCTGGCCGAGAGGGGGGTGCGCGTGGAGTACCTCCACTCCGACGTCGACACCCTGCGGCGCGTGGAGCTCCTGCGTGAGCTGCGCCTGGGGCGCTTCGACGTCCTGGTGGGCATTAACCTGCTGCGTGAGGGCCTGGACCTGCCCGAGGTCTCCCTGGTCTCCATCCTGGACGCCGACAAGGAGGGCTTCCTGCGCTCGGCGCGCTCCCTGATCCAGACCATTGGGCGGGCCGCCCGCAACGTCTCCGGCGAGGTGCACATGTACGCCGACACCCTCACCCCCGCCATGGCCGAGGCCATTGAGGAGACCGAGAGGCGTCGCACCAGGCAGCTGGCCTACAACGCCGCCCACGGCATCGACCCCCAGCCGCTGCGCAAGAAGATCGCCGACGTCACCGACATGCTCGCCCGCGAGGACGTGGACACCGACGAGCTCCTGGCCGGGGGCTACCGCGGCCATGAGGAGCGGGCGGTCGTGGGGCGCCGCAGGCGTGCCGCCGAGGCCACCGTGCGCGAGAAGCTGGCCGGCGCGGCCGCGGGGGACCTGGCCGGGCTCGTCGAGGAGCTCACCGCCCAGATGCACGCCGCGGCCGAGGACCTCCAGTTCGAGCTGGCCGCCCGCCTGCGCGACGAGATCCGCGACCTGAAGAAGGAGCTGCGTGCCATGCGGGAGACGGGCTGAGCCAGGGGGGCGGCCGTGCCAGAATGTGCCCATGGCACAGGTACGAGCAGCGACGTCCTCACTCTCCGGCTTCCCCGAGTGGCTCCCCGCGGGCCACGTGGTGGAGCGCCTCTTCCTGGACACCCTGCGCCACACCTTCGAGCTCCACGGCTTCTGCGGCATTGAGACCCGCGCCGTGGAGCCCCTGAGCGAGCTGACCAGGAAGGGGGAGACCTCCAAGGAGGTCTACCTCCTCTCCCGGCTCCAGGCCGACCCCGCCGAGGTGGCCGACCCGCGCAAGCAGCTGGGCCTGCACTTCGACCTCACCGTCCCCTTCGCCCGCTACGTGGTGGACAACGCCGGGTCCCTGCACTTCCCCTTCAAGCGCTACCAGATCCAGAAGGTCTGGCGCGGCGAGAGGCCCCAGGAGGGGCGCTACCGGGAGTTCATCCAGGCCGATATCGACGTCGTCGGCGACGGCTCCCTGCCCCTGCACCACGACGTGGAGGTGGCCCTGGTCATGCACGAGGCCCTGTCCGCCCTGCCCGTCCCGCCGGTGAGCGTCCACGTCTCCAACCGCAAGGTGGCCCAGGGCTTCTACACCTCGGTGGGTATCCGGGACGACCAGCTCATTGAGGTCCTGCGCGTGGTGGACAAGATCGACAAGATCGGCGCCCGGAACGTCTCCGAGGAGCTGGTGGGCCAGGTCGGTACCACGCCCGGCCAGGCGCAGGCCGCCCTGCGTCTGGCCGCCGTCACCGGCGCCGACCCGGACGCCGTGGGCGCCGCCGTCGTCGCGGCCCTCGAGGGTGGTGAGCCCACCGCGCTGCTGACCGAGGGCCTGGAGGAGCTGGGCGCCCTGCTGCGCGCCGCCCAGCGGCGTCGGCCCGGGGCGCTGGTGGCCGACCTCAGGATCGCCCGCGGCCTGGACTACTACACCGGGACCGTCTACGAGTCCTTTATGGCTGGCCACGAGGACCTGGGCTCGGTGTGCTCCGGCGGCCGCTACGACAACCTGGCCTCGGGCCGCAAGCGCGTCTTCCCCGGGGTGGGCATCTCCGTGGGCGTCTCCCGGCTGCTGTCGCGCGTCGTCGCCGAGGGGCTGGTCGAGGTCACCCGGGCGGTGCCCACGACGGTCCTGGTGGCCGTCATGGACGAGGAGCACCGCCCCGCCTCCGAGGCGGTCGCGGCCGCCCTGCGCGCACGGGGCATTGCCGCGGACCTCTCCCCGACAGCGGCCAAGCTCGGCAGGCAGATCAAGGCCGCCGACCAGCGCGGCATCCCCTTCGTCTGGTTCCCGGGAACCGGCCGGGCCGACGGCGCCGCCCCGGCCACCGACTCGGTCAAGGACATCCGCTCCGGGGAGCAGGTACAGGCCGACCCCGCCACCTGGGTCCCCTCCGACCCCGCGGACCTGGCCCCGCGCCTGGTCCCGGGTGCGGGGGTGCCAGCTCCGGACAAGACCCCGTGAGAACGGTACTTGTTTGCCGCGAGAACGGTACTTATTGCTCGTGAGAACGGTACTTGTTCGTGCCGAGAACGGTACTTATTGCTCGTGAGAACGGTAGCCCAGGGGCCGATTGGACCCGCCCTGGATGGTGCGGCCACTCAGGCCTGGCGACTGCCTGACGGGACTCCGGGCGTGAGCAGCCCGGGTGACGGCCCCGCCTCCACGGTGGTGATCGCCTGACGCCTCCTCCGGGCGTCGCTACCAGCTGGGCGGCACGGCCCGCTGGTCCTGCCCGCCGGGGCCGTGCCACGGTGGGCATCACGTACGGGGTCGGGGCTAAAGCCCCGTACTCGTTAGGACCGGACACCCAGGGCCGGGGGATGGGGCCCCACAACCGCTCGGTTGCGGGGCCCGTCGTGGATCGTCCAGGGGGTCGTGGGGGCCGGGCGCCCGTGGGTCCTAGGTCCTCCTGACTTGGTCGGCCTGGCCGAGGGGCCGGGCACCCGCAGGGCCCAGCCCAGGTTGTTGCAGGCCAGGAAATCCTGTGAGCCTGCTGTGAGCGACCCCGTTCTCACGACGAACAAGTACCGTTCTCACGGCGAACAAGTACCGTTCTCACGACGAATAAGTACCGTTCTCGCGTTAGGGGCGGGCGCCGACCGCCTCCACGGCCTCGGCCAGGGCCGCCCCCAGGCCGTCGTAGGCGTTAATGACGGCGTCCACCCCACGACGGCGCATCTCGGCGGCCTCGTCGTCCCACCGGGCCGCCGCGATGACCCGCCCCTCGAAGGAGGACCGCTCCAGCCACTCCAGGACGTGGAGGTTGGCTCCCGGCTCGGGCATGGCCAGGACGGCCTTGGTGGCGTGGACGGCGTCGAGCCGCTCCCAGAAGTCCTGGTCGGTGGCGTCGGCCTCCATGACGCGCAGTCCGGCCCGGCCCAGGCGCTCCACCTTGGAGGCGTCGTTGTCAATACCCAGCACGCCGCTCTCCCCGTCGGCCACCAGCCGGGCGTAGGTGGCCCGCCCCACCCGTCCCATACCGAAGACCACGGTCTGCACCCCGGCCAGGTCCACCGGCTGCTCCTCGGGGTGGAGGGTGTGGTCGCAGCGGTGGGGGATGCGGGCGGTCAGGGCGCGCACGAGCCGGGCGGGGCCGCGGTTGGCCACCGAGGAGACCACGAAGCTCAGCGCCAGGGCCAGGCAGGCCGCGGCCTGCCACTGCTCGCCCAGGTCCCCGTGCCTCACGGCCACCGCCACCACAATGAGCGCGAACTCGCTGTAGGCCGTCATCGCCAGCCCCACCAGCACGCAGGTGCGCCGACGCATCCCCAGCACGCGGACCACGACCGTGTAGGTCAGGGCGCGCAGCGGCAGCAGCCCGAGCAGCGCGAGCGCCACGGCCACCGCCCCGGCCCCCGGGGACCCGTCCAGGCCGATGGACACGAAGAAGCTCACCAGGAGAAGCTCCTTAATGGTGAACAGGCTCGCCGAGAGCTCCCTGGCGGCGGGGTGGGAGGCCAGCAGCGCCCCCATGAGCAGGGCCCCCAGGTCGCCGTCGAGTCCCAGGAGGGTGAACAGGAGGTAGCCGGGCAACAGGGCCATGGCAATACCGAACAGGGTGCGCATCTCCCCGTGGCTCACGCGGTCCAGGACGCGGCCCAGCACCCTGGAGGCCGGCCACAGCAGCACCAGGGCGGCCGCCCACGGGCTGGGGGTGAGACCGGCGGCCAGGGTCATGTAGGCCACGGCGAGCACGTCCTGGACGACCAGCACGCCAATGGCGATCCGCCCGTAGAGCGCCCTGGTGTCGTCACGCTCCTCCAGGAGCTTGACCACCACGACGGTGGAGGAGAAGGACAGGGCCAGCCCCAGGCAGGCCACCCCGGTGGGGGTGACGGTATCCGCGGTCAGGCCGCAGGCCACCAGGCCGCCCACGAGCGCCGTGGACGCCAGGCCCAGGACGAGCGTGGTGGCCACCGCCGTGCCAATGACCTCCCGACGGGCCAGGACCCGCAGGTCGAGCTTGAGCCCGATGGTGAACAGCAGCACCGCCACACCCAGGTCGCCCAGGACCTCCACGTAGCCCAGGTGCTCCACGTCACAGGCCCCCAGGACGAAGCCCGCGGCCAGGAAGCCCACCAGGGGAGGCAGACGCAGGAGCGTGGCGGCGAAGCCCAGCAGGACGACCGCGGTCAGGTAGACGGCAGGGGTCAGTGCAGGGCTCACGGCAAGCTGGTCCTCATCGATCGAAGCGGTCGGCCACCGTATTCATACCACGAGGTCAGGACCTCCGCGCACCAGGTGCCCCGGGGCGGCCGCGTACCTGGCTGGCGGGCGGCCGAGGGCCTCCGCGCGCACCGGGCACCCCAGGGCGCTGGGGCCTAGAGGTCTCACCGAGGAGGCGGTCTACACGCGCACCAGGCACCCAGGCACCCCCGGGGCGCTGGTCCCCGCCCGGGCACGTCCCCGCCGACGTACCGGGGCCGCGGTCGCACCACGGTGGTGTCATAAACGAAGCCACTCGACTTGCGTATGGTGTCACCGTGGTGTCATCATGGTGTCATGGATATGAACCTGTACACGGAGACCCTTGCCAAGGCCCTCCAGGACGCCGCCAGCCTGGGGGACCAGACCACCCAGGAGGTCTCCCGGAGGCTCGTGGTGGCCATTGAGCCCTCCCTGCGCCTGACAGCCCTCCAGATGCTCACCGAGGTCGCCGAGGAGGTCAGCGCCGAGCTCGACTCCACCCGTGTCAGCGTGGTCATGAACGGGCCCGCCCCGCACCTGCAGGTCATTGAGCTGCCCCCGCCGCCGCCCTCCGCCCCCGTCCCGGGCGACCAGGCCCCCGGCGAGGAGCCCCAGGGCGACCAGCCCACGCCGCCCCAGGACGACGAGGCCGAGGTCCGCACCACCCTGCGCCTGCCCGCCGCCCTCAAGCGCAAAGTCGAGGCCGCCGCCCAGGCCCAGGGCCGCTCCGTCAACGCCTGGCTGGTGGAGGCCGTCAGGGAGGTCCTGTCCTGGGACGACGAGGACGGCGGCTACGAGGGCCAGGAGGGCTCCCACTGGGGCCCGTCCTCCCGCCCGCCCCGGGCCGCCCGCACCTCCGCCCCCACCCTCAACGGCTGGTTCGCCTGACGGCCCGCGGCCGCACCTCTAGAGTTAAGGAAAGACCTCATGCCAATCTGGACCTTCGACGTCACCGGGCCGCAGGCGCCGGTACTCGCCCTGGACCTGTCCTCCCTGAGCGTGGTGACCTTCCCCGGCGCCGGCGGCTCCATCACCGTGGAGGCCACCGAGGAGCAGGCCCGTATCCTGGCCGTGGAGGCCGACGGACAGCGGGTCACGGTCAGCCAGACCGCCACGACGGGACGGGACCGCCTGGCCGGGCTGCTGCCCTGGACCGACTGGTTCGGGCGCATCCGCGTGACCGTCCCCCAGGGGGCGTGCCTGGAGGGGCGCCTGAGCGCCGGGGGGATCAACGCCATGCAGCCCTGGGAGAGCGTGCGCCTGACCACCATGGCCGGCTCCATTAAGGTCGGCCCCTGCCAGAACGCGGACCTGCGGGCCGAGGCCGGCTCCATCCGCGTGGCCTCCGTCAACGACGGCCGTTTCACCACCCAGGCCGGGTCGGTGGTCCTGTCCATGACCACCGGGGACGTCATGGCCAGCACCGAGGCCGGGTCGGTGAAGGTGGAGCGGGCGACCTCCGGGCACCTGGACCTGCGCTCCTCCCTGGGGTCGATCAAGGTCGGCGTCCCCGCCAGCACCGCCGTCCACCTGGACTGCAGCTCCCGGCTGGGCAGCGTCACCACGGACCTGAGCCCCTGCGCCCAGCCGCCCCAGGAGCGCCAGCAGCTGTTCCTGAACGCCCGCACCGAGTTCGGCACGGTCAGGATCCGCAGGGCCTAGCCCCTTCCTCCACGTGCACGACGGCGGCCCGACCTCTTTCCAGAGGCCGGGCCGCCGTCCCGTTGCGGGCCCGGACGTCCTCTTACTAACAGGACCGTCTCAGTAGGAGCGACCGTCCCGGTCCTCCCGGCGCGGGCCGCGGCGGTCCTGCCACTGGCTGTCGCGTCCGCCGCGGAAGCCGCCCCGATCGCCGTCGCGCCCGCCGCGGAAGCCACGCTCACCGCGGTCCTCACGCCCGCGGAAGCCGCGGTCCCCGCGGTCGCCGTCACGCTCGAAACGACGCCCACCACGGTCGTCGTAGTCCCGGCGCGGGCCGCGGCGGTCCCACTGGCCGTCACGCCCACCACGGTCGTCGCGCGAACCGCCCCAGCCGTGGCCGGGCCCGTCGTCCAGACGCATGCGCAGCTCCCGGCCAGCAAAGGTCGCGTGCCTGAGGGACTCCAGCTGGCTCTCGCTCAGCGGGGCGTAGACGGTCACCAGGGAGAAGGACTGGAGGATGTCGATCTTACCGATCTCGGAACCGGGGATACCGGCCTCGTTGGCGATCGCGCCCACGATCGCGCCGGGCATGACACGGTCACGGTGACCGACCTCGACGCGGTAGACGGTCCCCGGGCCGTCGTGCTGCTGACGGCGCCCGCCCCGGTTGCCACCACGCTCCTGGCGGCCCCGCCGGGCGCCGTCCCGGCCGCCCTCGAAGGAGGCCGACACGAAGCTGCCCTCGTCGTCCACGGTGACCTCACGGCGCTCGCGGCCCCGGGAGGACTCGCCCTCACGCCGCTGCGGACCCTCGTCGCCCACAGCCAGCGCCAGCAGGGTGGCGGCCAGGTCCCCGACGCTCACGTCCAGCTCCCTGGCCTTGTCGTCCACCAGGGAGGTGTACATCCCCAGCCGACCGCGCTCGTAGCGCGAGGCGGCCCGCTCCAGGAGCTGGGTGGCGCGGTGCGAGGAGACGTCGGCGGGGGAGGGCAGGGTGATCTCCTCCAGGCGGGTGCCGGTCAGGCGCTCGATCTGGCGGAGCTTGGACTTCTCCTTGGGGGTCAGGAAGGTCACGGCCTCCCCGTGGCGCCCGGCGCGCCCGGTACGCCCGATGCGGTGCACGTAGGCCTCGGCCTCGCGGGGGACGTCGAAGTTGACCACCAGGCCGATACGGTCCACGTCCAGGCCGCGGGCGGCCACGTCGGTGGCCACCAGCACGTCCAGGGTGCCGGCGCGCAGGCGCTCGACCAGGCGCTCACGCTCACGCTGGGGGACGTCCCCGGAGATGGCGGCGGCCTGGATGCCCCGGCCGGCCAGCTCGAGGGCCACGTCCTCGGCCGTGGACTTGGTGCGCACGAACACGATGGCGGCCTGGGCCTCGGTGACGGCCAGGACCCGGGAGACCGCACCGATCTTGTGGCGGAAGGGCACCACGGCGTAGGTCTGGTGGACGGTGTCCACCGTGGAGGCCTGGGGGGAGACCTCGATCTGGACCGGCTCGGTCAGGTGCTGACGGGCGACGGCCTGGATCGCGGGCGGCATGGTGGCGGAGAACAGGGCCGTGCGACGCTCCTCAGGCAGGGAGGAGGCAATGGTCTCCACGTCCTCGGCGAAGCCCATGCGCAGCATCTCGTCGGCCTCGTCCAGCACGAAGTAGCGCACCGAGTCCAGGCTCAGGGCACCCTTGTCAATGAGGTCGATAATGCGGCCGGGGGTGCCCACCACCACCTGGGCCCCGTCGCGCAGCGCACCGATCTGCGGGCCGTAGGGGGCGCCGCCGTAGACGGCGACGACCTCCAGGCCACGGGAGCGGTGGGCCATGTCGGTAATGGCGTCAGCGCTCTGGAGGGCGAGCTCGCGGGTGGGGGCCAGGACCAGGGCCTGGACGACGCCCTCGCGGGCGTCCACGGCGTCGAGCAGCGGCAGCCCGAAGGCGGCGGTCTTACCGGTACCGGTCTGGGCCACGCCCACCACGTCGCGCCCGGCCAGGAGGACCGGGATGGCCTCCTTCTGGATCGCGGTGGGGGTCACGAAGCCCATGTCGGTCACGGCCTTGAGCAGGTCCGCGGGCAGGCCGAGGTCGGCGAAGGTGGTCTCGGCCTCACCGGGCTCGTCCTCGGCCTCGTCCCCGGAGTCCAGGAAGGGGGCGTGGCCGTCGACGTCGTCCTCGACGGTCTGGGTGTCGCCCTCGTCGGCGTCGTCCCCGGCGTCGTCCTCCGGGTCGGCCTCGGGCACGTCGCGCTCGACGTCGTCGTCCTCGTCCTCGTGCTCCACGTCCTCGGGGTCCTCGGGGGAGTCGGAGGAGGCAGGGGAGGCGAAGTCCTCGGGGGAGCCGGGCGAGGAGTGGGGGACGGCCAGGGGCTCGGCCCGCTCAGTCTGCTCGGTCTGCTCCTCGGCGGCAGCGGGCTCCTGGCCCGCGGTCTCGGCGTTGAAGAGAGCGTCCAGGCTCAGGGGCGCGGACGCATTGGTGTCATTGCTCATGGAGTTATCCCAGATCTGGCCCCTGAAGTACCTGTGGGGCCGACGCGGAGTGTGGGGGAGGGCAGGTTGCGCTCCACTCTTGCCGCACCACCCACCACACTCGCCACGCACCGGCTCCCAGGTGCCCTGGGACTGGTGGCTGACAGGCTGTACGCACAGACTTACGGGAGTACTGCCCGGGAAGTTCCTGGCAGCCCCGAACGGGGTCGGATACGGTTCGCTCCTGCCCATGAGGCTAGCCGATGCCGACACCCGCCGGACCCCCGCGCGCACCACATCACACGGTGAGGTGTCTCTCGACCCGCAGCAGCTCGCGGCGGGTGGGCAGCGGTCCCAGCGTGGGCGGCCGTGCGACGGGCCCCTGTCTTGTACGGGTCGGGGAGGCGGCCCCAGGGGGCGATGGTGTGGGGGACGACCCCGGGCGCCACGCAGGCGGCCCCCAGGGGGCGTGGGAGGCCGTGTGCCCGTTATTGTGAGCGGTCCGGACCCGTTCTGGCGCGGCGAAGGTGCGCTCGGGTCGGTAAAGTCGGTACAGTGGGCAGGTGTGTACCTCTCCGGGCCAACGTGGTCACGAGGAACGTGCACCTTCTACCCACACCCCGCTTCCCCTCGTCCAAAGGCTGTCGATGACCCCCTACCGCCCTCGTCATGCTGCCAGTCGAGCGCCGCGCCCCGTGCGGCGCACCGCTGTGGTGACCGCGGTGACGACAGTGCTCCTGCCTGCCGCCGCGTGGGCGGTGCCCGGCACCGTCATGGTCGTCAGCGACTCCTGGGACACCCCCGTCAGGACCTCCGGGGCCGACGGCATACAGGACATAGCGAGCCGGTGCGTGCCGAACCTGACTGTCCTCCAGCCCGACGCCACCCGGGCCGCTGACGAGGTGATCCCCACCTACGACCCCGCCGGGTCGCTCTGGCTGCGCACGGGCGGGTGGTGCGACTCCCACGGCGCCACCCTCAGGGCGCCGTCGGTCACCCTCAACGTCATTGACCCCGCCACGGGGGCGGTGACCCCCTACCCCCTGAGCTGGAGCATGCGTCTGCGTGCCAATGGCAGCCGCTACGGGAGCCTGACCCTGAGCCGCCTGCTGGACGGCAGCCACCTGGCCGACCCCGCCACCGGGCTGTTCTCCCTGACCCTGACCAGCGGGACGACGAGCGTGACCAGCAACGTCTTCCGGGTCAGGGGGACCCAGCAGGCCGCGGAGCCCGAGCCCGACCCCGCCCCCAGCTGCCCCGACCCCCTCACCACCCTGGTCCTGGGGCCTGACGCCGTCCCCGGTGGCGAGCCGCGCTACCTCTCGGCGAGGCGGGTGTGGCTGCGTGCCACCGGCCTGTGCGTGGACGGCGTGACGGTGGACGGGACCGTGGAGATCAGCGTGGAGGTGCGGCGTACCGACCGCCCCACCGAGTCGCGCACCCTCCTGTACGACGTCCCGGTACACCAGGGTAGCTTTACCGTCCCTTTGGACCTGAGCGAGGCCATTCCCGACGGCCCCGACTCGGTGGGCACCTACCAGCTCGACGTCATGGTCAGGGGACGGCACGCCGCGAACGTGAGCAGCCTGAGCATTGTGCCCGCCCCCACGCCCAGCCCGGCCCCCACGCCCTCCCCCTCACCCTCACCGGCCCCGAGCGTGACGCCCAC
>ERZ772917.1744-NODE-1744-length-11857-cov-5.199627_pt1 | contig 11857 bp, 10 predicted proteins | sample MGYA00511187_ERZ772917 | MGnify/ENA primary metagenome ERZ772917 (study PRJEB29015, sample SAMEA2737925) | human oral metagenome | biome: human oral; feature: human-associated habitat; material: dental | place: China | collected 2012 ... | reverse complement strand
CAACTCATGCCCGACGAATTCAGGCACCCATAATCGCCCAAAAACCGCATCAAGCCGCCAGTTCAGGGATCGTGACGAGCGTATAGCCTGCTTTCGTCAGCCCATCGCGGATCGCCTGGGCAACCGTTACAGCTTCAGCGTTGTCGCCATGCACGCAGATGCTCTGCGGATTGACCGGAATACGCTTGCCGTTGATCGAAATCAGCGCGCTTTCCTCAACCATGCGTAGCACATGGGCGAGGCTAGCTTCCGCTCCGTGGATCATCGCGCCTGGCTGGCTGCGCGGCACCAGATTGCCGTCATCGAGATAGGCGCGATCGGCAAAAATTTCTTCGACGATCTTGAGGCCGATTTCTTTGCCGGCCAGCGCCATCTGCGAAGCGGCCGGCGCCAGCAGGATCAGCGAGGAGTCGAGACGATGCACCGCACGCGCCACCGCATCGGCCACCTTGCGGTCGGCGCTGGCGATGTTGCTCAGCGCACCATGCGGCTTGACGTGCGTCACCTTGCTGCCTTGGGCGCGCGCGCAGGCATCCAGCGCACCGATCTGGTAGATGAGCATGGCCTCAAGTTCGAGTCCCGGAATATCCATTCGCCGTCGGCCAAAGCCCTGTAAATCCGGGAATGAAGGATGCGCGCCGATACTGACGCCATTCTTCTTGGCACGCTCGACGGTCTGAGTCATCACCAGCGGATCGCCGGCATGGTAACCACAGGCTACGTTCGCCGAATTGACAATGCCGAGCATGGCGGCGTCGCCGGCCATAACCCAGGCACCAAAGCTTTCGCCCAGGTCAGAATTCAGGTTGAGTTTTTTCGTCGTATTTTGGGTCATGTTCTTCTCCTGACTGATTTTCTCAAGGAATGCAGTGTTCGATTCAGCAGCCCGGTCCGCTCACCATCTCGATGGTCGCCGCCCACATCTGCCACTGCGCTTCCTGCGCGGCGCGCGCCTGGGCGGCCTGAACAGCATCCACTGCGGCAAAACGCAACGCCTGCCCCGGCCGAACCTGCGCCAGACGCGGCAGATCGGCGGAAATTACCGTGGCGATTTTTGGATAACCACCGACCGTCTGGCAATCAGCCAGCAGGATAATCGGCTGACCATTACCCGGCACCTGAATCACGCCGGGCACAACGCCATCGGAAACGATATCGGCCAGCGCTGGCTCACGATGCACCAGCGCCTTCCCTTCCAGACGCATGCCCATACGGTCACTCTGTGTCGTCGCCCGATATTCGCCGTCAAGCAGATCCGCAATTGATGCCGCCGTGAAATGGTCATCCTGCGGGCCGAGGATGATGCGAATGGGGCCTTCGGCGTGTGCCCAGGGCGAAGCCACAAAATAGCCGCCCTCTTCGCCGACCCCGCCGCATTCTTCCGGCGACAAGACAGCGCAGGGAATCTGTGCATCCAGCGTCAGCGGCACACCGATTTCGGCGCGCTGATAGGTCGAACGGCTGCCCAGCTGCACGGGTGTGGCAAAGCCGCCGGATACGGCAACATAGGCCACGCCGCCGGGCAGAAAACCCACATGCAACTCGTCCTCCGCTTCCAGCGTGACGCTTTGCCAGGCGGGAATTTCAAACGTATCACCATCGACGCGCACCAATGTCGCACTCAAATCACCGCTCAACGCAAAGCGTACCGGCCCGCGCCGGACGGCCAGTTTTGGCCCGGCAGCGCGCACCTCGATACAAGCAGCCTGTGCCGGATTCCCTGCCAGTGCATTGGCGCAGCGCGCGAGCATGGGATCAAGGCAACCGGAAACGGCGATGCCCATGTGGCGAAAACCCAGCCGCCCCAAATCCTGAATGCTGTTGGCGATGCCAGCGTCAACTACTTCGATCAGTCCGTCCATAAAATCCTCGCTCATCGCCGCGCCTCCTCGATCAACAGGCTTTCGCGCACAAACTCGCCGCGTAGCGCCGCCGCTTCCAGCCGCTCAAACTCGGCGCGGTCGACGGCACGCCAATTAACGCGATCACCCGCCGCCAAGAGGGACGGTGCGCTTTCCTCGCGCGCCGAGAACATCGGGATCGGCGTTCTACCCAGCAGCCGCCAGCCGCCGGGGCTTTCCCACGGATAGACCGCGCACATGGCACCGGCAATCGCCAGCGAGCGCGCCGGCAACGCCTTGCGCGGCGAGGACAGGCGCGGCATTTCGAGCGCAGCCGGCAACCCGCCCATATAGGGGAATCCCGGCATGAAGCCGATCATGTAGACCTGAAAGGTCGTTGCCGTCATCAGATCGATCACCGCATTGCGCGTCATCCCCTTCGCCTGCGCCAAATCATCGAGATCAAGCGCAAAATCAGCATCGAAGCAGACGGGAATCGACCAATGCCGCCCTTCCCGGCTGACGGCCTGCGCTGTCTGCGCCAGCGACAGCAACGCCTCGCCAAGCGCCGGCCCTTCGCTGCGCGCTGGGTCGTAATGTACGGTTAGTGAACGGAAGGTCGGCACGATATCGACAATGCCGGCGAACACGCCATCGTGCGGCGCGTCTTTCAAGGCATCAAGCAGGCCGAGCACGCGTGCGTACAGGGCTGGGTCGATATGGTTGCCGAACTCGACCGTCCAGGCGGTATCGCCCAGCGGCAGCAGTTTGAGTGTTGATGCAGATTCATCCATAAGATTTTTATTCCAGAAAATTCAAGCTTTCGCCTGGAGCGCCATTAAATAGCATGCCTTGCATTTAAATGTTCTTAAAAATTAGTAAAAATAACGAGCAAAAATACGCGCCCATAGGTCTTGCCAGGCAAACTTATCGCGTCCAGGAAACAAATCATGGCAAAATTTCGATGCGTGTATTTAATGGCACAAGCTCGTATAGTTCGTCTATCTCGTCGTCCATAACGCTTATGCAGCCATCCGTCCAGTCGCCAAATTTCAAAAACGCCTTGCCCATATACGAAAACTGATTTGGGATGCCGTGTATTTTGATATCGCCGCCAGGGCTTACGCCACGCGCCTTTGCGCGAGCACGGTCTGCCGCGTTGGGATAAGATATGCCTAGATTTTTATGAAATCTCGACGCGGCATTTTTGGCGTTAATCGTGTAAATTCCCTCGGGCGTTTTTTTGTCACCTTCCTGGAGCTTGTGCCCTTTGGGATTAGCGCCTAGCGCGATTTGATAGCTTTTTAAAACTTCGTCACCACCAAGAACTTCGAGCCTTCGCTCGCTTTTTATCGCGCGCAAAGACGTGATTTTTTTATCCTTTAAAAGGGTTTTTAACGGCACGTCTTGATTGATCTGCGCCGTGCCAGCTTCACTAAATTTAGCCAGAGATAACAAACCCACGATTAAAACCAGGGCAAACGTTAAAGCCTTTTGCATTCTCCGCCTTTAAATTCACGCCAGGGAAAGGTCGCTGTTACGCACGTCGGTGATCAGCATGTAGCCCGGCGCGTGGGTGATGCAGAATTCCGGCGCCATGGCCATCACAACCGCCTGCGGCGTTACCCCGCAGGCCCAGAAGACGGGCATTTCGCCGGGAAGGATTTCAACCGCATCGCCAAAATCCGGCCGGTTGATGTCGGTAATGCCGATCTGCGCCGGATCGCCCAGATGCACCGGCGCGCCATGCACGGCAGGCACCCGCGCGGTGATCTGCACAGCGCGGATGGCGTTGGCCGCCGTCATCGGCCGCATCGACACGACCATCGGCCCGTGGAATGGACCGGCCGGCACGGTCTGGATATTCGTCCGGTACATGGCGACATTCTTGCCCTGACTGACATGGCGCAGTTCAATGCCGCCCTCGATCAACGCGTGTTCAAAAGAAAAGGAGCAGCCCAGAACAAAGCTGACCAGATCGTCCCGCCAGAAATCGCGGATATCGCTTACCTCCGCCGCCAGTTCGCCGCGCTTCCAGATACGGTAGCGCGGAATATCGGTGCGGATATCGACATCCTCGCCCAGCGTCGGCAGCATCGGATCGCCCGGTTCGGAAACAGCGAGCAGCGGACACGGTTTGGAGTTGCGCTGGCAAAAACGCAGAAAATCGGTGGCCAGCGCTTCCGGCAGGATCGCTAGATTGCCCTGTGCATAACCGGGCGCCAGGCCGCTGGTATGGGAGTCCCATTCACCGCGGCGAATGGCCAGACGCGCCTCACGTGCATTGGTAAACGTACCGTAATTTGAAGCGCCCGCAGACGGGCAGGAGATTGCTGCGCTTATGTTCGCACTCATGGTCGCTTTCCTCCGCAAAAAGCCGTAAAACCTCCGCTCAGTGTACAACCATCCCGCCCTACGGGGAATGGAAACTTTCCGGAAAGGAATAAAAACCGTCGTATCCGGAACAATGCTGGCCGGCTTGAATGTCGCTGGCTTGACCCGGCTGAAACGCCCACGGGACGCGGGCTACAGGCCGGCCGAAGCCCGCGTGGAATGGGCCTCTCCGGGCATGCTTTTTCGACATGGGCTTCTCCGAGCGGCATGGGCACGCATTCCATCCCCCAGGAATGGCGCCGTTCCCGCAGGGAATACACCTTTCCCGTAGGGAATACACCTTTCCCGTAGGGAATACACCTTTCCCGCAGGGAATACACGGCGGTGCATCTGCTACGCCTGCTTCGCTGAAACGAATACACCCTTCTCTTAAGGAATACCCCCTCGCCGGAAGAAATTGCGCCTTTCCGGAGGGGAACGGAATCTTGCCTGTAAATCCCTTGAACCGTGCGGACCCGCCCGCAGCGGCCTCACGCGGAGAACATACGCCAGCACACGCCGGCCGGAGCAATGGCAGCCGCCCGCCATCGCCATCAACGACGGCACACGGTCGGCAAAACGTCAGCCATCCATGTGCTGCGGCAGCCAGCCGACAATATCAGGAACAAAATAGATCAGCAGCACGGCAACCACCATCAGCATGAACATCGGGAAAGTGTGCCGTGCAATGAACGCAATATCCTTTCGGGTCATCCCTTGCAGCACGAAGAGGTTGAAGCCCACCGGCGGCGTAATCTGTGCCATCTCAACGATCAGCACGACAAAAATACCGAACCAGACAAGATCAATCTGCATCGCCTCGATGGTCGGCAGCAGGACGCCCATCGTCAGCACGACCATGGAAATGCCATCGAGGAAACACCCCAGTAGGACGAAAAACACCGTCAGCGCCAGAATCAGCGCAAATGGCGAAAGATTCAGGCTGACGATCCACTCCGCCACCTGCCGGGGCAGGCCGATGTAGCCCATCGACAAGGTTAGAAAGGCGGCCCCGAACAAAATCATCGCAATCATGCAATACAGGCGCGTGCCGCTGAGCAGGCTTTCGATGAAGGTCTTCCAGCTCAGATCGCCCTGCACGGCAGCCACTGCCAGAGAGCCGACCACGCCGAGCGCCGCGGCTTCGGTCGCCGTAGCGATGCCGGTGTAGATTGAGCCGAGAACGGCGAGAATCAGCGAGACGGCCGGCAGCAAGTGCCGGGAGGCGGCAAGCTTCTGCCGGAAACCCATCGTCTGATCCGGCGCCGGCACCTTATCCGAATTGAACAGCGCCCAGAGCATCGTGTACCCCATAAACAGGCCGGCCAGCACGACGCCCGGCAAAATGCCGGCAATGAACAGTTTGGCAATCGACACATTCGCCATGACGCCATATACGATCATGGTGATCGACGGCGGAATCAATAAACCCAGCGTACCGGCGCCCGCCAGCGTGCCGATCGAAATCGAGTCGGGATAACCGCGCTTCCTGAGTTCCGGCAGCGTCATCTTGCCGATCGTCGCACAGGTTGCCGCCGATGAGCCGGATACCGCCGCGAAGATTGTGCAGCCGATGATGTTTGCGTGAAGCAGTCGCCCCGGCAGTCTATCCAGCCAGGGCGAGAGCCCCTTGAACATGTCCTCGGAAAGCCGCGTGCGGAAAAGGATTTCCCCCATCCAGATAAACAGCGGCAAAGCGGTCAGCGTCCACGACGAGGAGGACCCCCAGATGGTCATGACCATGCTGTCGCCCACGGGACGATCGGTAAACAGCGCCATGCCGATCCAGGCGACCCCGATCAGCGTCAGCCCAATCCAGACGCCACAACCCAGGAGGGCGAACAGGGCCAGAATAAGAAAAGCGGTGACATAAAATTCCATGAAACGCTCCGCCCCTCATTCGGTATGCGGCAGTTCGGCGTCGCAGGCCGCGCGCGTCATGTCATTCTCCGCACCGTTTTCCGTTTCACTCCCGGCCGTATCTGCGGTTTTTCTCCCCGTCGCCAGATCGAACAGTTCGGCGGCGAACGCCAGCCCCAGCAGCGCACTGCCGGCTGCCATGCCGATCTGCGGAATCCACAGGGGCGTTGCGTCGAGGCCGGGCGAAATATCGTTGAACAGAAACGATTGGCGCACCAGCCGAACCGCATACCAGGTCAACAGAACAGCAACCGCCAGCGCCACAACATGGCAAAAGAGATCGAGCCGGCGGCGTCCCCAGCCGGGCAGGCGGTTAAGCAAAAGCGTCACGCGGATATGTTCGCCGCGCCGCAGTGTCGCCCCCAGCGACAGGAAAGCCGCAACGGCCATACAGTAACCGGCGTAGGCATCCGCACCCGGCAACGCCAATGCGGGCAGCAAGCGCCCCACAATACTCGACAGCACCGAAAGCAGCGTCAGCACCATGAAGATCCCGGCCAACCCGCCCGCAACCTGGAAAAGCCGATCAATAAAAATTCGCATGAAATGTCGGAAAAATTTCGGGATACGCCGGCACCTCAGAAAGAAGCCGAAGCAGCCGCAACACGCCCTCGGCGCGGTACGGATGCTTCATCAAACCGCATTCGCAAAAATTCACAAAAGAAAGCGGGCTGCAAAAAGTGCCGGCTGCGATCACTTCTTGAACGCGTCGATAACGGCCTGCCCATCCGCTCCCGTCTGCTTGACCCATTCATCGACCATCGTCTGGCCGATCTTCTCAAAATCCGCACGCAGACGCGGTGAAGGATCGGCGACGTTCATGCCATTTTTGACCAGTTGCTCGTTGTACCACTTGGTCTTTTCCTCGCACAACTTCCAACCGCGCGCCTCGGCAGCGGCAGCGGCGCTGATCACCGCATCCTGGGTCGGCTTATCCAGTTTGTCGAACGCCTTTTGGGAAACAAAGACGATATTTTTGGGCAACCAGGCGTTCGTCTTGTAGTAGTGCTTGATCTGCTCCCACACCTTGGTGTCGTACCCGGACGATCCGGAAGTAATGAACGCCGTCACCGCGCCGGTCGCCAGCGCCTGGCTCAGTTCCGCCGCCTGGATCGTCACCGGCTGCGCGCCGATCAGCTGGGCGATGCGGCTGGTATTGGGGTTATAGGCGCGCCATTTGACCCCCTTGAGGTCGGCCAGCGAATCGATGGGCTTGGCGCTGAAAATACCTTGCGGCGGCCACGGCACGGCGTAGAGCACCTTCAGGCCCTGTTTGGCAAAGCGCGCCTCAATCGCCGGCCGCGAGGCTTTCCAGAGTTTTTCCGAGGCTTTGTAATCCGTTGCCAGGAAAGGAATCGAATCGACGCCGTACATCGGGTCTTCGTTGGAATAACCGGAGATGATGATCTCGCCGATTTCGGCCTGACCGCCCTGCACGGCGCGCTTGATTTCGTTGCCCTTGAACAGCGAACCGCTGTCATGAACGGTGATCTTCAACTGCCCTTTCGTTGCTTTGTCGATCTCGGAAACGAAATGGCGCACATTTTCCGTCTGATAATTTCCCGCCGGGAAAGGCGTCGGCATGTCCCACTTGGTCTGCGCCTGCGCAGCTGCGCCGAACAACACCATCACCGCGGCAGAACCCGCCGTCAGAAACTGCTTCAACATAAACGTTCCTCGTCAAAGAATGGTCCAAAAATCGGGAACCTGAAATCCGGAATCAAAAATCCCAAATCCCAACCAAAAAACCGGGGGTGGCCGGAGATGCCCTATCCACGCGGGTTTCCGAAGGGGCGCCCTCGCCCGCCCGGCCGAGCGTACCCGCTTCCGACCGCGCCTACCGGCACAAGCAGGCGGAACGCTAATCAAACCGGCCCGTGATGTCAATGAAAAGCCGGCCATTTTGCGCCAGCGCCAGCGCCGCATAAATACCGGCACCCGGCTGGGCAGCCCAAAATCGTCAGGCATACCGACCCGAATCTCACGCTGAATAACGCCTCGAAATCGCTGATGCCAACTTGAACTTTCCCATCCGATTGCGTAGTGTTCGCCATTTTTCCCGTTCTCTGAAACACGATCGATGTCTGCCATCCACGCTTCTGAACATCCGCAATCTTCCCCCGCAGCCGCCCGCATTCTCAACCGCATCGCAGAAGCGATCGGCTGCCGCAACCAGCAGGTAGAAGCCGCTGTAGCCCTGCTTGACGAAGGCGCCACCGTGCCTTTCATCGCCCGCTACCGCAAGGAAGCGACCGGCGGGCTTGACGACACGCAACTGCGCACGCTGGCCGAACGGCTGGCCTACCTGCGCGAACTGGAAGAACGCCGCGCATCGATCCTCGCCGCCATCGACGAACAGGGCGCACTGACGCCGGAGCTGGCTGCGCAGATCGACGCCGCCGAAACCAAGCAGACACTCGAAGACCTTTACCTGCCGTATAAGCCCAAGCGCCGCACCAAGGCGCAAATTGCGCGCGAAGCCGGGCTGGCGCCGCTGGCCGAATCGCTGCTCGCCGATCCGACGCGCGCCCCGGAAGACGAAGCGGAAAAATATCTCAATGCCGAGGCTGCCGCGCTCGGCTTTACCGATGCCAAAAGTACGCTCGACGGCGCGCGGCAAATCCTCATGGAACGTTTTTCGGAAGACGCCGCCCTGCTTGGCGAACTGCGCGAATACCTTGAAACGCATGGTCTTGTCACCTCGACGGTAGCCGCAGGCAAGGAAAGCGAAGGCGCCAAATTCCGCGATTATTTCGACTACCGCGAACCGCTCGCGGCCATCCCCTCGCACCGTGCGCTGGCGCTGCTGCGCGGCCGCAACGAAGGCATGCTGCACATTGCGCTGGCGCTCGACACCGACCTGGTCGCGAACGATGCAGCAGCGCGCTCGTCCCTCCCGACCGCAACGGAAACGACGCCGAAAAGCGCCCTCCCCGCCACGGCGGCGACGATGAAAGCCGCCAACCCCTGCGAAACACGTATCGCCAGGCACGTCGGCATCGCCGATCACGGCCGTCCGGCAGACAAATGGCTGGCCGATACCGTGCGCTGGACCTGGCGCGTCAAACTGTTCCCGCATCTTGAAGGCGAATTGATGGGGGCACTGCGCGAACGCGCCGAGGAAGAAGCCATCCGCGTCTTCGGGCGCAACCTGCACGATTTGCTGCTGGCCGCGCCCGCCGGTCAGCGCCCGACGATGGGCATCGACCCCGGCATCCGCACCGGCTGCAAGGTCGCCGTCGTTGACGCCACCGGCAAGCTGCTGGAAACAGCCACCATCTACCCGCACGAACCGCGCCGCGACTGGGACGGCGCGCTGTCGACACTGGCCGCGCTGGCAAAAAAACACGCCGTTCAGCTCATCAGCATCGGCAACGGCACCGCCTCGCGCGAAACCGACCGGCTGGCCGGCGATCTGGTCAAAATGTTGCCGGAATTGCATCTGACCAAGGTCGTCGTTTCTGAAGCGGGCGCCTCGGTCTATTCGGCTTCCGAATACGCCGCGCGCGAATTTCCCGAACTGGATGTCAGCCTGCGCGGCGCGGTTTCCATCGCCCGCCGTCTGCAAGACCCGCTTGCTGAACTCGTCAAGATCGAGCCCAAATCGATCGGCGTCGGCCAGTATCAGCACGATGTTAGCCAGACACGGCTGGCAAAAGCGCTCAACGCCGTGGTCGAAGACTGCGTCAACGCCGTCGGCGTTGACGTCAACACCGCCTCGGTGCCCCTGCTCACGCGCGTTTCCGGCCTGAACGGCACGCTGGCAGCCAATATCGTCGCCCACCGCGACCAGCACGGCGCTTTTCGTAATCGCAGCGCACTGCGCGAGGTGCCGCGCCTAGGCGACAAAACTTTTGAACAGGCCGCCGGCTTTCTACGCATCACGCAGGGCGACAACCCGCTTGATGCCTCCGCCGTGCATCCGGAAGCCTACCCGCTGGTCGAGCGCATCCTGGCCGATATCCGGAAAAACATCGGCGAAGTGATTGGCGATGCCCGCCTCATTCAGTCACTGCGTGCGGAAAAATACGCCGATGAACGCTTTGGTCTGCCCACCGTGCACGATGTGCTCAAAGAATTGGAAAAACCCGGCCGCGACCCACGACCGGAATTCAAAACCGCCACTTTTCAGGACGGCGTCGAGGACATGAAGGACCTGCGCGCCGGCATGATCCTCGAAGGCGTCGTCACCAACGTCGCCAACTTTGGCGCATTCGTCGATATCGGCGTACATCAGGACGGCCTCGTGCATATTTCGGCGCTCGCCAACCGTTTCGTCAAGGACCCGCGCGAAATCGTCAAGGCGGGCGACATCGTCCGCGTCAAGGTGCTCGAAGTCGACCTGCCGCGCGGCCGCATCGCGCTCACCATGCGTCTGGACGACACGCCGGAAAATGCGGGAAATGCCGGAAACACAGGAAATGCAAGGCACACGGGCGCGCCCGCCAAAGCGCAGGCACGGCAAAGCAAACGGCCAGCGCACCCCGAACCGCAAAGCGCCATAGCCGCGGCGTTTGCCAAACTCAAACGCTAGCCGCCCGCCAGCCCTTGTCAACAGGGCGTTTCCGAAAAGGCGCCTGGAAACCCTTATAAACAGGGCATCTCCAGCGCCCCTGCCATGAAGCCCTTTATTCATAAGGCTTCCAGAGGCGCCTGCCTGGAAACGCCCTATCCATATGGGGTTGCGGGCAGCCATTTTTAAAGACCGACAATCTATAGCGGCTCGACTTTGCCAAAAGACAAGGCGGCGAGCTGTAGGTAGTAGTACGTTTAGTACGGCAAGGCGAGCCAACGCCGTATTTTGGCAAATGAGGACGCTATTTCAGCGGGGCGTGCTGCCGCTCAGCGCAACGGCATCAAAAGAAGTTGCGTGGGTGAAGGTCAGCGCGCATACTTTGGCGATTCTTGTTTTTAGTTTCAGAGCACCTGCTCGGAAACGCCTTATCCACGCGGACTTCAGCGGCGCCCGCTTCCTACCAGCTTTGCAAAGCCGCCAGCGACAACGGAACGGATATGCTCGAACGTCTCGACCACCTTGTGCTGACCACGAATGACGAAAAGGCATGCGTCGATTTTTATACGCGGCTGCTCGGCATGCGCCTGGAAATCTTTACCGGCGGCACGCCGGCGGTAGAGCGCAAGGCCTTCCGCTTCGGCCGGCAGAAGATCAACCTGCACATACGCGGCAAAGAGTTCGAGCCGAAAGCCAGTTCGCCGACGCCCGGCAGCCTCGATCTTTGCTTCATCTCGGCGCAGCCGCTGCACGAGGTCATTGCGCGGATCAAGGCCTATCCGTGGCCGGTGCTCGAAGGCCCGGTCATGCGCACCGGCGCGGAAGGCAAGCTGCTGTCGATCTATCTGCGCGATCCCGACGGCAATCTGATCGAGATTTCGGAGGAAGTGCGCGACGGCTGAAGCCATCACCAACGGGTGACGCCACGCGCACGGCGCCACATGCGGCGCCGCGAGAAGCCGCAGACGCTCATGGCTTGGCCCGCGCGCCGCCTGCCCGCTAGCCCGCGTATTTAGGGCGTTTCAGAGGAGGATGCTCTGAAGCCCTCGTAAACAGGACATCTCCGGACACCCTACCCTGAAACCCTTTTTTTATAAGCGTTCCAGAGATGCCTGCCCGCAAACGCCCTATTCACGCGGAGTTGCGGGCAGCCTTTTTAAAAACCAGGCAATTTATAGCGGCTCGACTTTATCAAAAGACAAGGCGGCGA
>ERZ772917.1743-NODE-1743-length-11866-cov-4.698501_pt1 | contig 11866 bp, 6 predicted proteins | sample MGYA00511187_ERZ772917 | MGnify/ENA primary metagenome ERZ772917 (study PRJEB29015, sample SAMEA2737925) | human oral metagenome | biome: human oral; feature: human-associated habitat; material: dental | place: China | collected 2012 ... | reverse complement strand
CGCCCTCCGGCAGCTGCTGGGGGACGCTATGCGTAGGGGCGTGCGCCCCGGAAGTGCTGCCGACATGAACTGATGCTCCGAATGGGTAAGTCAACATTTGAGGTGTCGCATGCTTCCGCGACGTGTGTTTTTCGGTTACTCTTTCGGGTCGTTTATTGGTGTTACCACCTTTTCCGAGGTGTCACCCCGGATTGATTCCATCCGGTCTTACAACCCGTTGCCGATGCGCTGTCGAAGGGCTGCGCGCGCGGGGGCGGCGTCAGGCATTGACTAACTCGCGACCGATGGCGTGCACCGTCTCAACGATCTCTTTGAAGTGCTCCGGAGATAACTTTCTTGCCCCGCTGATGTACTGCGCGAACACGCTCTGCGGCATCTTCATCCGCCGTGCCACAGCGGCTGCATCCAACTCCGGATGCGCCATAAAAAAGTCGTAGAGCGCACTGCGCGTCTTCTTCTTGAAGAAGCCCTCGAAGCAAAGATCCTCATCTAAATCAGGCCAATGCACTCCTGCATCGCTTACGATGTATTTGTTGCGTTCGTCGGGCGTAGCGCGATTCAGGCGTGGGTAGTCGGCAAACGATTCGCAGGCCTCGCGTCCGTCCGAGGTGCGAATCCATACAGCTGCATTCGTCAGCCAAATCTTTTCAATACGTAGCGTTTCCATTATCTGTCATTTTGATTGATTGAAAAACCGGTTCCAAAGCATGGCAAAGTTCCTGATAAATTAGACCAAACTTGCTCCATAGGGAAAGGCCTTTTATACCTTTCTTTCATGCGTCTTTATCGGCACAAAAATCTTTCATACTGACCGCCCTTCGGCAGCTGCTGGGGGACGCTATGCGTAGGGGCGTACGCCCCTCAAAAGCACCTCTCACTATACGTTCACCACCCCTTATTTCGCCTACGGCACCCTCCCACAACATAATCGCGGTCAATTAACCATTAATCATTAAGCAAATCCTTATCTTTGTGAACCAATAAGACGAAACCTCTCCCTCTATCCTTATATGTATGCCCCCAACAGACGATCCATAGCCCCTACTTTTATATATGTGACATAGCCCCTTCAAACTCGACGCCCCTATACCTATTATATATAGCGACCCCCTAACCCCGATCAGGCACCGGAGAGACACGCTTACTCCACCCCACTTCTCACGAAACCCCCTAACAATACATCTATATGAAACGAACATTCCAACTAATGATCATGATCGCGGCGATGGCCATAGCCTTCGCGTCGTGCCGGCAGAACCGGGACATTACTCCGCCGATCGAATTTGCCCCCTACATCTCCGCCTACACTGGCGGCATGATTACCTCCAACGGAACCATCCGCGTAGAGCTCACCGAAGAGCAGCAAATCGTGGAGATGGGTCAAGAGGTGAAAGACGAACTCTTCAGCTTCTCCCCCGGGCTCAAAGGCAAGACCTATTGGATCAACAATCGCACCGTCGAGTTTGTGCCCGAACCAGGTGAGCTTCACCCCGGCACACTCTACAACGCTACCTTCCGCCTCGGCCGCGTCATGGAGGTGGATAAGAAGCTCTCAGACTTTCAATTCTCTTTCCGTGTGCAGGAGCGCAACTTTAGCGCGCGCATCACTTCCACCGACATCACCGCAGCCTCACCTGCCACCGTCACCGTACGCGGCGAGATCCGCTTCAGCGAAGCACCCGACTCCGCCGACGTCAGAAAGATGGTCTCCGCACAGCGCGACGGCGAAAAACCCAAGGTCACGGTAGAGGGAACCGCTGATGCACGCGTGTACCAATTTGCCGTCGCCAACATCGCCAAGAAAGAGGCCGAAACGCAACTCGAAGTGACCATCGACGCTTCCGCTTTCGGCGCCAAAAACAAGGAGACGCTGAAGGCCACCATCCCCGGCACACAGCAGAAGTTCAAGCTCCTCTCCGCCGAACTGATCGAGGAACCTGAGAATGGCATCTGCCTAACCTTCTCCTTGCCCGTCGCCACCACACAAGATCTGGATGGGCTCATCACCCTCAGGGGCGACGACGGCACCACGCTGCAGTGCACGCGCCAAATGCAGGACAATAAGGTGCGCTTCTTCTTTGAGCCTCGCAACGACCTCAAAGAGATCAAAGCAGAAATCTTCGCCGAGCTCCGCAGCACAGACGGAAACGCCCTCGGCGCAGCCTCCTCCGTGAGCCTCAAAGTGCGATCCTTAGCCCCACAAGTAGAATTTCTATCGGAAGGCTCCATCATGCCCGCAGCCGAGCAGATCATCTTGCCCTTCCGCGCCGTCAATCTCTACGCAGTAGACCTGAAGATCATCCGCATCTTCGAGAAAAATGTCCTCACCTTCCTGCAGGATAACTCCCTCTCCGGCTCCTCCACCTCCGAATTGCGCCGGTCGGGACGCATGGTCTACCGAAAGATGCTCCGCCTCGACACTGACGCCACCAAAGACATTCACCACTGGGATAACTACTTCATCGACCTCAGCAAGCTCATTCGCCAAGAGCCCGGCGCCATCTATCGGGTCGTGCTCTCCTTCAAGCAAGAATACTCCGCCTATCCCTGCGACGAGGCACCCGCCGGCGCACGCAACCTCCGCGCGCCAGGGATGACGGAACTCACCGACAACGAGATGACCGAAGAGGATGATGCCGTTTGGGACACCCCGCAGACGTACTATTCCGACGACACCGGCATGGACTGGAACCTCTACGATTGGGAAGAACGTAATAACCCCTGCACGCCCAGTTACTACATGTCGTCAGACAGAATCGCAGCTACCAACGTCCTTGCCTCGAACCTCGGACTCATCGTCAAATCAAACGCCAACAACACCCTTTGGATAGCCGTCTCAAACCTCATCGACGCCAAGCCCCTCTCCGGCATCGAGGTTACCGCCTACAACTTCCAACTCCAGCCCGTGGGCAGCGCCAAGACCGATGGCGACGGGTTCGCCGTGATCAAAACAAAGAATAAGCCCTTCGCCATCGTGGCCACAGCACCCGACAAGCAGAAAGGGTACCTGAAGATCGTGGATGGGGAGGAAAACATGCTCAGCCGGTTCGACGTGGGAGGCACCGAGACCCAGCGCGGACTCAAAGGCTTCATCTACGGCGAGCGCGGCGTCTGGCGACCGGGCGACACCCTACACGTCACCTTCATGCTCGAAGACCGCGAAAGACGAATCCCCGCCAACCATCCCGTGTCCATCGAACTCTTCAACCCCCGCGGGCAGTTCTACTCAAAGCAGATTTCGGCCAACGGAGTGAATGGCATGTACGTCTTCCACATACCGACGCGGCCGGACGACCCCACCGGCCTCTGGAATGCCTATGTGAAGGTCGGTGGCGCCTCCTTCCACAAGGCCTTGCGCATAGAGACGGTTAAGCCAAACCGACTGAAGATCAACCTGACGCTTCCTGGAGACCGGCTCCAAGTCTCCCTCCTGCCCGTGCCAGTGAAGCTCGAGTCCGCCTGGCTCACAGGCGCCATCGCACACGGCTTAGCCGCCAAGGTGGAAATGGCTCTCAGCACCATCAATACGGAGTTTAAGGGGTATGAAAACTACTCGTTTAACAATCCCGCAAGTGACTTCACCTCCAGCTCCACGGAAGTCTTCGCCGGCAACCTCGACGACGCCGGCCGCGCCGCCTTCTCCATGAACCTGCCCACCGCCGCCGACGCCCCCGGCATGCTGCAAGCTAACATCACCTGCCGCGTTTTCGAGCGCGGTGGCGACGCCAGCATCTTCACGCAGAGCATCCCCTTCTCGCCTTTCTCGGCCTACGTCGGCGTAGCACTTAACAATGACAGCCAAAATCAGATTCTTGAGACCGATCGCGAGCACCATTTCGACGTCGTCACCCTCTCGCCCGACGGCCGACCCGTGCCGAGAGAAGATGTAGAATACAAGATATACAAGATAGGATGGAGCTGGTGGTGGGAACATGACAACTCTTCCCTCTCCTCCTACGTCAATAACTCCACCATAACGCCCGTAGCTACCGGCACCGTCAGCACCGTAGGCGGCAAAGCGAAGATCAGCTTCCGCATCAATTACCCCGAATGGGGCCGCTACTTCGTTTACGTCAAAGACCGCAGCGGCGGCCATGCCTCCGGCGGAATAGTCTACGTCGACTGGCCCGAGTGGCGCGGCCGATCGGATAAGAAAGACCCCAACGGCATCAAGATGCTTGCCTTCTCGTTAGACAAAGCCTCCTACGAAGTCGGCGAGACCGCCACAGCCATCATTCCCGCCTCCACCGGCGGACGCGCCTTGGTCGCCATCGAAAACGGCACAGAAGTGATCAGTCGCGAGTGGGTCGACATGGCCGCCTCGGGCGACACGAAGTATAAGTTCAAGATCACCGAAGCGATGGCACCTAACGTCTACCTGCACATCAGCCTGCTGCAACCCTACGCGCAGACGGCTAATGACCTGCCGATCCGTATGTATGGCGTGATGCCGGTCTTCGTGACGCATAAAAACTCTATACTCAAGCCGAAGATCATCATGCAGGACGTGTTGCGCCCCGAAGCCGACTTCACCGTGCAGGTGAAGGAAGAGTCTGGCCGCCCCATGACGTACACATTAGCTGTGGTGGACGACGGCCTGCTCGACCTGACGAACTTCAAGACCCCCGATCCGTGGAATACTTTCTATGCCCGTGAGGCTCTCGGGATACGCACGTGGGATATGTTTGACTATGTCATGGGCGCCTTTGCCGGCCGCCTCGGCTCACTTTTCAGCGTCGGTGGCGACGAAGACCTCCGACCGATGGGTGCAAAGGCGAATCGCTTCAAACCCGTGGTCAAGTTTATCGGGCCGTTTACACTCGGCAAGGGTCAGACACAGACGCATAAATTGAAATTGCCACCTTACATCGGTTCGGTACGCGTCATGGTCGTTGCCGGGCAGGATGGCGCCTACGGAAATGCTGAGAAACGCGTAGCCGTACGGGCGCCGCTGATGGTGCTTTCCTCACTTCCGCGCGTGGTGAGCACAGATGAGGAGATCTATCTGCCGGTCAACGTCTTTGCAATGGAGAACAGCGTGAAGAATGTCACCGTGAAAGTGGAGACCACAGGCAAGCTGCTCCGGCTCACCGATGGCAACACACAGTCACTGACTTTCGCCTCGCCGACCGATAAGCAGGTCTTTTTCAAGTTGCAATCAGGAATGACCACCGGAGTTGAGCGCATCACCGTGACGGCCACGGGCAACGGACACACCTCCAAAGAGGTAATCGAGATCAACGTCCGCAACCCGAACCCACCCATAGTGAACATCACCAACAGTTTGGTGGCCGCGGGTGCATCGGGCATGCTTACGTACCGCACCGGCACAGGTGGATCGAGTGAAGGATGGGCGCGCCTCGAGGTGGCCCGCATACCCTCGCCAGACTTCAGCCGGCGGTTCGATTTCCTCTACGACTATCCGCACTATTGCTCCGAGCAAGTCACCTCCTGCTCCATGCCGCTGCTCTACGTCAGCACCTTCAGTGACGTATCCAAGCAGGAGTCCGAAGCCATCCGCACGAACATCAGCCGTGCCATCCAGGAGCTCTACGGCCGACAACTCCCCAACGGTGCCTTCGTTTACTGGCCCGGCAGCATGCATGAGGACGAGTGGGTAACATCCTATGTGGGCTGCTTCCTCACGCTGGCTCGTGAGAAGGGCTACGAAGTGAACGCCGGCGCAATCAATCGCTGGAAAGCATACCAGCGTCGCGCAGCGCAATCCTGGCGTCCGGCCACGAAGACATCAGCCCGTTACACCTACGATCAGTCAGACCTCGTGCAAGCCTATCGTCTGTACACGCTGGCTTTGGCCGGTTCGCCCGAGTTGGGAGCTATGAACCGGTTGCGCGAGAACAAATCACTCTCTATGCAAGCGCGCTGGCGACTGGCCGCGGCCTACGCCCTCGCCGGTAAGCCCAAGGTGGCCAACGAACTCATCTTCAAGTTGCCCGTCTCGGTCATTCCGTACGCCCTGAGTAACTCCACGTATGGCTCGCCGGATCGTGACATGGCCATGATCCTCGAGACGTTAGTCCTGATGGGCCGCAACAGCGAGGCCTTCGAGTTGGCAAGGCGCCTGTCGCAGAATCTCATTGTGGAGCGCACCTTCAACACGCAGTCCACAGCGTACGCGCTTGTAGCCCTCGGCAGGCTGGCCGAGCGCATGTCGGGAGCGTTGCAGTTCGAGTGGACGATCAATGGAGCAGCGCAAGCCAAGGTCGATAGCAAGCACGCACTCTTCCGCACCAACCTTCCCCCGCAGCCGACGCTGGGCATGGTCACCGTGAAGAATAATAGCAAGGGGCAACTCTACTTCTCTTTGACCACGAAGACCATTCCGCTGCGTGACACGCTACCCGAGGTGGCACAGAACCTGCGCTTGGAAGTGACCTACACCGACCTCGCAGGCGCAGCCATCAAGGTGGAACGTTTGCAGCAAGGCACAGATCTCATAGCTGTTGTAAAAGTGACCAACACTTCGGCCCTGGCGGACTACACGGACATGGCTCTGACGCAGCTAATGCCATCCGGTTGGGAAATCTATAACGAGCGACTCATAATGCCGGAGGATACCGAAGCCGGCGCGGCCGCGACCTCCTATACCTATCGCGACATCCGCGACGATCGCGTACTGACTTACTTCGACCTGAAGCGGGGCGAAACAAAAGTTTTCCGCGTACGGTTGCAGGCGTCCTATGCTGGAGTCTTCGTGTTGCCCGCAGTGCGTTGTGCCGCCATGTACGACGTCGGCGTGCAGGCTCGCACCCGCGCCGGACGCGTCACGGTGGAGCGTTGAGTCAGTAAGGCAAAGCACGTAAGGTCGAGGGCTGATTCGGGCGAATAGATCGTCTCAGCGGGTAGGGTCGGGAGCGCATTTTGCGCATCCCCCTCCCCCCTGAACTATCTTTTCCACCCGCAGCCCTCCACCCTCTGCCTGCAAGCCTATATTTGCCGAACAAATTCTTATTCACATTAATCACAGTAATAACACAATCTAACAACATGGCAGAAGAAATCAAAAGACTGGCCCCGCAAGCCGTCTGGGGTTATTTCTACGACCTCACGCAGATCCCGCGTCCGACGGGACACACGAAACAAGTAACCGAATATCTTAAAGCCTTTGGTGCCAAGCACGGCTTGGAGACGCACCAGGACGAGGTGGGCAACGTGCTCATCCGCAAGCCGGCCACACCGGGCTATGAGGGGCGCAAAGCCGTCGTCCTGCAGGCCCACGTCGACATAGTGCCACAGAAGAACGCCAGCGTAGCGCACGACTTCCTCACCGATCCGATCGATGCTTACATCGACGGCGAGTGGGTCACAGCACGTGATACCACCCTCGGCGCCGACAATGGCATGGGCGTCGCCTTAGCCATGGCTGCCCTCACCGACGACACCCTCAAGCACGGACCGCTTGAAGCCCTCTTCACCATCGACGAGGAGGTGGGCATGGACGGTGCCGTAGCCCTCAAACCCGGCTTTCTTCAGGGCAGCATCCTCATCAACGGCGACTCCGAAGAGGAGGGACGCCTCTTTGTCGGCTGTGCCGGCGGGGTAGACATGAACATTTCCTTCCATTATCGCGAGGACGAACCGGCGCCTGAGGGACACGTGGCATTGCGCATCACGCTCACCGGCCTGAAGGGAGGTCATTCTGGTGTCGACATCCACTTAGGTCGTGCCAACGCCAACAAATTGCTCTTCCGTTTCCTGAAGCAGGCCGTCAGCCATTGCGGACTGCGCTTAGCCACGGTAGAGGGCGGCTCATTGCGCAACGCCATTCCGCGCGAGGCGGTAGCTGTTGTCACCGTGCCCGCCGACCGCGTAGCCGACGTGGAGAAGCTCATCAGCGAGCACCAAGCGCTCTACCGCTCAGAATATAAGGGCATCGAGGGCGAAATCAGCTTCACAGCCGAGCGCATTGCCGATGTTCCCGCGAGCCTCGTCCCGGAGGAGATCCAGGACGACCTGATCAACGCCATCGAGGGATGCCAAAACGGTGTAATCAGCATGTTGCACGACTTCCCCGGCACCGTCGAGTCCTCCTCAAACTTGGCGAAAGTCAAGACCGAGGCTGGCGGTCGGATTGATATTAAGATCCTTGTTCGGAGCTCATCAGAGAGCCGCCGGGAAGCGCTCTATTCGTCGCTTGAAAGTATCTTCTCGTTGGCCGGCGCGAAAGTGGAGTACTTCAACCCCTACGGCGGATGGCAACCCAACATCGACTCCCCGATCCTGCGCACGATGGAATCGACCTATGAATCGCTGTTCGGTCGCAAGCCTGAGGTGACAGTGATGCACGCAGGATTAGAGTGCGGCATCATCCAGGAGGCCTACCCGGATATGGACATGATCTCCTTTGGCCCTGACATTAAGCATCCGCATTCGCCTGATGAGGCGGTGGGCATAGCTTCGGTAGAGAAAACGTGGCGTCTGCTGAAGGCTACGCTTGAGGCGATCCCGGAGAAGTAATCGAGGTATAGTCCTTTAACATGCAAATCCCCCGGACGAGAGGTTTCAATCACCTTTTGTCCGGGGGATTTTTTATGAGTCGGGGGGAGCCAGGCGGTTCAGGAAGGGGGAAACTGCAACGTGAAGGTGTGGAGGCCGTCGGCGGTGAAGGCATAGCGGACGTCGATAGCGTAGAGGCGGGCGATGGCGCGGACGATGGAGAGGCCGAGGCCGGTGGAGCCTTCGCTGCGCTGCGGACCTTGATAGAAACGGTCGAAGATGCGGTCGGAGTCGAGGGCAGCGGGGTGGCCGGTATTGGCGACGCAGAGGGTGTGTGGGGCAAGTCGGATCAGTATGCGGCCGCCGGGATGATTGTGCACGAAGGCGTTCTTGAGCAGGTTGCCGACGAGCGCGTCGGCTAAGGCTTCGTGCATGCGGACGCGCAAAGAGACGTTGGCATCGGTCGGGGCGGTGAGGTGGATGCTGATGTGGCGCGTGGCGTAGACTTCACGCAGATCCTCCTCATGGCTGCGGATGAGGGCGCCAAGATCTACGTCGGTGCTTTCGGGGAACTGTCCGTTGTCGATTTTAGAGAGGAAGAGCAAGGAGCGGTTCAGGCGCACGGCGCGGCGCAGGGACTGTTGCGTCCGGACTACCTCGGCCAGTTGCTGTTCGGAGAGCACGGGCGTGCTGTCGGCGAGCAGTTCGAGGCGGCCTAAACCGGCGGCCAGCGGCGTTTGCAGCTCGTGAGCTGCGTTGCCGATGAACTGCTTCTGCTGCTCGAAGGCTTGCTCAGTACGGGCGACGTGCCGGCGGACGGCGGCGTGGAGTCGGCGGAACTCCGTGACGGGTGTGTCGTCGGTGAGGGGGGCGGCGGGACGGCCCACGGTGTAGGCGTCGAACCAACGGAGCAGGCGGTGCAGCGGTCGCATGCTGCGGCTGTAGACCCAGACGTTGATCAGGAGGATGGTGAGGAGCAGTGAGACGTAGAGGGTGATGATGAGTTGCAGTATGGCGCGCTTGAGGTCGTCCTTGTCGATGGTGGGGGTGGAAACGGTCAGGAGGTGGTGGTTGCCATAGCGGTCGCGGAAGACGATGCGGAGCGTGCGGGCAGGTTCAGTCTCGTTCATCTCGGGAATGAAGATTTGTTCGTCGCTGTAGGCTACGGCGGGTCGGCTGCGCAGCTCATCGTCGCCCACAGGCCGGACGTGGAAGCTGTTGTTTGTGCCGTTGTCCTCGGCCGGCAGATCGACGCCCGCTAACATGCGGCGGATGATGCGTTCGGCGTAAGCCTCGAGGGCATCGTCGGTTTCGTCGTTCACCTCGTCCACGAGGACGGCGTAGCAGCCGATGGCCCACGCGGTGAGCAGCACGGAGAGGGCTACCGAAAGGCGGAGCAGGATGCGATAGATGAGTTTCATGTGCCGCCTTCGTCGTCTTCCTCGGTCAGTTTGTAGCCGACGCCGTAGACGGATCGGATGCGGATTGTGGCGCCGGCTTCGCTCAGTTTGCGGCGTAGGTTCTTCATCTGCGCATAGATAAAGTCGAAGTTGTCGGCCTGGTCCACGTGGTCACCCCAGACGGCTTCGGCCAGCGTTTCCTTGTCAACTAACCGTTCGGGGCGGCTGAAGAGGTAGGCGAGGATGCCGTACTCCTTGCGCCCGAGGGTAAGCTCTCGGTCGGCGACGAAGACCTGAAAGACGGCCGGTAGCAGGCGCACGTTGCCTAACTGTAAGGCGTTTTCGCCGTGGTGCCGGCTGCGGCGGACGACGCTGCGGATGCGTGCGTGCAGCTCGGCGAGGTGGAAGGGTTTGGCCAAGTAGTCGTCGGCGCCGAGGTTCAGGCCGGCTACCTTGTCGTCCGTCGCGTCGCGGGCGGAGATGATGATGACGTTCTCGCGCTTCTTCATGGCCTTGAGCCGCTCCAGGACGTCGAAGCCGCTGCCGTCGGGCAGCATGATGTCGAGCAATACGCAGTCATAGTCGTAGTCTTCGATCTTGTAGAGAGCGGCCTGCCGGTTGTCGGCCGTCTCCACTACGCAGCGTTCGTGCTCCGTCAGCGATCGCGCGATCAGCTCGCGCAGCGAGGGGTCGTCTTCGATGATGAGAATCTTCATAGTTATGAGTGATCAGTTACAAGTTAGGAGATTCGGGTTGGGGCGAGCCTGCGGCGTCCGCCCGGGGTAGTGGGCGGCAAAAATAGATCTCTCCCCCTTGCATGAGGGGAGCCCTTTTCGCGATGACACTCTCGTTCCCTTCACATGACGGGGATTATTTTCACGATGACACCCTTGTCCCCTCACATTTCGGGGTATAATCAGAGAAAGAAGCTCCTACTCTTTGGTGGAAACGTGGCGCCATCACGCAAATAGTTCATTCCCCGAAGGGGGCGGGCGGCCGCAATTATTTGCCGTTCGTTTTCCGTTTTTCGATCCCCCTGTATTTTTGCCGCCCGTTCGCCTGGGCATGCGAGGTCAGTCCCCTCCATTGCGACCGGAAAAGAGAGAGAACAACAATCGGTTTCATTTAATTCAAGAATCAAGAAAAGAGAATGGTAAAAAAAGTGGGGAACCTGATCCCGAACACGTTTTTCATTGCAAAGGGCAGTGGCGACTCCGATTTGGAGAAGCATGCCGGGTCGTATCACATGGCACTCTTTGACGCCGGCATTGCCGACTTCAACATCATGACTTACTCGTCCGTGATCCCGGCCACGGCGCACCCAGTGATGATGGACGAGGTGGATCTGCCGCCCTTCGGCTCGGAGCTGAAGACGATCATGGCCGTCTCGCACGGCTACCAGGACGAGTTTATCTCGGCCGGACTCGTCTACGCGTGGATGTATAAGGACGAAAACTTCGACGAAAAAGCCGGCGGACTCGTCTGCGAGGTCAGCGGGCGCTACCGCATCGAGGAGCTTGAGGCGCGCTTGATCCGCGTCATCAACGACCTGCACCAACGCACCTACAGCCGGTTCTACCTCGGCGACCTAAACTTCGTCACCGAGGGTATGACTATCGAACGCCGCTACGGCACGGCGCTGGCGGCGCTCTGCTTCACCGACTTCATCATGCCCGACTCCGAGGGCGGGAGCAGTGAGGTGGTGAGGATCTGAACGAGGGATACCACAGCACACATCGAAAAAAGGCAGTCACGACGCATTCATGTTCGTGGCTGCCTTTTGTTGTTTTTGATGGGGGCAGTTTGCCGAGCATATTAACGGGCACATTAAAAGGAAAGGGGGAGACCGGAGTGCATCACCCCAGCCACCCCCTTCGTAGACTATTCTCAATTAACGTGAGTTCGGCCTAAGCAGAATTTCCATCAAGCAACTTGCAGGCCTTCTTCTGATTTGGCGGCTCCGGCGGGAGTTCCCGCAAGTCTCTCGGCATTTGCCGTGGCATCGGCGG
>ERZ772917.1742-NODE-1742-length-11869-cov-17.110716_pt1 | contig 11869 bp, 12 predicted proteins | sample MGYA00511187_ERZ772917 | MGnify/ENA primary metagenome ERZ772917 (study PRJEB29015, sample SAMEA2737925) | human oral metagenome | biome: human oral; feature: human-associated habitat; material: dental | place: China | collected 2012 ... | reverse complement strand
TACATCATGGCATAGCGGAGCGCATACTCCAATAAAAATCTTTTCCTCAAAACACCTTTTGTTCGCTGCCATGTATTTTTCTTGTCTTATGATATACATTCGTCCATCATAATTTTTTTCATCCAATTAAAATTGATTTTGGGCGAAACATCAAATAACCGGATAAAAACCAATGTCCTCATAAGTTAATGGGTAAATGCTTGAATCTTTTCTATTTCCGACATGTTTTCACGTTTCAGTCATTTCCCCGGTGTTATTAAAGCTACCGTCTCCACATGGTCCGAGCTCCGTACCCGGATGTTTAAGACATCCCTAATTTTTCTGGTTTAAGGGAACATGTCAACGGTAAAAATAGCAAAATTTCACGCAATGCCGGTTTAAGGGAATACGTCCACACTTTTTTCTACTATAGAGGTAACTATTAACACCTTACTGTCTCCACCCATTAAACTCCCATTTTAGGCAATTAATCACCGTCTCTACCTGTATTAGTTACTTACACTATTATTTTTCAATTTGTATTTTACATCCAAGACCCTTTCAACAGTATCAATATCGTAATCATTAAATTCATCTTTATCCATATCTATTGACTCTAGAAACTTCTCATTTTTTCTCAATGATTTTGCTAAAACTTTTCTATCCTCATCATCAAGTTCTATCTTATAGAGTAAGTTAGCTAGAGAAATAACCATTTTTTTTATGTTGCCGACAATACTCCTTGACCCGAGACCAGCAAAAGCCTGAATCACTTTCCAGTGCGCACATTTTTTCAAAGTCCTGTTCAGTATATTTAGGTTGTAAGCCGAGGATAGGATTTACTAACAACATAGTTGCAGATTCCATTAAGTTAACATAAGAGCCTAGTTCAAATTGTTGAGACTCAGTCATCCTCCCATAATCTGTTCCAAAAGTTTTTATTTTAGTGATTGCATCGGATAATTTATGAGATTCATCTTTTATTCTCTTTATTCTTTCACCTATTTCTGCAATCGCTAGATTATAAGATTTCGTATCTCTCTCACTTATAAGCGTATAGATATTTTCTAATCGTTCTTTCTTATGCTTTGATCTTAGAAAAAATATTCCACTAGTCACAAAAGCTAATCCCGCCACAGCCCATCCAACAGGCCCTGCGAGAGCAAGGAAGGCACTTCCTGCTGCCATCCCGCCCCCACCTGCGGCTAAAGCGCCACCTCCTAACCACGCCAAGGCAGCATTTGTTGCTGCTGCTCCACTTAATGCAGATATTGCAGTTCCAGTAGAAGCGACGCCAAATGTCGTTGCAACCCCCATCGCCGCTGTAGGGCCAAGAGCTGCTACGGCCATACCGGCTCCTATTCCTGCAGCTCCTTGTCCAACGTTTTTCATTTTTGCATTCTCATATTCTACTTCAATATTTTCTACCTGCTGTTTCCAATTTACACTAATTGCCTTCAGTTTCTCATACTTCTGTTTTTTCTCTTCTGATACATTGCGAATACGATCAAATACTTTCTGTATTCCATTTAGAGAGCTGTACAAAGTCCCTTCATAATCTCCTAGTTCATTAATTTTTTCATTAGTCTTTTGGGCTGCCGCTTCTGTTTCCTGTTGTGCTTTCTTCAATTTTTCTTCTGACATCTCAACGTCCTCCAAAATATTTATCAATATTTTTTTTATCTTTCAAAATTTTCTTTTCTGGTACATGGCGTAATCTTGCCAAATCAACTGATTTCTCGAATGCTTTTATATACGCATCACTTTTTTCAAAGTCATCTACAAAAGTAAGAAGATAAGCATCGTCATACAACTTAGACAAGTATTTCAGTCCATCTATGTAATTATTTACAATAATTAATTCTCTAGAGGCAAAATCTGCTTCCATCTTTACATGATGACGGGTAATAGCCATTTTGGCTTCCCCATATAATGAAATAGCAAATCGACCAACACCTACGATATTAATCCGTAAAATGAACTCCACAGGATTGAAATTACCTCCACCTGCAGCAAACGATCTTATTGTCGCATCACCTACATCCAATAGGCAAAAGGTCCCATGGGCAACCGTTAACATCCGTTTCACAGTTGCATTAGAAAAAGGTTCACAAGCTTTCCATGCAAGTTCCAGTGTACGTCTTTCCCTGGGAGTCTCCGTATAATACTTAAAAAGGCGTCGTATGGAATATATAAATCTGACAAGCAGTTCATTCAAAATAACCGGAATAGCTTGAGTCGCCTGAAATCGAAAATCATAACCTTTTTCAAATATACGCAAGGCTATATTATTCAGAGATTTATCTGTTTCTGTTATCTGGAAATCGAGTTTTGATTTTATAGCAATCACATCATTAGTCCAGGCCCAGAGAGGTGAGGGGATTCCCATCCCTCGACTTCCGCTCTTGACCCCTGAAGAAGAACCTGACATATCCGATATTAAATGTCCCAACCAGTTAACAAATCCGCAGAATAATTTACTTACAATATTTCCTCCGCGTAATTCCCAACCATCCATCGCTTCCTGCAAAGAAATAAGCTGTCCATCTGTAACAAAATGAGATGTATCCATAAACTGATCGAGAATCGAAAAGAAGAGTCCCAAGAAGGTAGGATTATGCGCTAAAGATTTAAAATGATGGTTCTTAGCATTCAAACCAAAAATATCTCTGCCGGCATCACCAAGCCCCGTCTGATCATAAGGAACCTTAAATTTTTCTTCTAAAAATCGTAATGCAGAATCGAGACTATCAAAATTTCCATTTCCTGAATAACATAAATTTGCAAAATCTATGGTCCTAGCAGAAAACCACCTATCTGTAATTTTACCAAGAGGAGATTCTCCGGGTTTACCGACCAGAAAAATATCAATTACACCACATAAAGCTCCCAAACTTGCAGCTAATGCATAATCCAATTTATCACAATTCAGTTTTAACTTCTTAACAGAATCTATTGTTTCATTCAAAGCAGTCCGGTCAGATTGTGCCTGTGTTAAAGCATCGGCAATAGATGTAGAAAAGTGAAATCTATCATCCTCTATACTTAAATCAAGAACTACATCTTCTCTTACCATTTCATCAGTCATTTATAGCTTCCTCACCGCTAATTATCCTTTTACCATTTTAACATACACTGATTTATTTTGTGCGTATGATTTTGGAAAATTTACGGTGCTTTTATTCTTTTCCTTTAGCAACAGACAGACTGTCTCCACATGCATGGTCTGGGGGAACATGTCCACCGGCTGGATTTCTTTAATTTCGTAGCCTTCTGATTTTAAAATCTTCGCATCTCTGGCAAAGGTGGCGGGATTGCAGGAAACGTAGACGATGCGCTTGGGATTCATGCCTGCCGCCGCTTTTAATACTTCTTCGCTGCAGCCTGCTCTGACGGGATCCATGACGATCACATCGGGAACCAGCCCTTGCCGGTAAAGCTGCGACATGAGTTTTCCCGCGTCGGCCGCGTAAAATTCCGTATTTTCCATATGGTTCTTTTTCGCATTCTTTTTGGCGTCTTCTATGGCGAGCTTTACGATTTCTATACCAATGCTTTCTCATAGACTCTCAGCCTCTTTACGTTTCTTTTCTGCTTTCGCGCCACGCTCATCCAGAAACGCACCAATTATGCACTCAACAGCCAGAGTTTTTGTCTGACCAACGTCTTTGAGTATGTTGCAAAACGACACATTAGTGCCGCGTCTATCTTTATATTAAGGCTTATATAGTCTTTTTTGTGTTGAGCCATATCTTCATACGCTCCTTCCACATAACAATCCCACTTATAATAGTGTAGGCGACTATACACAGCTTTTCAATACTTTTCAACACAATTGCTCGCAAACTTTTTTCTGCCTTCACTTCATTCGACACATATTCCCCCGTATCATCAAGGCTACTGTCTCCACATGAAACGATATGTCATGATAAATCATATTTAACAACCGCAATGCTAACAGCATGCTTTAATAATACACAGAACCTTTCACCTATTTCTAAAATCCAGGTTATAGGACAAAAGTGACATTAAAAAAGCCCAGATTTCTCTGAGCCATACCACATAATAAATTTTTGTAAATACGTATTTTTATTAAATGCAGTATTGATATTTCTATAAATCTATTGACGTTTCATCTAAAAGAAAGTCCTCTACTCCAATATATAAAATACCATCATCATCATATCGAGGTACAATGTTATTTCTTACTATCACCATTTTTTTAAAGGAATCTCTGGTTCTTCTTAAAGATTCAGTTTCCTGCATTTGTTTTTCTTTTGTATCCACATTAAGTGCTGATTGAATATAGTATCTATTACTTCCTCTATTAATAATAAAATCAACTTCTAAGTTCTTTCTGACTGTTTTTTTGTTCTCATTTTTATAATTATATTCTACGACACCAACATCTACATTTAGCCCTCTTATTCGTAGTTCATTGTATATTACATTTTCCATAATGTGTGATTGTTCATTCTGCCTAAAATTTAGTCTTGCATTTCTCAGACCAATATCGGAAAAATAATATTTATATGGGGATGAAATATACTTCCTCCCTTTCACATCAAATCTCCTGGCTTTTTCTATTAAGAAAGCATCAATGAAGTAATCCAAGTAATTACTAACTGTAAATTGAGATATCTTTATATTCTTTTCTGACATAAAGGTACTAGCTAACTTGGTTGGGTTAGATAAAGAACCAATGGATGAAGATATGATATCCAGCAAATCATCTATTATAGACACATCTTTTAAGATTTTATGACGCTCTACCACATCTTTAATATAAGTGCTTGTAAAAATATTCTTTAAATATTTGCTCTTTTCTTCATGGTTTTTAAGTTGCACAGATATAGGCATACCACCGTATAAACAATATTCATCGAAAGCCTTTCCTTTATCTCCATCATAGCATGAATAAAATTCAGCAAATGAAAATGGATAGACTCTTATCTCATCGCCACGATCTCGAAATTGTGTTAATACATCTGACGAAAGCATCCTGGAATTGCTCCCTGTAATATATACATCGACATTGGAGATTTTCATAAGGCCTAATACAAGATCTACAAAGGATATCTTTGAGTCACTATTTTTCAGATATGGGTTTGAAATTTCTTCTACAAATTGAATTTCATCGATAAAAATATAATATCGTAATACATTATCCCGAATTTTTTCTCTTAGAAAATCATCTAATTCTATGGGATTTCTATATTGCACATTCTTCAAACTATCAAGAGCAATCATGATAATCTGATTTTCATTTATCCCAATAGACAGTAGATATTTTCGATACAATTCAAATAAAAGATATGATTTCCCACATCTTCTAACGCCTGTAATAATCTTTACTCTTCCATTATCTTTTTTATTTATTAGTTGATTCAAATATCTTGGTCTTTCCACTTCCATCTTACACCTCTGTTTAATAAACCTGTATAAATACGCATTTTTGTTAAATCTATTTTTATTATAACATTTTACCCTACATATTAAAGATACTTTTAAAACAAATGCGTATTACTACTTTAATCGTAAATATCAATATAAGAATGTACCATTTTAACGAAATAATTTGTACAGCTACTCTTTCATTTGCATATGATAACGTAAACAATAGGAATCTCGTATCACTTTCTTTGGAAGTGGCAGCAGAAATTCTTTTTCTTTTCTAACATCCATTGTGGTATGTGTCTTTTGTCTACTCAACTGCATTCCTAGTCTCATATGCACACAAAAATAAGGGGTTCCAGCCATAATTACATCTTATTTCCTAGTATGCAAAAACACTAAAAACCCTTATTCTGCTAAGGTCTATCCCTATTTACTTTTCCCCGACATCATCAATGCCACTGTCTCCACATGCATGGTCTGGGGGAACATGTCCACCGGCTGGATTTCTTTGATTTCGTAGCCTTCCGATTTTAAAATCTTCGCATCTCTGGCAAAAGTGGCGGGATTGCAGGAAACGTAGACAATGCGTTTGGGATTCATACCTGCTGCCGCCTTCAACACTTCTTCGCTGCAGCCTGCTCTGACGGGATCCATGACGATCACATCGGAAACCAGCCCTTGCCGGTAAAGCTGCGACATGAGTTTTCCCGCGTCGGCCGCGTAAAATTCCGTATTTTCCATATGGTTCTTTTTCGCATTCTTTTTGGCGTCTTCTATGGCGGGCTTCACGATTTCTATGCCGATGACCCGCTTTGCCTTTTTCGCCAGGCAGAGGGAAATGGTGCCTGTGCCGCAGTAGGCGTCTATGACGGTTTCTCCGCCTTTCAGATTGGCGTATTCCAATGCTTTCTCATAGAGAACTTCCGCCTGCTCTTTATGCACCTGAAAGAAGGAGTACGGGGATACTTCAAATCGCAGTCCGCAAAGAGAAGCGGTGAGCGTTTCTCTGTCCCAGAGGTGTCGGATTTTCGCGCCCAGTATCGTATTTCCCGGCTTGGGCTGGATATTGTGCCAGAGGGAAACGACTTCGGGCAGTTCCTTTTGCATTTCTTCTATCCACCGCTCTTCTTCCGGAAGGGTTTCGGAAGCGGTCACAAGAACGACCATCATCTTTCCGCCATCACCCACGCGCCCCAGTACATGGCGCAGGCTTCCTTTCCGTGTCTTTTCATCATAGACGGAAATCCTGTACTTCTCTATAAACCGCCGGGCAAATTGAAGCAGGCGGTTATTTTCTTCTTTTTGGATAGCACAGGAGGAAACCGGTACGATGTCATGGCTTCCCTGCCGGTAGCAGCCGAGCGCCGCTTTCCCCTTTACAAGGCCTGCCGGTACGGCCATTTTATTTCTGTACGCGAAAGGATGCGCTGCCGGAAGCACGGGTCTCACCAATTTCCCCGATTCGCCGGCGATACGCTCTATCACATCTTTTATACGGCGGTATTTCATATCGAGCTGCCCCTCATAGGTGAGATGGGAAAGCTGGCAGCCGCCGCAGTTTTCATAAACGGGACATTCCGGCACCATACGGAAAGGGGATTCCTGCTCTATGGAAAGCAGTTTTCCCAAGGCATAAGATTTTTTCAGCAGAGTGATTTCCGCGGTGACCGTTTCTCCGGGAAGCGCCCCGGGAACAAATATGGTGAACCCATCCACACTCCCGATCCCTTCTCCATGAACACCCAGATCCCTGATTGCCACCGTGTATGCTTCATGGATTCTGACCTGTGCCGGATCGTATTTCATACCGGCGTCTCCCGATTTCCTGTTTTTCATATTGCCAGATCCGCCACTTCCTTATATCGGTATCCAATCCGATGTACGGCGTCTTCCGCCTTGTTCCTGTCCGCTGTCCGATGGACGAATATAACATATTCATCACATTCCACATCTATAAAGCCCAGCTGAAATCTTTTCCTGCGCAGGGCATTGTCATAGTCGGCAAAAACAGAAGGGGCGGAAATTGACTTGTTTCCATATGTTCTGAAATCCGGCAGGTCGGCAGACACTCCGAAATTTTTTGTAAGCGCGCTTTCGATCCGCCATTCCAGGGTTTCCACCTCCTGCTTCCAATCAAGCCCCATCAGAAAAAAAATATGGGCTTCCTCATCCATGTACTCCATCACATAGAACAGCGTGCTGCCATACTCCCCATCTTCTCCCGCACCTGAATAGTCTTTCAATGTCTCAAAAAAAGATGCCAGCTTCTTCTGCGTTTCTTCCGTCAGGCAAAGTCCCGCCAGCGCTATATATCCTTTTCTTTCCGTTTCTGAAACAAGAGGAAAATCTTCGTCACTCTGCACTTCTTCCTTCGCTTTCACCGCCGGCTCCGGTTTCATCAGCCTTTCCGACCAGGGAAGCCCGGTAAAGGTACTTTTCAGATACAGATAAATCAGCGTACCTCCGCCGATCAGCACCCACTTCGCTTTGGCAAATCCTATGGTAAACCAGACCGCAAAAGCAAAACACCACGCGATAATAAGGACGGCATAAAATATTTTTTCTCTTCGTGCGATCCGATGGTACTCTTCTTCTGTCATGATTCCCTCCATGCTCTGTCTATAATCGGCCTTATCCGCTGCGGCTGCTTTCCTGATCCTGACTTTTACTCCATTCCATTATACATGAAGAATGAAATATAAAAACGCGTACCGATGCACCAGTAAAACCTTTCTCCCGGCAATCTTCCCCGGATCCATAAAGCGAAAAAGAATGGCCGCATCTTTTCAGACACGGCATATCAAGTCAAAAAACTTCTCACCGTTCTTTACAAAAAGAGTTTCTTTCTTCTATTTTCGCCGGAAATGTTCAGCGTCATATTCCCAGCTCCTATCCGAAAACATATCTTACTTGCAAAATCCGCCGCTTGCTGCCTGCCGTTATTTACACTGAGAATATTCAATACTTCCGATAATAATACAGGATGAACATATGCTGAATAATAAAAAGTAAAGTGCCTCTTCCAAAACACACTTTACTCTTTTATTTTATATTCGATTCATCTCATCTAAGGTAAGGGCAAAACTGCCGGCAAAGTGTTCCAGGAACCAGTCCACTTCTTTCAGATGCAGATTTTTTAATTTATTTTCCGTTGTGCGGAAAGCCTCCTCAAATTCGCTGTTCCCCGCCTGTATTTCTTCGGCGCATTTCAGGTATGCCGACAACGTGTCCGCCGCTTTCGCCAGCGGCCATAAAGGATCGTTTTCCATGTCTAAAATATAGGGGCGGTAGGTGTCTTTCAATTCGTCGGGAAGCGTTTCCAAAAGGCGTCCTCTTGCTTTATCTTCTATCTCTTTATATTTGTCATGCAGATCCTCCGTGAAATATTTCACGGGAGTGGGCATGTCGCCTGTAAAGACTTCTCCCGCATCATGATAAACAGCCAGCATGGCACAATGCTCCGCATCGCAGGGTTCATGAAAAATTTTTTCATGGATCACTGCAAGTCCGTGGGCAATCATGACGGTCTGCAAGGTATGCTCCGCGTCATTTTCCGGAAAGGAATTCCGCATAAGTCCCCAGCGCTGTATATATTTCATTCTTGCGAGGTACGCAAAAAAAGTGTGCATTATTAGCCTCCATGTGTCTTACAGAACCAGAAATGACGAACGGGGCCGCTGCCCTGTCCGATGGTTTCGTCTTTTGCCGCCTCGATAGCGCCGGTAAGATACGCTTTCGCTTCAGCAACAGCCTCCGGCAGCGTTTTCCCTTCCGCCAGTTTGACCGCAAGCGCTGCGGAAAGCGTGCATCCCGTACCGTGGGTGTTTTTCGTTTTAATCCGCTTTCCTTCATAACGATAAAATTGTTTCCCGTCAAAAAGGATATCTACCGCATCATGAACCTGGTGCCCGCCTTTCACAAGAACCGCGCGGCAGCCGTATTCCATTATTCTTTCCGCCGCGTTTTCCATATCCTTTTCCGTTTTTATTTCCAGTCCTGACAATACTTTCGCTTCGGGAATGTTTGGCGTGATAAGATCCGTTTCAGGAATCAAAATATCTTTATATGTTTCAATGGCTTCTTTTTCCAAAAGAACGGCGCCTGTGGTGGCAACCATAACAGGGTCAACGACAACCGCCGGTCCTTTGTGTCCGCGGAGAAATTCCGCCACTGCCGAAACGATGGCAGGAGTGCTGAGCATGCCCGTTTTGACTCCGTCCGGAGGAATATCGCTGTATACCGCTTCCAGCTGGGCGGTCACCATCTCCACAGGGGTATTCACCACCATGGAAACACCGGTCGTATTTTGCGCGGTGAGTGTGCAGATGCAGCTCATGCCATAGGCGCCAAGAGCAGCAAAGGTTTTTAAATCCGCCTGTATCCCTGCACCGCCGGAGGAATCTGAACCAGCAACAGTAAGCAGTTTCTTCATCAGTCTTCCTTTTTCAATTTTTTCAAAGCCGGAGTAAAATAGGCAATGAGTTTTCCCTGTTTCCACGCCATATCATAGTCAACAACGGCGATGGACGCCAAATCAGGCTGAATGCCCGCCCCTGCCGCTTCAAGAAGGTAGGACTGGAGGAAAGGATGGTGTCCCACTAAGGCCAGCGGTCCTCCGTCCGTCATGAGATGATTCTCAATCCGCCTGAAATCGCCCTGTAAAAGTTCTTCCGTCAGGTGGAGCCCTTCGGCAAAACATTCTTCCGATAAAATCCTCGCCGTCTGACGGGTACGCATGAAAGGGCTGGCGAAAATGCGGAGCGGCCGGTCTTTCAAAAATCGGGCAAGTATGCGCGATGTGGTTCGCACCTGTTTCTTTCCTTCTTTTGTCAGCCGTCTTTCTCTGTTCGGCACATCTTCCGTCTGGGGAACAGCTTCCCCATGCCGCATAAAAATTAAGTACATCGCTGCCTCCTTATTCCGACTAATTATCCGATTCTTTACCGTTCTTATCCATATCAGCAGCGGTAAAGAATCTTTTTTCATTATACTGGTCTTTTTCGTCTTTGCTGGTCGCGTATTTCACAGATAAATTTTTCCCGACGGTTGTAAATATCTGTTCCACAGGCCCGCCATTGGCAAGAACTCTGGAAATAGCAGCACGTCCGTCCTTCATCCTGACAAGTGCCGTAATTTCATTCTTCATGGCTGTTTTTGTTTTTCCATTGTCTTCAGGCACCTGTACCCGTTCGGAAAGTTCCACGACGGACAGTTTCTTCAGCTGCTCCGGCGCCATGTACATGCGGTCCGCCGGAAAATTGAAATATACGGTGCCATCCATGATGCGGAGTGCCCGCGTTTTGATATAACTTCCGCTGGGCTGGGTAAGCTGGGCATGATCAAGGATAAGCGCTCCCTTCTGCCCCTTACTGATCACCAGGTAAATCGTTTCCCCCGTTTCCGGTTCCCGCTCTCCTTCCCACTTCGTTTCCGTTATGGGTACGTTCACCGCTATGTAATTTCTGTCGTAAAAATCCCCTTGAAATTCAATCGCCGCCGGCACCTCATATTCTTCTCCGTCAAGAAGGGTGGAACGGTACTCCGCCCTTGTCCATACCAAAAAGGCAAGTTCAAAAATAGCAGTGATCAGGACGAGAAGCAAACTGTACTTTCTATTCACGGCGTTCTCCTCCTTCCTCCGCTCTTCCTTCCGGCCCCGCTTCCGTCAAATCGGACAAGAACGCCGATTGATCCGCAGGTGCTGCCGGCTGCCGATCCCGTCGTACGGTCTTCCTTCCCGGTTTCCGCCTTATCTTCTTCACCGCATGGGGAAGGAAAGTCAGGCAGCACACAATAACAGCAGCCGCGCCGATGACGAGGAAGAATATTCCTCTTTGTCCGAAGGAAAGCGCCGCATCAAGGACACGCACAGCACCTGCCGCGGCCAGAAGACATCCGCCGACCCATTTCAGCAGGTTGGAATCGCTCCGGTACCCCCTCCCGATAACTGCCACGGCAAGAAACGCGGCAAAGATGGACACAAAGATGGCAGAAGACACACCGGTTGTCTCAAAAACAGCAAGGGATGCCGCCACAAGCATAATAAAAGGCGTAAGACCTCCGAGGGCAGCCAGCCGGTCCCGTTTGATACCCATCCGGGTAAGCAGGACAGCGTCAATGGCAAGAATGACAAAAAACAAAATCCATAAGGTCCAATTCCCCGAAATGCCCGTCCATACAGAGCTCCAGGAGCCCTCCAGCAGAACGCCGAACACGGCCGCGCCGCCAAAGAGGCGAAGCGCTTCCGCCGCCGCGCCCCAGGAAGAAAGCATGCTGCCCGCCATCCAGGTAAGCGCCGCCGCAAGAGCAAAAAACATCGTCTGCCATAAAAGGTTGGACGCGGTCCAGTAAATAAGGAGAAGTACGCAGACCGCCCAAAACCATGAGTAACAGACGACCGCTTTATGACGCCGTTCTACCAGAAGCCGCACCAGGAGAGGAAGCGCCAAAACAAGAAACACCCATGCCGCCGCTTCCGGCCATCCCCGGTACG
>ERZ772917.1740-NODE-1740-length-11905-cov-134.964219_pt1 | contig 11905 bp, 10 predicted proteins | sample MGYA00511187_ERZ772917 | MGnify/ENA primary metagenome ERZ772917 (study PRJEB29015, sample SAMEA2737925) | human oral metagenome | biome: human oral; feature: human-associated habitat; material: dental | place: China | collected 2012 ... | reverse complement strand
GTTACCGACGAGCCAGTCGAAGCTCTCGGTCTGGAGGGCGAGCAGATTCGGAGCCTGCATGGGCTCAGCGATCTTGGCAAAGTTGATACGACGCGACGCGGTACGAGCGGCGATGTCAGCAGCAGTGGGTGCAGAGGTGCGCGAGGCAGCCAAAGGGGGATCCTTCCCTCAGATCGGGGATCACACAACGCGCACCGCGAGCAAAGGGTTGAGTAGAATCTGCGGTGTCGGGCTCGCGCCCGCCAGGGTTCCGGTCGGGCCGAGGCCCGCGCGGAGGGCAGATACTCCTCGCGCCAATACACACAATGCACGCAAAGCGCTAGCGTACACGGCCGACGTCAAGGACTCTACGCCGATTCCCACCTCATCCTTGCGATTCCCACCACAGTCGCGCATACTGCCCCGCCCGCGCCCTCCGCGTGACCTGAATCCCTCAGCATGATCGGTTCTCGAAGCAGCTGGACCGGTTCGCGCCAGGCCGCTGCAGCCCCTCCGCACTTCCCAGCTGTCCCCGTTCCCACAGCCAACGCCGCTAACGCCGCCGAGAACGTACCTTCGATTCGGCGACTGCGTTCTCCCGCAGACCACTGGGGGCGGACCTCAGTCATCTGCAGGACATCGCAGTTCTCGCAGAGAAAGTACGTTCCCGATCCCCCGCCAGGTCCGCCGACACAGACACCAACCGGTCTCCGACCCGACGGCGCTCCACCAGCCTGAGCCCGACGACGTCGACGCAGGCCGACACCGCGGCGCCCCGGCAGACGACCGGGTCCCGCCCACCTGGTGGTGGACGGGACCCGGTGACGCTGGACCTCCCCAGCCTTCGGCGACCCTCAGGCCGCTTCAGGCAGCGGGGAGAAACTCACTTGAGGGTGACGGTGGCGCCGGCGCCCTCGAGCTGCTCCTTGGCCTTCTCGGCGGTCTCCTTGTTGACGCCCTCGAGGACGGCCTTGGGAGCGGAGTCGACGAGCTCCTTGGCCTCCTTCAGACCGAGGGAGGTCAGGGCGCGCACCTCCTTGATGACACCGATCTTCTTGTCGCCGGCAGCCTCGAGGACGACGTCGAACTCGGACTTCTCCTCCTCGGCAGCGGCGGCGGCGTCGGCGCCGGGGGCGGCGGCAACGGCGACGGCGGCGGGGGCCGCGGCGGTGACGTCGAAGGTCTCCTCGAAGGCCTTGACGAACTCGCTGAGCTCGATGAGGGTGAGCTCCTTGAAGGCCTCGATGAGCTCGTCAGTGGTCAGCTTCGCCATGATGGGCGTTCCTTCCTGCAAAAGGGTCCTGCACCGTCTGTGTCAGCACAGGGTCTGTGTGGTGTGTGGGTGACGCGCGCGGCTCAGGCCGCGGTCTCCTGCTTGTCGCGCAGGGCGTCGACAGTGCGGACCGCCTTGGAGGCGGGCGCGACGAAGAGGTACGCGGCCTTGGACAGCGACGCCTTCATAGCGCCGGCAGCCTTGGCGAGCAGCACCTCGCGGGACTCGAGCGAAGCCAGCTTCTCGACCTCGGCGGCGTCCAGGACGTTGCCGTCCATGACACCGCCCTTGACGATGAGCTTGGCGTTGTCCTTGGCGAAGTCACGCAGGGCCTTGGCGGCCGTGACCGGCTCGCCGGTGACGAAGGTCAGGGCGGTGGGGCCCTTGAGGTCGTCAGCGAAGGCCTCCAGGCCGGCCTCGCGGGCGGCGATGGCAGCAAGCGTGTTCTTCACCACGGTGTACTCGGCGTGACCGGCGAGCGAACGACGCAGCTCCTTGAGCTCGGCGACGGTCAGCCCGCGGTACTCAGTCAGCAGCACCGCACCGGAGTCGCGGAACCTGCCCGCGAGCTCGGCGACAGCCGCCTCCTTGTCAGGCCTTGCCATGGGCCCTCCTTCCGTGGTCTGCCGCAGGCGCCCGAGCCCTGGAACGGAAGAAGCCCCGCGCCGGCAAGGCACGGGGCTCGCGCTCCACCCGGGGTGGAGGGGTCTCGTTCTCACCTGCGCTGGCCTCGCCGCCCGTGGGCACCGAACTTGGTCCCGGTCCTGTGGGCCGGGAGACCTGCGGTCTTTGGCAGTTGCCAGACTACCGGTCCGGCCGCCCGGCTCCGCAAGCGCTGCGCGGCTCCAGCGCGGTGCGATCGGTCACGTGGCCGGTCTCCACCGGGGCCTCGCCCTCGTGTGGCGCCCGCCCCTTCACGGTGGCCGGTCCGCGGGCCTACGGTGTCGTCGTGCCTCAGCTCTTCCCCACGTGGGCCTCGCCCACCGCTCCCGCCCGTCTGCTCGTCGACGGCGTCGACTCCGGCATGCCCCTGTGGGTCACACGCAACCGCAAGGAGCGCAACGCCGGCCTGCTGGGAACGGACGGGCTCGACGGTGCCCTGTGGATCCGCGGCTGCAACTGGATCCACACCTTCGGCATGCGTCACACCATCGACGTCGTCTATGTCGCCCGCTCGGGCCGTGTGCGTGCGGTGCGCACGACCCGGCCGGGGCGCCTGGGGGCGCCCCGGCTGACAGCCACCGCGGTCGTCGAGATGCCCGCGGGGGCCGCTGCCAGCGCCGGGATCGTCGTCGGCAGCGTGCTGGCCGTCGGACAGGCCGACGACGCCCCGACCGCCTGAGGGCCCCTCACGTCACAGGAGGGCGATCCCGTTCTCGAAGACGACGCGGTGGCGCCCGTGGTTCGCAGACGCGTCCCAGTGCAGCAGCAGGATCGCCTTGTTGACCTCGTCCTCACGCACGAACCACACACTGCCTGCGAAGTCACCCGCCTTGCTCCACAGGAAGCTGACGGCCTGGCCCTCGACCGTGTCGGTGTCGAACGCGTGCGTCTGCGCCTCACGCAGCTCGGTGATGCCCGGGTCCTGGAGGAAGCCGGCGACGGTCTCGTCCAGGGTGGCTCCTGGCGGCCCGTCTCCGACCATGACCGAGCCGGGCAGGGGGGACCCTTCGGCGCGGTCCGTCCAGGCGCGCGCCCACGTGACGGCACCGCCGCGCGCCTCCGGCTTGCCGATGTCGTTCCAGTCCCTGCCGACGAGGACGGAGACTCCCTCCGCCTGGCGACGCTGCCAGAGATCGCTGTGCACCGACAGGTCGGGCTCGTCGGTCGTGACCAGCCCGGCATCGAAGGAGGAGACCATGCTCTCGTCCACCTTCGGCCCGAAGAGGACGACGACGGCCTGCGAGCGGTCGTTCGACACGGTCCACAGGGCACCGGAACCGGCGGTGGAGGTGAGCGACCGGCGCTCACCGGAGCCGGTCCTGTCGGTGTCACCGAGCGTGACGTCGGCACCAACGACCTCCTTGAGGGCAGCCAGCCCGTTCTCTGACGACACGTCGTCCTCGGCTCCCGGTCCCCACAATCGCGCCAGGACGAGGTCGGAGCCGGCAACCGCGGAGGTGTCGCTGGCCCAGCAGCGGTCCCAGTAGAAGAGGGCGGAGCCGGTCTCCCGAGTGAAGGGGCTCATGCCCGCGGGCACGGGAGTCGTCAGAGGCTCCATGGTCTCCAGGCCCCAGCCGTCGGGCAGTGAGGCTGGCCCGCGGTCCTGCGATCCGCCGTCGGAGCAGGCCACGAGCGTGCCTGAACCAGTCATGGCTGCCGCCGCACAGGCCCCCAGGAGCAGGCGCCGGGAGAGTGCCATGGGGTTCCTTGCAAGGTGGAAGGACGGTGTTCACAACGTACCGGGCGTGCAAGGTCGGGTGCAGGGGCCTTCGCCCCATATCTGCGGGCGGCCTCGGGGTCTAGGGCTCAGGCGGGTAGTGCGCCGGACGTGAGACAGTGACGACCGTGCACATCCTGTCGACCCTTATCCCGATCCTCGTCACCCTCGCCGTCCTGATCGTCTGCTGCACCGCGGTCTACGGGCCCGCCTCGCGCTTCGCCCGCGGGTATGTCGACGCGCTGCTCCTCGACGTCTCCACCGGTGAGATCGAGGACGAGCCCGCCCTGCGCGCCGCCCCGGGGCGGCGCAGGCTCCTGCTCCCGCGGGTACAGACGGCGTTGTTCCTCCTCGTCGCCGGCGCTGCCGGTGCCGGCGCGCTCAGCTCGGGCAGGTGGTGGGACCTCGTTCTCGCCCTGCCGGTCATGGCCGCGCTGACGGTGGCGGGTAGTACCGACGCCGTCTGCCACCGTCTGCCGAACGGCCTGCTTGACCCAGCCACCTTGTGCGCCGCGCTCGCCCTGCTCCTCGACGCGGGCTGGCGCGCGCTCAGCTCGGGCGAGCCGTCCCAGGCCGTCGCGCCGGTGCTCGCTTCGCTGGGGGCCGCCGCCGGGCTCGGCTTCGTCACCTTCCTCATGACGCTCCTGCCCCTGGGGCTTGGGCTGGGTGACTTCAAGCTGTGCTGCCTCATCGGGCTCTGGCTCGGCCGCCTCCACTGGGCGGTTCCGGTCCTCGGCGTCGTGGCCGGGCTGTTCCTTGCCGGACTCGTCGCCATCGCGCTCATGGTCACGCGCCGCGCCCAGCGGCACACGATGATGGCCATGGGGCCCTACCTCATCGCCGGCGCCTTCGGAGTCTGGGGCTTGGTCGTCCTGTGACCCCGCTCCGCCGTCGGCACCCGGGGCCGACGGCGTGGCTGTCCGAGCACGTGACCGGCTCTCCTCAGGTGAGGTCAGAGGGGCGCGAGGCCGCAGGCGGGGGCAGCCGGACCTCGTCGCCGTCGGGTCGCGAGCGATGAGGGTTACGACGCAGCAGGCGCCCGAGCACAGCGCCTGCGAGCGTGCCGGCCAGGAAAAGGCCGGTGACGAAGAGGTTTGCCAGGGCGTTCGTGTCGAGCTCTGCGGCGGGGCTGGGCATGGCCAGGAGGATGAAGCCGACAGGGACCGGGAGGACGACGAGGGCGTGGAGCATGACGCCCGTGGCCCCACGCAGCCAGGCGGGCGGCATGACGAGCGTTCCGGCGAGCGCGGACAGAGCAGGAATGCCGAAAATGGGCACGAGACTGAGCCACGTCAGCACACCACTGAAGCCCATCCACCCCGTAGCCTCGGCAACGGCGCCGCTGAGCACGACGACCGACACCAAGGTCACGAGGCTCGCCGCCCATCCGAGGACCGTGCGCACCAGCACCACACGCCTACGGGGGCCGCGGTCCTCCGTCAGGTCGATCGTCATGCGGTCGTCTCCTGTGTCAGGCAGCAGGCTGCGGTGGTGGGGTGTCCTGGGCGCCGCAGGTCCTCGGCACCGTCACGAGGAGGGGACGACCCCGGGGATGAAGGTCAGCGGGATGGGCCGGCCCTCCGCACCGTCACGAGGAGGGGACGAGCACCTGGATGCCTGCGGCGATACCGGCAATGATCTCCTCCGTCACGCCTGACCCGGTCAGGCCGACGACGACCATGAGCCCGGACTTCTCGTCCTTGGCGACGAGCAGGTAGTCGTGGCCGGCACCGTCGCCGTAGGGGACGTCGACGCGCTGGACCTCGTCCTCACCGCCCTCGATCTCCTTGGCCTTGGGGTAGTAGGGGTCGTGCTGGCCGAACAGGTCGACCGTGCCAAGGGTCTCAGCCACCTCGACGGCGTCCTTGGGCGGGTACACGATGACCGCCTCCGGGCCCTCGGTCATCCCAAGCAGACGCACCGTGGTCGCGGAGTCGTTGAAGTCCGGCGTGTCCTGGAGGACCCAGTCCCAGCTCGACACCTGGGCGCCCTCGGGGACGGTCACCTCCTGCCACTGGGGAGGCACGGCCACCGACAGCAGGCCCTTCTCCTTGCGCACCCACCCCTCGGGCACCTCGGGGGACCCCGAGCAGGAGGCCAGAGCACCAGCGCCGATACAGGCAACCGGGAGGGAGAGGACGGCGCGGCGACGCATACCCTCGGCAGGGATGTCAGAACGAGTCATGGGCTTCTCCTCAGGTCATGTCGGGCGGGTATGGAGCGGCGGACGGTGAGCCCCGGGTCTAGAAGCTGTCGCGCAGCAATCGGTCCGGGTCACGACGCAGCAGACGCCCGAGCACAGCACCGATGAGCGTGCCGACGCTGATGACGCCCACCAGGAAGACTATGAGCATTCCGGTGACGAACTCCGAGAAGGGCCCGAACATGGAGAAGAGGTTGAAGGCGATCGGGACCGGGAGGACGACGAGGGCGTGGAGCAGCGCGCCCTTGGCCCCACGCAGTGCGGCGGGGGGCATGACGAGCGTGCCTGCGAGCGCGGACAGGATCGGCACGACAAGGGCGAGCAGGACGTTGAACCATCCGGTCGCGGGACCGACGGCCTTGATGATCTCACGGGCCACGAGGTAGCCGACGAGGCTCGCCGCCCATCCGACGACCGTGAACACCAGCAGGGAACGCCCACGAGGGCCGCGGTCCTCCGTCACGTCGGTCATCGTCATGTGTTCGTCTCCTGTCGTAGGCAGCGTGCTGCGGTGCGTGCGACATTCTAGGCGGTCCGCGTGGCGGTGGTCGGTGCGAAGCCGGGGACCGCTCCCCACCGTGGCCGTGTCACCACGACCCTCCTGACGCGCCTCCACCGGTGTTTCCTGCTGATTGCCCGTCGCACACGTCGTTGTTCCGCCGTAGGCGCGGGGCCCCGGGCCCCGTGGGCGACTCAAGGTAGGTCGAGCTGACGACGTTCTGGTCCTCGTTGGAGAAGGAGAATCCCAGGCCGAGCTTGAGCCCGAGGGCGACCTCGCCCCCCAGGCGAACTTGCCGTTCTTGACGTCGTAGACGGTGTGCGAGCTCGTAGCTCCCTCGTACATCGCCTGTCCCATCGGGTCGCCCGGGGCGGGCATCGAGGGGTCGAGGATGTTCGACGGCAGGAGGATGTTCCCTCCGGCCCCCGCTGACGTCATGTTCGCCGCAGCCCAGCCCTCAACCACCGGGCGGTTGGCATCGGTCACCTCGATCGTCGTCTTGGTGACGTGGGCGTGATATCCCGATCCCTCACCGTTCACGGTGCCCTTCTTGTTGCCGATCTTGTTGACGGGACCGTTGGTCCCCGACCACGTCACGTTGCCCGAGGTCACCTGGTTGAAGGTCACGCTTGACAGCCGAGGCTGGCCGTCCGGCCCGGGCTTGAAGCTGTAGGTGACCGTCCCGTTGTATGTCCCATTCCCGCCGATGCCGAGGAACGTCATATTCGCTCCACCACCGATGCTCCCCTCGTAGCCTGTCGTCACGGAGTACTCGCCCTCGTGACCGGCACGGCGATCATCGGTACGCGTGTACGACGTGCTCACGGAGGCCTTCGCGAAGATACCCATATTGGGGTTGAATGCCTCCTCGCCGAGCTCCTTGTTGTCATGGCCGAATCGCAGACCGACGTCGCCGTTGGCATGCTCCTCCGCCTTGATGGTCGTCGAGGTCTTGTCAGGCGGCCGCGGCGCAGAGGGCTGGTTGCCTGTGACGAGGGAGTACCCGGCATAGAGGGGATCAGAGGCGAGCCTCATCACGTGGCCGACATACGCCTGGTACTGCTGGACGAAGGCGTTCATCTCCTCCTCGGAGCCGAACTCCCACGTGTCGCCGTTCTTGGCATTGATACTCCCTCCGGCAGACAGGTCCGCGCCGATGCCGGAGTCGCCGATCTCCCCCTTGGTCCCGACGCCCACCTCGCCTCCAACACCGAGGCCCCCGGAGGCGACCACTCGGTAGCGAGTCCTGATATCCCCTGTCTCAGGGTCGTAGTACTGCTCGCGCTGGGTGAGGAAGCTGAAGTCTGGCGAGAGCTTGACGACTCCGATCTTGGTGTAGCCCGATGAGCCGTCCTGATGGGAGGAGACGACGCAGTCCTTCGGGCGGCGCGGGTCCACAGGCTCCCGACCTGAGGGCACCGTCGGCTCTGTCGGTTTGCTGCCGCAGGACTCGTTGAAGATCTTGCAGATCTCGTTGCGCACTCCGGTGGCGACGTCCTGGCCGACCGGCGTCATCCCCACCGCCAGCGCCCCCACGAGGATGACGACGACGACGATGACACCCGCGTACACCGCCGAGCCCGCACCCACCTCACCACGACGCACCCGGGCAATCACTCGAGGCACGCTGGTCCACCCCATCATCGTCTCCTCTCTGCGCCGCACACACACGTGACCTACATCAAGGTTACGAGCGTGATCGGCACAGAGTCAGGGGCGCCCGCCCTCGGTCCGCCCCGCGGCAGACGGCGTTCGTCACCGGCACCGAGGGCGAGCCGCCCCAGGCGGACGGGTCAGGAGGTCACTCGCACACCAGGTTGTCCTGGCGCTGACGGGGCGCTCCCGGAGACGACGGCGAGGCCAGGTACGTCGAGCTCACCACGTTCTGGTCCTCGTTGGAGAAGGAGAATCCCGCACCGAGCTTGAGCCCGAGGGCGACCTCGCCACCTAGGGCGAACTTGCCGTTCTTGACGTCGTAGACGGTGTGCGAGCTCGTAGCCCCCTCGTACATGGCCTGTCCCATCGGGTCACCCGGAGTGGGCGTCGAGGGGTCGAGGATGTTGCCGGGCACGAGAAGGTCCCCGCCGTAGAGCGACGCCTCCCTGTTGTGCGCCGCCCACGACTCGACGACCGCCCGGTTGGCGTCGGTCACCTCGATCGTTGTCTTGGTGACGTGGGCGTGCTTGCCCGAGCCCTCACCGCTGACGGTGCCCTTCTTGTTGTCGATCTTGTTGACGGGACCGTTGGTCCCCGACCACGTGAGGTCGCCCGAGGTCACCTGGTTGAAGGTCACGCTCGTCAGAGCAGGGTTGCCGTCCGGCCCGGGCTTGAAGTTGTAGGTGATCGTCCCGTTGTAGTTCCCGTTGCCGCCGACACCCACGAAGACCGCGTTCACTCCTCCGCCGATGGTCCCCTCGTAGCCGTAGGTCAAGGAGTACTCGCCCTCGTGACCGGGACGGTGGTCCTCGGTGCGTGTGAACGACTTGCTTCCCGAGGCCTTCGCATACACACCCGCATTGAGGTTGAGGCTCTTCTCACCGGTCTCCTTGTTGTCCTTCCCCAGGCGCAGCCCGGCGTCACCGTTGGCAAGAGCCTCAGCCTTGAAGGTCAGCGAGGTCTTGTCAGCCGGCCTCGGGGGCTTGGGGTAGTCGCCCGTGAAGAGGGTGTAGCCGGCGTAGAACGGGTCGAATCGGGATCGCAGCACGTTGAAGCGATACTCCTCGTACCCCTTGATGAAGGCGTTCATCTCCTCCTCGGAGCCGAACTCCCACGTGTCACCGCTCTTGATGCCGACGTTCAGCTCAGCGGACACGTCAGCGCCGAGGCCGGAGTCGCCGACCTCGCCCTTGGTCCCGACGCCCACCTCGGCTCCCAGGGCGCCACCCTCCGTGGCGACCACCCGGTAGCGGGTCCTGACCTCTCCGGTCTTCGGGTCGTAGTACTGCTCGCGCTGGGTGACGAAGCTGAAGTCGGGTGCGACCTTGACGACGGCGACCTTCGCGTAGCTTGACTGGCTGTCCTTGTGGGAGGAGACGACGCACTCGCCCGGTCTGCGCGGATCCACCGCCGGGGGCTTGTCACCCTCACTGTCCGCGCAGGACTCGTTGAAGATCTTGCAGATCTCGTTGCGCACACCGGTGGCGACGTCCTGACCGACCGGCGTCATCCCCACCGCCAGCGCCCCCACGAGGATGACGACGACGACGATGACACCCGCGTACACCGCTGAGCCCGCACCCACCTCACCATGACGCACCCGGGCCATCACCCGGTCCAGACTCACCCGCTCCACGACTGGCTCCCCTCATCGCACCACACACACGTGACCTACGTCAAGGTTACGAGCGTGATCGGCACAGAGGCAGGGGCGCCCGCCCTCGGTCCGCCCCGCGGCAGACGGCGTTCGTCACCGGCACCGAGGGCGAGCCGCCCCAGGCGGACGGGTCAGGAGGTCACTCGCACACCAGGTTGTCCTGGCGCTGACGGGGCGCTCCCGGAGACGACGGCGAGGCCAGGTACGTCGAGCTCACCACGTTCTGGTCCTCGCCCGAGGAAGACACACCCAGGCCGAGTTTGAGCGCCAGGGCGACCTCACCACCCACGGTGGCATTGTCACTGTCGACGTCGTAGACCGTGTGGGAACTCGTGGCCCCCTCGTACATGGCCTGCGCCATCGGGTCGTCCGGCACGGGCGCCGAGGGATCGAGGATGTTTGCCGGAATGAGGGCGACATTGGGATGTGGGAGGTCCGTCCCAGGAGGGCTGATACTTCTACGGTGGTGGTCTTCAGCTGAGTTTTCCAGGTTCTGCGCCGCCCACTGCTCGACAACCGCACGGTTGGCATCCGTCACCTCAAGCGTCGTCCTGGTGACATGAGACTGCGTGCTTGTGGCCTCACCGCTGAATTTGCTCTTCGTGTCGTCGCTTTGACCAATGGGGCCGCTAGTCCCTGTCCAAGTGAGGTCCCCAGTTGTCGTCTGGTTAAAGGTCACGCTCGACAACTGGGGCAGACCGTCCGGCCCGGACCTGAAGTTATAGGTGATGGCCCCCGTGTAAGAGCCCGCCCCTCCGAGACCGACGAACACGGCGTTGATGCCCCCACCGATCGTCCCCTCGTAAGTGGTCGTCAGCGAGTACTCGCCCTCGTGACCGGGACGGTGGTCGAAGGTGAGCGTCGCGGCTTCGCCATGCGAGGCCTTGGCGTACAGGCCCGCGTTAAGATTGGTGCTCTTCTCTCCAGTCTCCTCGTTGTCCTTGCCGACGCGCAGGCCTGCATCACCGTTGACGAGGGCGCCCGACTTGACAGTCCACGAGGTTTTCTCGGCATGCCTTGGTGGCTGGGGCCAGGTGCCTGAGAGCAGGGCATATCCGGCGTAGAACGGGTTACCGAGATTAGTCAGACGCGTGTTGTACTTCTCATACTGCTCGATGAAGGAGTTCATCTCCTCCTCGGAGCCGAACTCCCACGTGTCGCCGACCTGGCCACTGCGACTATTCTCCATCGACAGGTCTGCACCAATACCCGAGTTGGCGAACTCTCCCTTGGTCCCGACCCCTGCCCCGGTCCCTGCTCCAAGTCCGTGGGTAGCCACGACCCGATAACGGGTTTTGATCTCGCCGGTCTTGGGGTCGTAGTACTGCTCACGCTGCTTGAGAAGCCCAAAGTTCTGGCCGATTTTGACGACACCGATCGTCGTGTCAACCGAGTGGTTGTCCTTGTGGGAGGAGACGACGCACTCACCCGGCCTGCGCGGGTCCACCGCCGGGGGCTTGTCACCCCCGTCAGCCTCCTCACTGCCCGCGCAGGACTCGTTGAAGATCTTGCAGATCTCGTTGCTCACACCAGTCGCGATATTCAGACCGACCGGCGTCATCCCCACCGCCAGCGCCCCCACGAGGATAACGACGACGACGATGACCCCCGCGTACGCCGCCGAGCCCGCACCCACCTCTCCACAACGCACCCGCCAGACCGCCTGGTACAGACCTGTCCGCTCCATGGTCGGCTCCTCTCCCAACGACGCAAGCACGGGACCTACGTCAAGAATGCGGGTGTCACCGGCAGCGAGACAGGGGCAGCATTCCCCGGTCCGGCCCCGCAGAGGACGAAGGCCATCACCGGCACCGAAGGCAAGCCGCCCCAGGCGGGCGGGTCAGCCGCACACGAGGTTGTTCGCACGCTGACGCGGCGCTCCCGGAGACGACGGCGAAGCCAGGAAGGTCGAGCTCTCCACCGTCTGGTCCTCGTTCGCCAGGGAGAATCCCCCACCGAGCTTGAGCCCCAACGCCGCCTCCCCTCCCAGGGAGAAGTCGTCGCCACTGACGTTGTAGGTCGTGCGCGTGCTGCTCGCCTCCTCGTACAGCAGCTGCGCCATCGGGTCGCCGTTGGCGGGAGGCGCGGACGGGTCGAGGACGTTGGACGGCAGGAGGAAGAGGGGCTTGTCGACCGGCCCCAGCTTGGTCGAGTTCGCCCTCCACGCCTCGACGACGGCCCGGTTGGCGTCCGTCACCTCGATCGTCGTCTCCGTCACGTAGGACTTGTTCACCAGCGTCCCGTTGTACTCAGCGCTG
>ERZ772917.1738-NODE-1738-length-11918-cov-6.121892_pt1 | contig 11918 bp, 13 predicted proteins | sample MGYA00511187_ERZ772917 | MGnify/ENA primary metagenome ERZ772917 (study PRJEB29015, sample SAMEA2737925) | human oral metagenome | biome: human oral; feature: human-associated habitat; material: dental | place: China | collected 2012 ... | reverse complement strand
TTCCGTCCCCTCGCGGGGTTGAGCTGCATAAACCTGCTCTTTGGGAGGTTCTCAAGCAGTGGGCACCTGCTAGTTTCCGTCCCCTCGCGGGGTTGAGCTGCATAAACCTACTTTTTAAGCTGGTGTGGGACCCGGCACTTCTCAAGAGTTTCCGTCCCCTCGCGGGGTTGAGCTGCATAAACCGTGGCTTGCCATTAATTTGTATCAGCGCTTTACCGCGAGGTTTCCGTCCCCTCGCGGGGTTGAGCTGCATAAACCCATCACCCAGGACGTGTTGAGCGAGTCCATCGACGAGCCGGTTTCCGTCCCCTCGCGGGGTTGAGCTGCATAAACCGGAATGGCGAGACTTACGATTGGACTGTCTTTATTGTAGAGTTTCCGTCCCCTCGCGGGGTTGAGCTGCATAAACCGAGTGGACTACCTTCCTTGTAGAGAAATTGAACAAATGGCTTGTTTCCGTCCCCTCGCGGGGTTGAGCTGCATAAACCGTGGCCGTGGTCTGGGTGGGCATCAAGCTCTATAGGCGTTTCAGTTTCCGTCCCCTCGCGGGGTTGAGCTGCATAAACCTGGAGATGACGGCGTGGACTCAGATAATGCCTGGTAGGGGTTTCCGTCCCCTCGCGGGGTTGAGCTGCATAAACCGTGACATGAAAGTCTATCGCGGAAAAACGGTTGTTTTGGACGTTTCCGTCCCCTCGCGGGGTTGAGCTGCATAAACCTTCTCGGTTGTCAGGCCTTGTCTCGCGCCTAGTCCTATAGTTTCCGTCCCCTCGCGGGGTTGAGCTGCATAAACCTGGAACTGGCTCATCCCATGAATATCCAAGCTCTTTATGAGTTTCCGTCCCCTCGCGGGGTTGAGCTGCATAAACCATAGGACGCGGATGGATGGGGGCGAGGGATACGCTGACGTTTCCGTCCCCTCGCGGGGTTGAGCTGCATAAACCTCGTTTGGGATCCAAGTTTGCTCAAAATCCCTGATTGGAGTTTCCGTCCCCTCGCGGGGTTGAGCTGCATAAACCTTCTTCCCGCTGCCGATACTGGTAAGTGCTTCCTCGTCAGTTTCCGTCCCCTCGCGGGGTTGAGCTGCATAAACCAACAACGTCACTCGTAAAGATCTTGCAATCATTCTCGCGCGTTTCCGTCCCCTCGCGGGGTTGAGCTGCATAAACCGATCCATCATTGACTGTGATACACTGCGTAGATCGTGTGGGTTTCCGTCCCCTCGCGGGGTTGAGCTGCATAAACCTGTACATAGTCTCGTCGCTCACTGCCACGGCAGCGAGAGTTTCCGTCCCCTCGCGGGGTTGAGCTGCATAAACCTTCCAGGAAGGCCAATGACAATGTGAAGCTGTATGGCTTCGTTTCCGTCCCCTCGCGGGGTTGAGCTGCATAAACCGTGGTTGGCTATTAATCTCTTCCAGCGTTTTACCGCTCTGAGTTTCCGTCCCCTCGCGGGGTTGAGCTGCATAAACCATGCTCTTATGCATTTTCTCGCTGGGGTTTTCCCTCGAGATCGTTTCCGTCCCCTCGCGGGGTTGAGCTGCATAAACCTAGTGATGAACAGCGTGATTACAATGTTGCTACTTTTCAGTTTCCGTCCCCTCGCGGGGTTGAGCTGCATAAACCTGCTCGCGAGGACAGGCTTCTCCTCGCGATAGACGAGGGTTTCCGTCCCCTCGCGGGGTTGAGCTGCATAAACCTTGAAAGGAGGTAAAAAATGAAAGCGTTCATGACCAACTAGTTTCCGTCCCCTCGCGGGGTTGAGCTGCATAAACCCGGGCAGCGAAGAGGAGAAGAAAATGAAAAGCATTACACTCGTTTCCGTCCCCTCGCGGGGTTGAGCTGCATAAACCGTTGCCAGGAGTCAGGATGTCCTAGACCAGATCAGTAATAGTTTCCGTCCCCTCGCGGGGTTGAGCTGCATAAACCGCGATATAAGTGATGCCATCAAGGTACTTAGTAGCGAGTTTCCGTCCCCTCGCGGGGTTGAGCTGCATAAACCAACTTTTGCTTGTCCGAAGATGAAAACCACAATCCGTGTGTTTCCGTCCCCTCGCGGGGTTGAGCTGCATAAACCTCCTGACAAGAAGTCAGATATAGAGGATTTTATCGGCTCCGGTTTCCGTCCCCTCGCGGGGTTGAGCTGCATAAACCACTAAGTCTAAGGTGGCTTCAAGGAAGGCCAATGACAAGTTTCCGTCCCCTCGCGGGGTTGAGCTGCATAAACCGTTATTGCGGTGATTATGTGAATAAACAGGTGTTCTCTTGACTGTTTCCGTCCCCTCGCGGGGTTGAGCTGCATAAACCTCTATTGACATCTACGATAAAATGTGCTTAGGGCATGCATGGTCCTACTAGTATACACCGTCTCTCCCGCACGGATCATCATTCTTCGCACCACATTCGAATGCGCGTCATTCTCCTCAGAGAAAAATGCTCTCCTCCAGAACATGCTCACTATACAGCCCGTAGACCGTCGCCTCGCAGTTTCCCGCAATCCTAAAAATCTGGACGCTGTCATTGGGGTTGTAGTATGTCTTTGCCAGCATCAGCTTCTCGATCGAAAGAGAAAGCTCTCTTATCTGCGATCGTTTGAGCTGAGCCTCGAACACCGACTTTTGCACACGCGTGGCGTAGCTCTTAAGAATCTTGACCAGGCAACGGTACTTCTTTGCATCCGATATGTCGTAGAAGATCAGCGTGTAAAAGCGATCCTCGGCAGGCGACGTGCCACGTATCTTGCCATGGGCGACCTGCTGCACCTGGGGAGACGAGCCGCTCATGAGCTTGCCTTCCAGACATAGGGGACGTATAGACCTGCATCGCCACGATCGATGGCCTTGATCAGCTGCTCGATCTTCATGTCAAGCATAGCCTGGAAACCAAACGACTTCTGACTTCCCGAGTCCAGGAAATACTGCTGGTTCTTGGCGATGATGTCCGAGAAGCGTGCTGTCAGCCTCTTTGACGTCTCTCGATTCATATACAGTGCCCCAGCATCACTCCTGTTGAAGTCCCCGATCTCGACTTCCCCGTCGTTCACGAAGTCAATGACGGTCTTGTCAACCAACGGCGCACGATACTCCTCTATCAGGTCGGACGACAGGGCGGCATGCCCCAGTTTGATCTTGTGCATATAGGCAAAGTATGGATGCAGGCCATGACGCTCTATCGCGCCGATGATGTTTCGGTAGAACAGACTGTAGCCATACGAGAGCATGGAGTTCACCGGGTCCCTCGGTGGCCTTGTGCTTCTTCCCTCAAACGCGAACTCATCCCTCTTCAACAGCTTGGGGAGGCAGGCGAAGTACGTTCTTGCGGCATTGCCCTCAAAACCCAAGACCATATCGACGCTATCGGCAGCTTCCAGGTTCTCCAGCGAATGCAAGAGGCCATGGAGCTCCTGCTCCTCGAATGTATGGATCTCTGGCAGTGACATGAGGAGCGTGATGCTGTTCTTGATCTTTGCCGAGACGATCTGCTTCGTCCATTGCAGGCAGAATGACGGGTCGTCCGTAAGGTAGATCTGCCTCTTCTGTCGTATGGGATTGATGGACTCCTGCGAGCTTATACCGCCAAAGTAATGCCCGTCGAGAGAGTAGTAGGTTATCGGCACGCACTCTGCTATGCACTTACGGATCAGCTGGGTTGATAGCTGGGCCATGCCATACACTGCGATTCCGTCAACCGCGTGAAAGGGAACCTCTCGTATCTTCTCCCCACCAAGACGCTTGATGACCACTTGTCCGTCGGTACAACCGAGCTTGAGATCGCTCTCCGTAAGATACAGATATGCCACTTGTGTCAGCCTCGTTTTTGCTACAGGAGTTTGCAGATTGCCTCGTTGATGCGCTTATAGAGTCCAGGCCTCACCTCGTTGAGCTCGAGCAGGGACTGCATCACCTCCTCCATGGTCATGCCACCATTGCGCTCTATGTCTTTCTTGTTGATAGGAACAATTGCGTGTGCGATCGTATTTCTATTTTTAGGGGCATGCTCAAAGTCATATAGTCTATGCAGCCTTTTGATAAGTTGGTCATCCTGGCAATACTCACCAACCAACTTTGCAAGTATAGAGTTGCTTAGGTACGGATTCCTCAAACGTTTGCCCCCTTCAAGAGGGATGATCCTACATAGCCTGGCGTCTCTACTGATAAGCTCCGCATCATACGTATAGTTTCCCGGCTTAGAGGGCCGCTTGAGATAGCGACGGTCCGGTAGCACAGGCCGCAGATGTCGCAACATCGTCTCTGTTATCGCAGGGGTCAGCGCCCTCATGAAGTCTGCCCAGCGTCCTTGTGCTAGCATGACCTCAAGTATGGAGATATACTCCGCCACCATACCGGTAGCGCTCGACGAATATGCAATGTCACTGCGCGCGAAGACTTGGGCAGGCTTCTGCCCATTAAGATTCAATCTGTCGACTGCGGCCTCTATCATCATCCGGGCCTCTGGCGAGATGGTCCTCGCCTGCTTCGCAAGACTTGCCGCAGCTACGTAGTTATACTCATCGATCAGGGACCGAATGTTTCCCAGCAACAGCCTGTCGCCGAAGTTAGGCGTCTTGACCTCCAGGACACGACAGGGGCGACCCTCCTCGTTATCTAGATTGCATGCCCACAGCAAGTCGAGGTCATACTTATGTTGATTCTCACGATCTTCCTGCCTGTTTGGACCCTTCCTGGGCGTCGTTACCTGCAGGGATGTGAAGCTGAGCCTGCCAAACGCACTCAAGGCCACTAGCGACCCTTTCATCGCCGGAGTGCCCGAAGACACGTTCACGAGTATCGTGTCTCCACCGTTTTCCTTGCTGATCTCTATGAGCTTTTGCTCAAACTCTGAGATGTACACGTCGAAATCATACACATTGGCTGTACTTGACTCCACCAACTCTATCGTGGGCACATCTCTCCCATAGCGCTCTGATAGCAGCTCAATGACCTTGGTGTAGCGCTGATCCTGCTCCTGCTGTTGAGCCATCTTGGGCGAGAGGAACAGCACCACGCGCTCGGGCATATAGTGGCGGACAATGTGCAGCATGGGCCCATCGCCAAGCTGCGTAAGTGGATCGGCCGTACCGATAGGTGAGAAAAGTACGCTCATGTTAGTTATCCAGCTCCTCGAATCTTGCCCGACACTTGCCCATCGGGTACATCTTGTCTTGAACCTTGCCCATCTTTAAGGTATGGGGCGAGACGCCGAGCGCCCCGTCGCGCCAATGGCGATGGTCTTCCTTGGCCTTTTTGAGTTCTGGTCTGAAATTTGCTTGCTGTACCTCAGCTATAAGCGCAGCATGGCGCTGTTTATCCAACTTTGTCGGGAACTGATCAAATAGAATGTGAGAGACCTCATCGACGCGCCTTCCCTCATCCACGAAAAGGGCGTTCTCGATGGTCTTGGTGTTGAAGTCAATGCCACCGCCAAGGTAGCAGACAGGGTCTTGGGCGGAGCCACTGCCACCCGTGTCACCGCTTTTGGCATACTCCTTATGCGTGTTGCAGTAACCCGTGTCACCCACTGCCCTGTTACGACAGCGCATGCCTGCGAAGGGACCGCCTTGTGCCACATACCTACATGTCCCATCAGACGAGGCGTCCTTCTTTGCCGAGGTTGTCCCGCCATCGATATCGAAATGTCTCAAGAAGCACTTTTTATAGAGCTCGTAGGAGAACAGCAGGGCCTTTGGCAAGCCATCTCTGTCTAGGCGCAGATCGTCAAAGTACTGGCAAATGCGCTCATCGACGGTCAGCGTGGTCCTGATCGTCGTACCCGGTCGCAGGCACTCCCGATAGATAGGAAGCTCATTGCCCTGATAGTAAGCTTCCTCGTCCGAGGTCTTCCTAAGCTTCTTCTTATGTCGACCATCATCCCTCTTGGAAAACTTGTCATACTTCTTGGCGAGCACAAGGTCATCCACAGAGAGCGGATCGGAGTCTGACACGGACAGATACCGGAGGACATCGTTTACGGCGCTGTCCCCACCTCTGTCAAGTTGCCCCACCCAGAAAGCCTTCCGTTGGATGCCTCCATCTGCCCTCTGTCGGTCTTTTAGGACCCTTTCCCTGCTGTAGAGCCGCTCATAGGCCTGCCGGTCACGTGCGATGAGACTGATGAGGATGGCGGTGCGCAGCATCCCCTTGATGCTCGACCCCGGAACATAGGGACAGCCATGGGCGTCCTTGACGAAGCGCCAGATGCCAAAGTGCTGGTACGAGCCACGTTGTACCAGTACGGGCAGAGAGTCAAGTTGATAGAGCACTGCCTTCCGGATAGTACCGGCAAGCACTTTGTTCTTACCCAGGTAATCCTGCAGCCCCGAATACGAGTCCTCTTTTAGGAACTCGCAATATGAGTTCAACTGCTCCGGGTTGAGCTTGACAACAAAGGCAGGAGCGTCAAGGATCGACACCTTTCCCCTCTCGAGAAAGTAGTCTTTCTTCCCATACTTCCCGCCATCCCCGATGTGCACGAGCCCCTCGACCGTAAGCGTGAGCTTGTACCTCTTGCTTGGCATCCGTATCAAACCTCCATCCACATCGCGCGGGCATAGCGAAAGACGGAATGGGCGCCAGGGGTCGCGTTCACGTCAAACACATCGCCTGCAAACGTATGGGCAAACACCGATCCGGCAGCGAACAGGTAGAGGTCTCGCTTCTTCTGCGGTGTCGCGTGATGGGTTATCGACTGCACGAAGCCGCCCCTACGAACGAGCTTGTAGTGGGAGCCTGCGAGCAGCGCATCGCTGAGCTCGGCCTCAGTAGGGGTAGCCGTGGAGAGCAGAAGGTGCCTCGGGCTGCTCGCTGCCTTTGTGGGCGAGAGCCCCTTGAGGTTTAGTGGTTCGATGGAGAACTCGAAGCGCCCAAACCCGCTCGATCGCTTGCCACCTATGCCAGAGTAGCCCAGCTGCAGGAGGAGGTCCTCCAGTCCGGCAAAGGTACCTCTCAGTACGACGTAGACTCCGGTGTCGGGTTTGAAGGAGAAGCTGCCCACATGGTAGGGTTCCGCATCCTTCGAGTGCTCACGCGTAAGGTTCACCTTGGTCTGCACGTCCGAGACGCCCACATCAAATCGATCGTTTTCCTCCACAGGGTCCAAACTACCCGCAAGATAATCCCCCAACCTGTCCGCCGGGATGTAGTCGAGCTTCTTGGCTGCTTTGCGTGCCCGGGAGTCACTGGCCTCTGGCCGCTTTGCCGGCCTCACCATGGGCTTTGGGAGGTACAGCACGTCTCTCACGTAGGGAAAGGCATCGCTGAGCGCCAAGTCACCGCGTCGCGCCGCAGCGAGCAGTTCATGGGCACATCCCAGCCTGAGGGCCTCCAGGTAGAGCGCACTGAAGAGCGTGGCGGCATCGAAGGTGTAGCCACTGCCAGAGAGCCTGCCCTCCCCAAAGTGCACGGGTCCCAAGAAGGACAGCTTGACGATTCTCTCGCCCATGGGGCTACCTCAACTCCGGGACACGCGTGCTCTTGTCCCCCGTCACGACTTCGGCACGAAGGTCTCCAAACGTCACGCGTCCGTTGCCGCGCGACCCTCCCCCTCCCAGGTAGTCGTTCTCGATGAGGCTGAGCCCAGCACGGATGTTGGCGAAGTCCTCCTCTATCTGCTCCGCATCCTCCACGTTGTAGATGATCTCCATCCCAAACTGGGCACCGCGCACCACACGCTCGATCTGACGAGGGTTCGCGATGGAGGTGAGGCGGTCTATGGTGTTCTCGAACTTGTTCTCGAAGATCTGAGGCAGCTCCTCCTTGTTCTTGAGGAAGCAGTCGGAGAACTGCAGGCGTGACATCTGCATCCCGGTGCCTGCGGCATCACTTTCCTTAGAACTCGAGCCAAACAGACGGAGCAACTCAAAGCAATCTCCCTCGAATCCCTTCGTACCCGCTGCGGGCACCGTACCCTTATCGCGGGCCAGAAGCGAGCGCATCTTCCCCTTGAGCGTGGAGCCCGGAATGATGGGCAGCCACGTGAGGGGATCACGCACCACAGGGGAGTCAATGGCACCGATAGCGCTGAACGAGTCGTCCCCGCCGATGTGCATGCCCGTCTTTATCTCGATGGTACCGGTGATCTTGATCTTGGTATAGGCCATGACTACTTGTCCTTCCCGCCATAGAACTTGAAATACGCGACCAGGCTCTCCGCATAACGGCAGTACAGCAAGAACTGCTCATAGGTCTTTATACGGCTCACGGCATCCATCAGGTGCGTCGAGTCAATAAACTGCTTCACAGTCGGCTCCCTGCCAGATTCGTAGGCCATCTTGACCTGCAGGTACTGTATGTCCGACTGATGCTTCTTGAAGTCGGATGGCTCGTTGATCTTGGTATAGATGTTCATGATGAGGCCGTAGATGCTGCGAAGCTTCGTTGTTGTCAGCTTTCCAAACCAATGATCGCGATTTCTCTCCGCCTCATTCTTTGCACTCCTGAAAATCTTCTCCGCAAAGCTGGCATAGTTCGTTTCGTCCAGCTTGTTGCCGTTTGCGAAGCTCAGCGATACGACAGTACCGTCCTGTGACATCTCTATCCCTTCTCCCTGATGCTGTACACATACCATTCGAGCGCCGTGACGAGGGCCGCTCGCTCACGCACATCGGTAGCCCAGGCGTAGAGCCGCATGCTCGACTCGTCTGCGCCATCTCCCTCGTCCTCGAAGCTCCTCGCCAAGAGATACGCCAAGCGCGGCAGAGAGACCTGGTCCCGTGCGTCGCAAAGGAGGGCGATGAGCCTGTAGATGAGCGCCTTTCCCTTCTCGTTTTTGTCAAATAGCTCGCGTATCTCACCAAGCTTGGGGGCCACTGCGCTCTCGAAATCGTCCCAGCCAAACACCGCCTGGTCGGACCATAGGGCGACGGCATCCTTGGTCACCTCACCACCAGTCTTATGCTTCTTAGCGGCGTCCTCAAGCTCGCCGGTCTTTGCGGCCATGCTTGCGATGGGGTATTTCTCGTCGAACATGCCGATGCCGGCGCTTATCGTGATAGAATCGTTTCCCGTGAAGGCAAGAAACTCCCTGCGGATATCCCTGGCAGCATGGATGATATCGTTCCAGTTTCCTATCAGAAAAAGGTCATCCCCACCCGAGTAGATGATTTGTGCCTGATAGCACCCCTCCTCAAGGATCCCGTTGATACGATACTTGAAGAAGTAGGAGAGTGCCCTGCTTAGCGTTGACGTGCGGCTGATAGACGCTTTCTCGACTGGAATGCCGCTCGCAAACACCGTGCCGAGGTTGTCAATGTCGGCACGAAGCACCCCCAGCCGCTTGATGCCGTAATCCTCCTCAAGCGTAGATCCCTGTCCCGCGTAGGCAGAGATGCCGACCTCACCCGTGTCAACCGTGTAGTCCCCCATCCAGAGGTGCGTTGACAGCTTGATGCCCATGTCCCAGCTGTTCTTTGTGTAGATGCGTGCGAACACGGGCCTGGTGGCAAGGTACTCGTCCCTTGAGTACATCTCAAGCCGTCTGTCAAAGGGAAGCGCAAGCCCAACGCGTCCGGGTGAGACGGCACCCTCGCCCCTGGGAGCTTCGACGACCACGAACACATCCTTATGGATAAGGCTTGCTGAGATCTTACCGAGAGAGGCGCAGAGCGGGCAGAGGTCATTCTCGTCGATGTCGGCGTCCGACCGATGGCATTCCTTGCACTCCCTGCCATGGTCGTACTCCCCGGCACTGCCAAAGTTGAGCTCCTTGATGGTACGCGCGTCATAGCGCGAGGCCTTGGCAGCCGAGAGGCCCTCTGAGAGCTCCTGGTACAACTTGGGATAGCGCTGCTTGTCCTCACCCTTGTTCGCGAGGTCGTGGGCGCTGCACTCAACCAAGGAGGTCGCCAGGTACAGGTCGATCCCATAGTGCTCGATGAGCCATTCGCGAAGCTCGTCGCAAAACGTTCCGAAGATGGTCTTCGTTTGTCGTGTGTTGGGAAGCAGAAGGTAGGCGTGTCCGCCACCGGTGTAGAGAAGGTTCGCGCGACTCAGCTCCAAGCGCTCAAGCAGCTCGTCCGACACGTGCTCCAACATGAGCTCCAGGTACAAGCTGCGTGCCCTGAGTTGCTTGAGGGCACCTGCCCCGCTGATGTTATAGATGAAGCTCTGGATACCACTCATATCCCATGAGCACAGCAGGAACATGGGCTCCTCGTAGAACCGGGGCGACCTCTGCCTGTCGAAGAGGGCCTCCCGATAGTTTGAGATCCCATGATCAGAGAGGTACTCGTAGATGCACACAGCGATGGCGGCCGTCGTCTTCGCGTGGTCGAAGAGGGACACGTCGACGAGTTCCGTGAGGTTGGTGGACGAGGGGACCTTATCTGTCGTTGCCTCGAGTAAGTTCAGAAGAGAGTTGAGATCGGACTGGCGAAGCCTCATCCCCGCCAGGCCCTTGTGAATGCGCTCTCGGATCGTGTTGTAGTCCTCATGCTCAATGGTGGCATCGCTATGGCGGCCGTTGATGATGTTGAAGATCTTGCGCAGCTTGACATCTCGGTCAAAGTGGGCAGCCTGTTCGTCGCCCTCGTTCTTCCTGTCCATGCCTGCCGAGATGTTGTCGGCAAAGTACGTGACGAAGGCCAGCGAGTCATCATCGAGGCGGGATGCGGAGCTCATCTCCTTGGCATGGTGGTACCTGATCTGCTCGACAATCTTTTGGCCACACGTCCCCTCAAAGTCAGCATTCTGCGCGGCAAGTTCCTCTATGAAGTCGGCACCGAGCTTGGAGTGCGTCCCTTTCGCGGAGCTTCCGCGATACACGACCTTGCCGATGTCATGCAGAAGCGCACCAAACGTCAGCGCCAGCTTATCCTCTGTCAAAGCGACCCCCTCTCAAGCGACCAACAGAAACGCCCAGTCCACGCCTCACGTACATCGGACGCCTCCCATCCCCATCGACGTCTTGATTCCGATCCCGGCATATTCGCCAAACTTCAGGAGCATCCTCACGAGACCGATCATGGGCTGCGGGCCGTGGCATTTCAGGACAACAGAACCGACAAAGGCCGGTATCTTGTGGTCTTTCGTAACGTGGGGAAAGTACTGTGAGTGCAGCTTGTACGACACGATCCTCGCACACCGCTCCATATAGAGCATCGTCTCCTCGTCTACCTCCTTGTCGCCCTCGTAGAGCTGGTTGTAACGCATCAGGAGGTTCTGCAGGATGAGGCGAACGCTGGGCATGAAGACGTAGGAGCCAGCACTTTTGAAGGACGTGGGCGTGAGAAAGCTGAGTGAGCTCCTGCCCGTGTCGCCATCCCGTATCAGGTCAGTCAGGCACGTGAGCTCTATGACCTCGACTGTGCTCCTGCGTACCTCAAGCGTGGAGCCGATCCCCCTGACCTTGATGCTCCGTACGTCCTGCATGGGCCTAATGACCTGCTCCGCCGCCTCATCGGTCAACGCGTGTATGCGCCATATGAGCTCGTGGCTACCCTTGTCCACGTAGCAGTACTGGCTATACGGATTGAACGGCTGGCGGTGCAGCCATTCGACATAGGACGTATCGAGCCGCTCCATGAGCACGCCCTGGAGGTAGGGACCGATGGTACTCATTTGGGCGGGGGCGACCCCCTTCCCCTCAGGTATGTCTGACACGATGCTGATCGTGGTCAGATGCTGCATGCACATCACCGTCCGCTCAAGGCCTGGCAAATGCGCAGGATGCCAACGCCATGCCAGGCCATTTTGATCTGAGTAGGCTCAGTTTTCTGTAATCTGTAATGGTTGGTCATTACCTTATTATTTGCTTATGCTATACCTCTTTGTACCTTAACGCAAATCGAGCTTAAAAGTTTCCGTGAGCGGTAGGGATGGGGACGACAGCGGTGATACTGGTAGAGTGCGCCAGGCAGCTGACGGAATTGCCCAATGAGAGGTACTACGTCCATCGAGACGTCCCCGGGCAACGCCATCCGCATG
>ERZ772917.1737-NODE-1737-length-11918-cov-6.588553_pt1 | contig 11918 bp, 14 predicted proteins | sample MGYA00511187_ERZ772917 | MGnify/ENA primary metagenome ERZ772917 (study PRJEB29015, sample SAMEA2737925) | human oral metagenome | biome: human oral; feature: human-associated habitat; material: dental | place: China | collected 2012 ... | reverse complement strand
TTCGGATGAGGTAGACGGTGACACCGTCTACCTCATCCGAAAATGTCTATCTCGACGGGACGCGGGCGGGACCGCGACCAGTTCGTGATAAATAGGGCCTGTCGCGGCCCTGTTTTGCGACAAATAGGACTTGCATTGGAGCGGGGGGGGGTAATCTTCGAGGCACCCCTCCCTTTTTGTGCCGCAAAGGAGTCTGCTGTGTCTCAGCCTGCGCAACCCTACGGGGGTCAGCAGCCACAAGTAGTTTATGTTCCGGCTCCTCAACCGAAGAAGCCCCTATGGAAAAGGTGGTGGTTCATCACCCTCGCGGTTTTTCTGGCTATTGGCGTCATCGGCTCGATATCGGGCGGAGGCAACAAGGGGACCACCGCCAGGACCTCCACGGCGCCCAGCGGCGACGGGGGAGCGGCCGCCCAGGGGAGCCAGGCTCCCGCGGGCCAGGCGGCTCCCGCGGCCGACTCCGGCGACTCGGGCGACCCCTCGTCGACCACCACCTACAACGGCATTCAGGATGGAGACGTGGCGGTCAACGCCGGTGAGTCCATCACCGCCAAGGGGGTCACCATCACCTCCGCCCCGCTGGTGGCGGGAGACTCGACGCTCGGTCCCACTGCGTGCACCAGCGTCACTATGCAGAACTCCTCTGGAAAAGAGGTCGACTTCAACACCTTCGAGTTCAAGCTCCTGGCGCCTTCCGGCACCATTACCGATGCCACTATCTTTGGCAGCGACAATCTCCTGTCGTCGGGCAAGCTTATTGACGGCGGCAGCACGAGCGGAGACGTCTGCTTCGAGGCCGATGTGGCCGCCGGCGGGCAGTTCGTCGTCATCTACGAGCCGCTGAGCTTCTTCTCCAACCACCGCGAGGCGTGGGTCAACAACCTCTGACTCGCCACTCGGACGGGGCCGGGGCGCACAGGCGCGGCTCGGCGACGCCCAGCCGCGGACCTGAGAGCCGGTCAAGAGGGTGTTGCACATTCGAGCACGACTCGCACCGGACGAAACCGCGGAATCATGCGGAATCGCTGCGCTGGCGGCCGCGGACGAGACGCTCCCATGTGCGCAGACCCCCCTCTGCGCACATGGGAGCACGTCAGCGAATCTGGCCGTACGTCGAGAACTGGCGGAATCCCGGCGAAAAGCGGCGTCAGCTTCGCCAAGGGCCCGCTCTCCCATGTGCAGCTCCGGCCGGCTCGGCGCTCGTGGGCCCGGCGGAGCCGGCCTCCGAGGGTGCGGAGGTCGTGCGGTCGGCCGTCGGGCGCTGCCGGCGCCGCGTGTGAGGCTCGTATCATGGCGCAGACCGGCGGCGTGTGGAAGAGTGTGCCACCGGCCCGGCGTCCCGCCGCGGCCCGGCTGGTGCCCCGGCTCCGGCGCGCGTCCGAGGACGACCCCGCGCCGTCGAGCCCCGAACGCCGGCACCTCAACGCACCGACGCGCACGCCCCGGCCGCCCCGCGTCCGACGTGTGCCCGGTCCCGAACGACAGGACTTCCGTGCCCACCACGCGCACTTCTTCCCGCTCCGGTCGCCGCTCCAAGGCGGCCGCGCCCGCCACCAGGCCCGCCGCGCCCGCCGCCGTGCCCGCGACCTTCGCCTCGCTCGGCGTCGACGCTGACCTCGTGGCCGACCTGGACGCCCGCGGCTTCTCCGCCCCCTTCCCCATCCAGGCCGCGACCTTGCCCGACACCCTCACCGGGCGCGACGTGCTCGGCCGCGGGCGCACCGGGTCCGGCAAGACCCTCGCCTTCGCCCTGCCGCTCGTCCAGCGCCTCGCCGAGGAGGACATGGCCCGTGCCGGCCACCCCATCGGCCTGGTCCTGGCCCCCACCCGCGAGCTCGCCCTCCAGATCGCCGAGACCATCAGGCCCCTGGCCGACGCGCTCGAGCTGAGCGTGACCACCGTCTTCGGCGGCGTGTCCCAGAGGCCCCAGGAGAAGGCCCTCGCCGGGGGCGTCGACATTGTCGTCGCCTGCCCCGGGCGTCTGCTCGACCTCATGGGGCAGGGCGTCGTCAGCCTCGACGACGTGTCCGTCACGGTCCTCGACGAGGCCGACCACATGGCCGACCTCGGCTTCCTGCCCGGCGTGCGCCGCATTATGCGCGCCACCCCGGCCCGCGGCCAGCGCCTGCTGTTCTCCGCCACCCTGGACGGCGGCGTCGACCGGATCGTGGACGAGTTCCTCCACGACCCGCTCCAGCACGCCGTCGACCCCTCGACCTCGCCGGTGGACGCCATGGACCACCGCGTGTGGATGGTGGCGGACAAGGCCGTCAAGGATAGCGTCGTGCGCCGCCTCGCCTCCGGCACCGGCCAGCGCATCCTGTTCACCCGCACCAAGCACCTGGCCCGGCGCCTGGCGCGCAAGCTCACCCGGGACGGCATCCCCGCCGTCGAGCTCCAGGGCAACATGAGCCAGAACGCGCGCGAGCGCGCCATGCGCGCTTTCTCCACCGGCCAGGCCCACGTCATGGTCGCCACCGACATCGCCGCCCGCGGCATCGACATCTCCGGCGTCGAGCTGGTCGTCCACGTCGACCCGCCCGCCGAGCACAAGGCCTACCTGCACCGCTCCGGGCGCACCGCCCGGGCCGGCGCCGCCGGCGTCGTCGTCACCCTCGTGCTGCCCGAGCAGAAGGAGGACGTCCGGGCCCTGCTCAGGAAGGCCGGCATCCGGGCCGGCATCGAGCGCATCCGGCCCGACGACGACGCCGTGACCGCTCTGGTCGGCCAGGTCGCCCCGGTCGTCGCCGCCGAGGACATGCCCGAGGGCGTCGCCGTCAAGGGCGGCGGTGCAGGGCGGGCGTCGGCCGAGCAGGCGGGGCGCGGCTCCGGGCGAGGTGCCCGACGGTACGGGCGCGGCCCCTCCGGCGGACGCAGGGGGCGGCAGAGCGGCCGGCAGACGGGTCGGCGCGATGACCGGCGGAGTGACCGGCAGGGCGGACAGCGCGGAGGCCGGCGCGCGGGAGACGGCGGGCGAGGGCGCGGCCGCAGGACCGCGTCCAGAGCCGCCTAGACGGTGCCTGCCGGCCGCCTGATTCTGCCGGCATGACGGGGCGGCTGGAGCGGCCGTGAAGGGCTCCCGTGGCGCGCCGTCGTCTACTGGCTGCGGACCGCGCCGTCCTCAGGCGGGTCAACAGGCTGATCGACGCCGTGCTCCGCGACCCCTGTGAGGGAGTCGGGAAGCCCGAGCAGCTCAGGTACGGTGCTCCCGGAGCCTGGTCCCGGAGAGTCACCGAGGAGCACCGTCTCGTCTACCTCGTCGATGGCGATGACCTGATCATCCTCCAGGCGCGGTACCACTACTGAGCCGGCCCCGCTACTGGACCTGTGCGGCGGTGCGCCGGCGGTCGGGGCTCACGGGGCGCGTCCGGCGGAGCCGTCGCGGGGCGCCCGCACCTGCCTGCCGGGGTCGCCGCGCCTGCGGCGGGCACGGCGGCCTCAGCGGGAGCGCCTGATGGTCTCGACCTCGCGGGTCGCCGCCTCGGCGACCAGCCCCAGGAAGTCCCGACGCTGCTGCGGGGTGTCCTTCTCGCCCTCCATGCCGCCCATGACGAGGCACTGGGTGACGCGCACCCCGCAGTAGCCCAGGACCGCGCGCCCGACGCGGGACACCGACCCTCCTGGCGCCAGCCGGGTCCACAGGCGCGGACCGTGGGAGGTCGTGATGATGGTGCCCGTGCGACCGTCGAGCAGCCGCTCGGGCATCAGCTTGCCGGTCCGGTACCGGTAGGCGATGCCGGGCGTGAGGACCCGGTCGAACCAGCCCTTGAGAAGGGAGGGCTCGGCCGACCACCAGGTGGGGAAGGCCAGGGCCAGGTGGTCGCAGGCGACGAGCTCGTTCTGCGAGTGGGTGATGAAGGGGTCCTCCGGCATGCGCTTCCGGTAGCCCCCGCGCAGGACCGGGTCGAAGTCGGTGGTCGCCAGGTCCAGGAAGGTGACGGTGGCGCCGGCCTGCTGGGCGGCGTCGGCGTACGCGCGAGCCAGCGCGTGGGAGTAGCTCTGCGGGTCGGGGTGCCCGGCGACGACGAGGAAGCGGGGCCGGCGGGCGGTGGGTCGCGACGTCGTGGTACTCACGACTGACCAGCGTAGGGAAGGGCGAGGGGGACGGCATCCGGGTTTTCCCTGAGCGAGGCGGAGCTATCTCAAAATGTGAAGGACTCTTGACACAAATGTCAAGGAAACCATACATTCCTGTGCATGGTCTCCTCCTCCGATCCCGCCTCCCCGGGCGTCGGCACTGCCGCTCCCGCCCTTCCCGACGCCGCTGCCCCCGCGGCCTCCGTCGCCCCCGACTCCGCGGCGGTTCCCGACGCCGCTGCCCCCGTCGTCGGCACCCCCTGGTCCCGCCTGGCCCTGGCCATGGGGGTCCGGCCCGCTCTCGTCATCGCCTTCGGCGCCGCGCTCTGGGCGATGGGGCGGCCCCTGCTGTGGATGAACGTCCTCATCATCGTGATCGACGTCGTCACCCTCGCCCTGGTCCACGGCCTTCTGCGCGCCGAGGGGCGCGGGCTGACCGACCTGCTGAGCTTCCGGGGCGCCGACGTCGGCTGGGGCCTGCTGTGCGGGCTCATCAGCCTGGTCGCCTGGATGCCCGCTTTCTTCATCGGCAACCTCGTCGCCTACCAGGGGGCGCCGCCCGCGTCGTCGTACCCTCCGGTGCCCCTGTGGATCGGGGTGCTCAGCGTCACGATCATGCCGGTGACCATCGGGCTCGCCGAGGAGGCCCTCTACCGCGGCTACCTCCAGCCCCGCCTCCAGGGGCGCATCGGGCTGGTCGGGGCCGTGCTCGCGGCCTCCGTCGTCTTCGGCCTCCAGCACATCGGCTTCGCCCTTCCCGACGCCCAGGCCATGGTCGCCAACGTGGTGCGGACCTTCCTGGCCGGGCTCGTGTTCGCCGGGCTGCTCACATGGCGCAGGCGGGTGGCGCCGCTGGCCGTCGGGCACTGGCTGATGGACCTGCTCGGACTGGGGCTTCCCATGCTGATCTGGTCGCTGCAGTAAGGGTGGTGGAGCCTGTGAGGCCTCGGAACATGGAGCCCGCGACCCGCCGCTACCTCGTGCGCTTGTCCGTGGCGATGGCGGCCTACTGCGCGCTGCTCGCGGTCGCCCTGCTCATCGGGCGGGCCGCGGCCCCGCCGTGGCGGATGCTCGGCGCCGCCGTCGTGCTGCCCGCCGTCGTGCTGCTCGTGCGCGCGATCATGCTGCACTGGCGGGACGTGGACGAGCTCGCCCGCAGCCTCGTGGTGGAGTCCCTCGCCATCGGTTTCGCCGTCGGGACCCCGATCATTCTGGTGATCGGGCTCTTCCAGGCCTTCGGCCTGGCCGACCTGTCCTTCATGTGGGCCTACGCGATCCTCATGGCCGGCTGGCTGCTCGGGGCGTTCCTGGCCCGGCGGCGCTACTTCTGACCCGCGGGCGGCCTGCCATGTGGAACCGTGTGCGGAGCCTGCGCCGGGAGCGGCGCTGGACCCAGGCGGAGCTCGGCGAGGCGCTGGGGGTGTCGCGGCAGACGATCATCGCCATTGAGAACGGCAATTACGACCCGTCGCTGCGGCTGGCCTTCGCGATCGCCGAGGTGTTCGGGCTGCGGGTCGATGAGGTCTTCAGCCCCGACGGCGATAATCCCGACGACGGCGGTGCGATGGCGGACTGAGTCGCTGAGTCGCTGCCCGTCGGCTGGTCTGCTTGCCGACTGGTCCTCCCGGTGGTTCGGTCGGGACAGCCGGCCTCCTGGGAGTCGACCGGCGCCTGGCTCGCGGGCCTGTTCGGCGTGGCCTCGACGACGGGCATCGACTGGATCCGCTGGATCTTCTCCGTCATCGCCGCGATGATCCTCATCAACGTCTTCATCGCCATGAGGCGCAGGTGAGCGTGCCGGCCGCCGGCGTGACGACCGTCCTCCGTCCCGTCGGCGAGCCCGCAGGCGGAGGACGTGGTGCCGACGGCGCCCGCATCAGCCGCACCATCGCCCACCGCCGCATCGTCGTCGCCGAGTGCGCGGCCGGCGAGTGCGCGGCCGGCGAGTGCGCGGCCGGCGAGTGCGCGGCCGACCCCGGCGCCGGGGTCCTCGTCGCCGAGCCGGCGTCCCTGTCTGGGTGAGCGAGATCCTCCGGCAGTCTCTCTGAGCTCATCGCATGATCGTCGTCGCACAAGTGTGAGGGAGGCGACTATCATGTGCTCGCCCCGCCCCTTCCCGTAGATGAGGACCACATGACTACCTCCATGCAACCCAATGCCCTCATGACCGAATGAGGACAGTGAGATCGCATGATCAGGACGAAGCTGCTCACAAGCCGCCTCGGTGATGTTGGGCTGAGATCCTGCCAGCAGGATGGGGAGACAGTTGGTGAGTTTGTCCCCGGTCTCGGCGGAGAATGGTGGACGCTGCTGTGCGACTCCGGGCGCAAGCGGTTCACGGAGGAGGTGAGCACTCTGCGCAGCACCTGCTCGGGCAACGAGTGGCCGCTGCTCGTAGCAGACCTGTCGAGACTCCTGGAGGATGCCGAGGGCGGCCTCCTCGTCTTTGACACCATCAACACCCGCGGCGAGGTCTGCCGACCGCGTGGACTCAAAAGTTGTGAGGACGACAAGACCCGCCTGGACGTCCAGGAGGTGCTCGAGCTGCGCATCGAACGCACCTTCAACCTCGACGAGAGGCGCAGGCACCTGCGCCTCTACTACAGCGAGCCCAATGACCGACCAGAGATGCTGCTCCACCTGCACCTGGCGCACAAGGCGGGTAGTGCTGACGGTCTGGCAGAGCAGGACTGCCAGATTATTGAGGCACAGCGGAGGTTCAACACCTGGTGGCCCGGAAGACCCGACGGCGCCGAGCGCATGAGACCACTGTGATCATCGGCCCAGCGCTTGGCCTCAGGCACCAGAGCCTCTAACATGTCGTTGACGACATATTACTACGCAGTGATGAAGGAGGATTGATATGGATCTCTACGAACTCCTCGGCGAGGACAAGAACGCCCCTGAGCACAAATTGGCGCGCGCCCTGCGCGACGCCGACGATCAGTTTTTCAAGGACCTCGTCGCAACTCGCAAGAGCCAGGGGCTCACACAGAAGCAGATGGCGCAACGGATGGACACCACCCAGGCCGCCGTCTCCCGCTTCGAGTCGGGCCGCACCGATCCTCACCTGTCTACCCTGCGCTCCTACGCCATGGCGCTGGGCGTCGTCGTCCGTCACGAGGTCGTCAGTCAGGCCGCACGCCCCACTTGGGAGAGCATGCCTGGTCAACAGACCACTTGGGACTCTGCAGAGCGCGCCGCGCGCCTGGCCGGCAGTAGGCCATCGCAGACCAAGAGCCTGGCATGACCAAGCCTCCCGCCCCCAGCAGCCTCGTCAGCAGGACCGCTCTCATCGGCGGCCTGGAGGTCTTCCGCGTCGTCTGCCAGCCCACCGACGCTGATGACACTCCATTGCGGTGGGCCATCGGCTCCATGCAGGTGCGCTTAGCCGGTCCTGGCGGGGCTGACGGTCCAGCCCTCCTCGGACTGTTCGGAGATCTCTTCACCATCCAAGATGGGCAGCTCGTCGGAGCCACTGCCCGGATCATGTTCGCACCGGACACCAAGGCGCCCGACACCACGATATGGGGCGATGAGACTCCCGAGGGCCTCAATAAGATCACCGAGCACTTCGCCGGGTGGGCCACCCATATGCTGTGGGACACCGCATCCTCCGCGGCACGGACCGTCGTCGCCCTGTGCGGAACCACCGGCTCCATCGAGCTTCCCCACGACACACCGCCTCACGATCTCATTCTCGTGCAGACCGACGAGGACTAACACTGTCGACGCTGAGACCATAGGTGACGACTGGATTGACAGCACCAGCCCCGCCACGGGCGCAGTCAACGTAGACCAGGTGCCAGAGGCGGCAGCCTGACCTGACTTCGAGTGGGACGACGACAGAGCAACCGCGAGCGCGCAACGAGAGGTGGGGCAGGAACGCGGGTGGGTGCGACGCCCGCGGAAGGGGGCTCCGGAACCTGTCTGAAGGGTGGGACGGTGATGTATCCTGAGGTCAAACTCAAGGACGAGGATAGGGACAAAAGGAGGGGGGAAATCGGTATGACAGGCTCAGAACGGCGGTATCTCAAGACTCATCCATGGCTCACTTTCAAATTCGACATGAGTGGGATACGGGCAGACACATGGATCCTCCTAGGTGAGGCGACGTCGAAGTGCGAGCACCTGGCCCGGTCCGTCATGCCACCGGCCTTCGCCCAGGAGCTCAACAAGATCTACGTGGAGCGCGGCGCCCTGGGGACGACCGCGATCGAGGGCAACACCCTGACCGAGCGGGAGGTGCGCGAGATCATGGAGGGGCGTGATCGCGTCCCGCCCTCCCGGGCCTACCAGAAGCAGGAGATCGAGAACGTCATCTCCTTGTTCAACGACGTCGTTAACGAGTGCGTGACGACTGACTCGGCGCCGTTCAGCGCCCGGAGGCTCAAGGACTTCCACGCCACGCTACTCAAGGGGCAGCCCCTCAAGGAGGGCGTCGTGCCCGGCGAGTTCCGCACGCACTCCGTGACTGTCGGCTCCTACGCGGGCGCCCCCGCGGAGGACTGCGAGTACCTGGTCGACTACCTGTGCCAGTGGCTGAATGATGAGCTCGCTGCGGCCCAGGCGGACAAGACGGTCATGCGCACACCCCGCATCTTCGTCCTGGCAGTGCTCGCCCACCTCTACCTGGCATGGATACACCCCTTCGGGGACGGCAACGGCCGTATGGCCCGACTCCTGGAGTTCGACCTCCTGCTACGCGCAGGAGTGCCGCTTCCGGCAGCCCATCTTCTGTCGGACCACTACAACAAGACCAGGGACATGTACTACGCAGTCCTGGCCGAGGCCAGCCGGCGGCCGCCCCACTACCAGGCGGAGAAAGTCATCCGGTACGCCATCGAGGGTCTCGTCGACGGGCTGCGAGAGCAGATCGGCAGGGTGACGGCGCTCCACGAGAGCGTCATGTGGCAGTCCTATGTCACTGACGCCTTCCGCTCCATGCCGCAGACCAAGGCCCGGCTGCGTCAACGGGACGTGGCGCTCGCCCTCCCGCCGGGCAAGTGGACCACGCTCGGAGAGGTCCTGATCCTGACCCCCGAGGTCGCAGAGCAGTACCGCGGCCTGACCTCCAAGGCCGTCTCTCGTGACCTCAACGAGTTGGCAAAGTTGAACCTGGTCGAGCGCAAGCGCGGTCTTGGCGTCCGCCCGCTGTCCGAAATCATGACCAGTTTCCGCCCTCCCCGTGTCGAGTTCTGACTCAGCGCGTGGACGGGCATCTGCCTGACCGTGGGGCCCGCATCGTAGTGGCGCGGGCTCCACCCTGTGCGGATCGTCGTTTATCATGCCGGGTTCTATGGTGGGTGGGGTCAGGCGAAGGCGCGGACTCGAGTTACTCCTCGTTGCGCTTGGGGTGTGCCGCTGCGATGATCTGCGGACCCGCAGTGAGGACTGCTGCGATCCCGGCTGCCGCCGCGGGCATAGCCTGCCCAGCGGCCAGCAGTCCCGCTGTCAACAGGGTGAGAGCCCGCGGGAAGAAAGACACGCCCAGGCGGTGCCCACGAAGGCGCGGGCCTCAGCACGCGACGTCATCATGCGCTGGTCGATCTCAGCCCGCTGCCATTTCTCGGCCATGCTCAGGATCCGGTCCGCAGCACCGGGCAGCACCTCCTCGAAACCGGCGAAGTCCTGTGGATGAGGAAGCGGCCCTAGGTAGGCCTGCCGCTCTACAACGTGCCGGATTTCCGCGGGCGCTGTTTCTGGCTCATCACCTGGCTAATGGTCTTGCCAACTGCTGACCACGCTGCCGTCGTCACGTCGTTCTGAGGAGTCGTGCGCAGGCGCCTGTAGTTGGCTGCCGTCGGCTTCGCCCCCAGGCGAGCCCCCCGACGAGCCCCCGACGTCACTGCTGCTGACATCGTCGTCATCATTAGTGACCTCCCTACGCGTACTCATGATGGCATTATCCTAGGCGTCAGCCGCGCGCTGAGGGGAACACCTGGCTCGCCCGCAGTCAGGAGGAAGTGGCGGAGCCGAATCGCAGGGCCGTCACCGGCCTGCGCGGAGCCGTTCGCCCAGGGCCTCGCGGCGGCAGGACATCGCGGTCAGGGAGACTCCGAAGAGGGTGCTCATCGCGATGGTGTTCATGCCCCGGTCAACGCGGGCGCGGGCCTCGTCGGCAGGCGTGAGCGCGTTGCCGGCGAACTCGTTGGCGTAGATCTTCGGGGCCGTGCCCTGCCCGTGTCGGAGCGGGCGTCGACGAACATCATGCCCTCGGGCAGCGGCTCGTCGATGTGGCAGACCAGGTGCCCGAGCTCGTGGGCCACGGTGAAGCGTTGTCTGGGTCCGGGCTGGTCGTGGTTGACATAACCTTCGGCGTGCAGGTGGCTGATTTGTTTCCGACCCGCGGCGACGATGGCTGGGTCCCGGCCTCGTATGTGCCGGGTGCGCAGAAGGCCCCGGCCCAGGTTGGGGCCGGGGCCTCCGAGGGCGGTGCCGCGGTCGCCGCGGCGGGCTCTGCAGTGCCCCCTGTGGGGCTCGAACCCACGACCTTCGGATTAAAAGTCCGCAGCTCTAACCGACTGAGCTAAAGGGGCATGTCGTCGGGCGCGGGACGGTCCGCGTCGGGCGGCGCGATTCAGCATAGTCGCCGCCACCGCCGTCGGCGGCATGTCCCGGCCACTTGCCCCACCCGCACCTGTCCGGGCGGCCCGCATCTGGAGGCCCCGCTTCGCCTCGGTCCCCGCTTCTCCCGCGTCCGGCCGGGCGACCCCCGCGCCTGAGGCTCGTTCCAGCGCCAGTGGATCCCTGCCTCGCGCCCGGCCGGGCGGCCCGCACGCCCAGGCGGCTGACTCCGGGGTTGGGGGCGCTGGTGGTGGGGAAAAGTGATCATCCCACGCAGCTTTAAGGCGATCGGTGTCATCGGGTGCGAGGAGAAACGGCGTGATTCCGCGGTTTTGTGGTGCAGGTCGGGCGGTGCAGGGGACTAAAGGTGCGTGGGATGATCACTTTTCGGGACGTCGGCATCCGGCCGGCATCCGGCTGGTGCCCGTCAGGCGCCCTGTCGGACTCCGCGGACCGATCTCGATGCGGAATACGACCGATCTCGGCGAGGGGAGCCGCGCGAGGCCCCGGCGCAGCAGGCCCCGGCGCAGCAGGCTTCAGCGCGGCAAGCCCCGGCGCGGCTAGCGGCGTCCCGCGCCCGTGGGCCTGCCGTAGTCCCTCGGGCGCGGCAGGCAGCCGTCACGGCCGCCTTGACGGAATTATACATACATGTTTGTTTGTAGTCCGTGAGACGAACTGCCGCCGATGCCGCACTGACCCGCGAGGCCATCACCCGCGCCGCCCTGCACCGCTTCGCCCGCGACGGGTGGGAGGGCTGCTCGCTCGTCGACGTCGCCCGCGACGCCGGCGTCACACGCGGAGCGGTCTACCACCACTTCTCCGGCAAGCTCGATCTACTTACCGCCGTGCTCGCCGACCAGTGGGAGCTTCAGGCGCGGGACCTGCTCGCCCTGCTCGACACCGAGCAGCCGGCCGCCGACCGCCTGAAGGCCTTCCTCGCCGACTACCTGCGCCGCCTGTCGGAGGACCGCCCGTTCCGCGACCTCGCCGTCGTCTCGACCCTGGTCGCGCCCCGGGCAGTACCGCTCCGGCCCGCCCAGAGGACCAAGCACGAGGACATGCGCCCCTGGACCGAGCGCATCGACCGGGCCCTGGGCGAGTGCGGGACCGGGCTGCGCGCACCGCTGGGCACCAGCCGGTTCACGATCATGACTCTCATTCACGGCGCCGCGCTCGCTGCCGCCCTCTCTCCCGCGGAGCTGCCCGGGCCCGACGAGGCCCGTGCGGTCGCCGAATCCGTCGTCGGCGGGCTCATGCGCCCCGCCTGACCGGAG
>ERZ772917.1736-NODE-1736-length-11925-cov-11.368492_pt1 | contig 11925 bp, 10 predicted proteins | sample MGYA00511187_ERZ772917 | MGnify/ENA primary metagenome ERZ772917 (study PRJEB29015, sample SAMEA2737925) | human oral metagenome | biome: human oral; feature: human-associated habitat; material: dental | place: China | collected 2012 ... | reverse complement strand
TGCTGGCCGCGGCCGTGCGCCGGTCGGCGCTCACAGGCCGAGCACCCCGCGCAGGTCGGCCTTGATCAGCTCCAGGCGGTCGGCGGCGGTGCGGCGCGCCACCTCGACCGGGTCCTCGACGGCGACCGGCACGACGACCTCGCAGTAGCACTTGAGCTTCGGCTCCGTGCCCGAGGGGCGCACGACGACCCGGTCGTCGGCCGCCGTCTTGAAGATCAGGCCGTCGGCCGGCGGGAGCCGCCCGCCGTTGCCGTCCGAGGCCCCGTCCATCAGGTCGAAGACGTCGACCACGGGGGAGCCGGCGAGCGAGGCGGGCGCCCCGCCGGCGCGCAGGCGCTCCATGGCGGCGGAGATGAGGGAGGGGTCCTCGACGCGCAGGCTCAGGGGGCTGGTGGCGTGCAGGCCGTGCTCGCGCGCCAGCCGGTCGAGCAGGTCGGCGATCGAGCGGCCCTGCTGCTTGAGCACGCTGGCCAGTACCGCCAGGCGCACGGCCGCGGAGATGCCGTCCTTGTCGCGCACCGCGGCGGGGTCCACGCAGTAGCCCAGCGCCTCCTCGTAGCCGAAGACGAGCCCGGGCACCCTGCAGATCCACTTGAAGCCGGTCAGCGCATTGCGGTGCCCCAGCCCGTGGGCCTGCGCGATCTTGCGCAGCATGCGGGAGGAGACGATCGAGTTGGCCAGGATGCCGGTGCCCGTGAAGGCGGCGAGCTCGGCCGCCTGCTCGCCCAGGACCGCCCCGACCTCGTCGCCGGTGAGCCGGCGCCACCCGCCCGTGGCGTGCTCGTCCGGGATCGCCGCGCAGCAGCGGTCGGCGTCGGGGTCGTTGGCGATCACGAGGTCGGCGTCGACCTCGCGGGCCAGCGCGAGGGACATATCGAGGGTCCCGGGCTCCTCGGGGTTGGGGAGGTCGACGGTGGGGAAGTCGGGGTCCGCCTCGAGCTGCTCGGGCACGACGACGACGTCGAGGCCCACGCGGCTCAGCGCGTCGCGGCAGACCGGCCCGCCCACGCCGTGCAGGGCGGTCAGGACGATCCTCAGGGGCGCCACGGCGCGCATGCGCGCCGACGTCGCCGCGCGCTCGGTGTACTCCTCGACCATCTCGGCGCCGAGCGACTGCCAGCCGGAGCCGGGCATGGGCACGGCGGCCAGGGCGCCGACCGCGGCGATCCGCTCGGCGATCTCGGCGTCGTAGGGCGGGGCGATCTGCGCGCCCTGGCCCGGGCCGGAGATGGCGCGCCCGCCCAGGTAGACCTTGTAGCCGTTGTCCCGGGGCGGGTTGTGGGAGGCGGTGACCATGACCGCGGCGTCCGCTCCGAGGCGCCGCAGCGCGAAGGCCAGGACGGGGGTGGGGCAGGGGGAGTCGAACAGGAGGGCGCAGCCGCCCGCGCCGGTGACCACGGAGGCCGTGTCGCGGGCGAAGGCCTCGGAGCGGTGACGCGCGTCGTAGCCGACGACGACGGTGAAGCGGTCCCCGAGGGTCTCGCGCAGGTAGGCGGCCAGACCGGCGGCGGCGCGGATGACGACCGCGCGGTTCATCCGGTTGGGCCCGGCCCCCAGCCGTCCGCGCAGGCCGGCGGTGCCGAAGCGCAGGGGGTGCGAGAACGCGTCGGCGAGGGCCGCGGTGGCCTCGGCGTCGCCGCTTTCGTGGGCGGCCAGCAGCGCGGTGAGCTCCTCACGGGTGGCGGGGTCGGGGTCCTCGTTGATCCAGGCTGTCACGGCAGCGGTGTCGAGAGAGCGATCCGGAGGGGTCATGGCTGTGACGCTACCGTGAGCCGCCTGCCGCGGACCGGGACAATGACGGCCCTCACGAGTGGTGCCTAACACAGCGGCGCCGCCCGGCGCCGGCGAGGGGGCGCACCGCTTAGCCGTACCCTGGGCCCATGACCGATACCGCCCCTGCGGGCCTGTCAGACCAGCCGCTCGGCGGCCCCGTCCCCGGCCCGGTCGTGCTGCCCGACCCGGCCGGCGACCCGGGGGCGCTCGCCCTGGCCCTGGTGCGCGTGCCGAGCGTCTCCGGCGCCGAGGCCCCGCTGGCGGACGCCGTCCAGGCGGCCCTGGCGGCCCGGGATCACCTGGAGGTCCTGCGGCACGGCAACACCGTCGTCGCCCGCACCCGTCTGGGGCGCGCCGAGCGGGTCGTCGTCGCCGGGCACCTCGACACCGTCCCGGTCTCGCGGCGCACCGGCAACGTCCCGGGCCGCCTGGAGGAGCGCGACGGGCAGACGGTCGTGTGGGGCCGCGGCAGCGTCGACATGAAGGGCGGTGTCGCCGTCGGCCTGCACCTGGCCGCGACCCTGGCCGCCCCGCGCCGCGACGTCACCTGGGTCTTCTACGACAACGAGGAGGTTGCCGACGAGCTCAACGGGCTCGGCCGGGCGCTGGCGGCCCACCCCGACTGGTTCGAGGCGGACCTGGCGGTGCTCGGCGAGCCCACCGGTGCGAGCATCGAGGGCGGCTGCAACGGCACCCTGCGCCTCATCCTGGACGTGCCCGGGCTGGCCGCGCACTCGGGGCGCGCCTGGAGGGGCGTCAACGCGATCCACGCCGCCTCCACCCTCATCGAGCGGGTCAGGGCGGCCCCCCTGCGGACCGTGGATGTCGAGGGCCTGGCCTACCGGGAGTCCTTCAGCGTCGTCCGCATCGAGGGGGGCGCGGCGGCCAACACGATCCCCGACCGCTGCCGCGTCACGGTCAACTACCGCTTCGCCCCCGACCTGACGGCCGAGGCTGCCCTGGCCCGCGCCAGGCGCGTCCTGGCGGGACTCGGTGCCGACGGCGACGAGGCCGAGCCGGTCATCGACGCCGGCACCGGGCCGGTCGCCGTCGAGCTCGACGACCTGTGCCCGGCCGCCCGGCCCGGGCTCGACTCCCCGATGGCGCGCGAGCTCATTGCCCTGGTGCGCGAGCGCGGGGGAGGGGTCGGCCCCAAGTACGGGTGGACCGACGTCGCCCGCTTCTCCGCGGCCGGCGTCCCCGCCGTCAACCTCGGCCCGGGTGATCCGGTGCTGTGCCACACCGACGACGAGCACTGCCCCGTGGCCCAGATCGAGGCCGTCGCCGGCGCCCTGCGCGCGTGGCTGGCCTGACGGGCCCGCGGCGCCGCCCGGGGCCGCCCGGTCTCCGGCGGCGAGCCCCTGCCCCCGACGGCCGCGGTGGGGAAGTTTCCCGCGGCCTCAGCGAGCTGGTCGAATCCCCCTGCCCCCGGCGGCCGCGGTGGGGAATCATGCTCTCATGACACGCGAGACCTACCGCAAGGGGCCCGTGCTGCTGCGCGGGACCCAGATCCCCGCCCGCACCACCGACGCGCGTCTGCTGGACCGCCGTGGCGACACCGACTGGCTGCACTCCGACCCGTGGCGCGTCCTGCGCATCCAGTCCGAGTTCGTCGAGGGCTTCGGCGCCCTGGCCGAGCTGGGGCCGGCGATCAGCGTCTTCGGGTCGGCGCGCACCGCCGCCGCCGACCCCGCCTACGCGCTGGCCGAGCGGATCGGGGCGGGGCTGGCGAGCAGCGGCTACAGCGTCATCACCGGCGGAGGCCCGGGGATGATGGAGGCCGCCAACAAGGGCGCCCACGAGGCCGGCGGGGTCTCGGTGGGGCTCGGCATCGAGCTGCCCCTGGAGCAGGGGATGAACGACTACGTCGACCTGGGCATCAACTTCCGCTACTTCTTCGCCCGCAAGACGATGTTCCTGAAGTACTCCGACGGCTTCGTCGTCATGCCCGGGGGGATGGGCACGCTCGACGAGCTCTTCGAGGCCGTCACCCTCGTCCAGACCGGCAAGGTGTCGACCTTCCCGATCGTGCTGGTCGGCTCGGCCTACTGGAGAGGGCTGGTGGACTGGATCCGCGGCACCCTGGTCGAGACCGGCACGATCTCGCCCGGCGACGTCGATCTGCTCCCGGTGGTCGACACGGCGCAGGAGGCCGTCGACTACGTCGTCGACGGCGCGCGGCGGCTGCGGGCGGAGGAGGCCGTCCGGGGGCCGCGGGACCTGGGATGAGCCCGCCGGCGGAAGGCGTCGGCATAGTTGAGCATTCGTGGACTTAACCACGTTTTCCTGAGGCAAGACACCGCCTTGCCGTAGAATGACGTGGGCAGTGCGGTGATGAATCCGCGATACAGCACTGAAAGGGGAGCTCATGGCTGCCATGAAGCCCAGGACCGGCGACGGGCCTCTCGAGGTCGTCAAGGAAGGCCGCTCGATCATTATGCGCGTACCGCTGGAGGGCGGTGGCCGTCTGGTCGTCGAGATCACACCCGACGAGATCAAGGAGCTCCAGGAGGCGCTGGCCTCCGTGAGGTACTGATTCTCGGCCCGCGCTGCAGGCGGCACCGGCCGCGGTAGGGGCGGGGACCGGGTCCGATGGGCCCGGTCCTTGTGCTGTCTGCCCGCTCCTCCCCGACGCACTGCCTCAGGCCTGGCGTATGGCGACCAGCAGCCCGTCGCCCACCGGCAGGAGCGAGACGAGCACGCTGTCGTGGTTGCGCAGGGTCTTGCCGAGCTCGCGCGCGGCGACGGTCGTGGGGTCGCGGCGGGCGGGGTCGGCGACGTGGTCGTTCCACAGGGCGCGGGTGATGGCCAGGACGCCGCCCACGCGCAGCATGCGCAGCGCCGCCCCCGCCAGCTTGGCGGACTCCTCCGGATCGACGTCGAGGACGACCATGTCGTAGGAGCGGGCGGCCATGCGGGGCATGACGTCGGAGGCCCTGCCGCGGATGATCCGCGTGCGCGCCCCCGGGTAGCCGGCGGCCTCGAAGGTCCTGCGCGCCTCCCGCTGGAGCTCGGGCTCGATGTCGATGGTCGTCAGCACGCCGTCCGCCCCCATCCCGCCGAGCAGGCACAGGCCCGACACGCCGGTGCCGGTGCCGATCTCGGCCACGGACTTGGCGCCCGCGGCGGCGGCAAGCATGCTCAGGGCGGCGCCCGTCGCCGGGGAGACGGGCGCGATGCCGAGCTCGATGCCGCGCAGCCGGGCCTCCGCGGTCGGCTCGTCCTCATGAGGGAACTCCTCGGTGTAGGACCAGCTCAGGGTCTTGTCGGCGCTCACCGTTCCACCTTCCGTGCTGCGACTGGCGGTCGCGTAGGACCGGGTCTGCCCGTGCGGGGCCCGGGAGGGGACGGGCGCGGGCACCCTCATTGTTCCAGGTCGCGGGCCCATCGCCGACTATCGGCCCTGTCGATGCGCGCCGCCGGCGTGCCACGGCGCACGCCGTCCACCGTACCGACCGCCCGTGTCGCCTTCATCGTTCTTCCCTATACTGTCAGCGTGCTAGGCATCTCAGGTCCCGAGTTCCTCGTCATCGTCCTGGTGGCGGTCATTGTCGTGGGTCCGCAGCGCCTGCCCGAGTACGCTCGCAAGCTGACGCAGGCGGTGCGCCGTCTGAGGGTGTTCCTGGATGACGCCAAGGAGCAGATCGCCGAGGAGGTCGGCCCCGAGCTGGCGGACCTGAACCTGTCCGACCTCAACCCCCGCAACTACGACCCGCGCAAGATCGTGCGCGACGCCCTGGGCGAGGACCTCGACGCCATCCGCAGGGACCTGGCGAGCCCGTTCCAGTCGGCCGCCAGGACGGCCAGGGAGACGGCGGACGACATCGTCAGGACCGGCTCGACGAAGTCCCTGGCCCAGATGGTCGATGACAAGGCCGAGCAGACGCGCCGGGCTCGGGGGGAGGGCGCGGCGCAGGCCGACTCCGGTGAGCCCGCGGGCTCCAGGGACGGCGCCACGAGCGGGACCGGTGACGGGCGGGACGACGTCGAGCGGAGCGCTGTCGAGGCCGAGGGGCCGGTCCGGGCCGAGGGCGCTGAGGGCACTGAGGACGTTGTCGAGGCCGAGGGCGCTGAGGGCGCCGAGGGTGCCGAGGCCGCTGAGGGTGCTGCGGAGGCCGAGAATCCGGCTGAGGCTCCCGAGCCGTCCGCCGAGGACGGGGTCCGGGAGGCTGCGGCCGACGCCGCCGACGAGAGGTCCGACGCGCCGTCGTCGGGCGATGACGAGCCGGCCGATGCGCCCGAGGAGCCCGCTGCCGGTGCGCCACCCGGGGCCGCTGAGTCCCCTGAGCCCGACGCCCTGGAGCCGGTGCCCTCGAGCCTGGTCGAGGGGGGCGCGAGCGAGACGGCGCCCCGGTTCCGCCCGGTCTCGCCGCGCGAGATCGTGCGCGCGGCCAACACCGCCGCCCGCACCCGGGCCGAGGCCGCGAGCGCCGTCGTCGACGTGTGAGGGACTCGCGCTGTGGGTGCGAGCGGGACCGGCGGCGGGCTCAGGTGGCCACCTTCAGGCTCAGCCGCCGGCCGGCCAGCCCGCGGGAGCGGTGGGCGAGCCTGCGCGCCACATTCGCCAGCTCTAGGGCCGCGGGCGCGTCGGCCGCGGGCCTGCCGTCCTCGGAGATGGTGGCGGGCACGCCGCTGTCCGAGCCCTCCCGCAGGCGGATGTCCAGCGGCAGCCGGGCCAGGAGCGGCACCTCGTAGCCCAGGGTGCGGGTCAGCGAGTCGCTGACCGTCTTCCCCCCGCCGGAGCCGAAGATCTCCAGGCGCGAGCCGTCGGCCTGCGGCATGTAGGACATGTTCTCGATGACGCCGACGACCTTCTGCTTGGTCTGGGTGGCGATGAGCCCGGTGCGCTCGGCGACCTCGGCGGCCGCGGCCTGCGGCGTGGTGACCACCAGGATCTCCGCGTTGGGCAGCAGCTGGGCCACCGAGATCGTCACGTCCCCCGTGCCGGGCGGCAGATCGAGCAGGAGGACGTCCAGGTCGCCCCAGAAGACGTCGGAGAGGAACTGCTGGACGGCCCGGTGCAGCATGGGGCCGCGCCAGATGACCGGCTGCCTGGACTCCACGAACATCCCGATAGAGATGACCTTCACCCCGTGGGCCAGCGGCGGGACGATCATGCCGTCCAGCTGGGTGGGGACCCTGTCCACGCCGAGCATGCGGGGGATGGAGAAGCCGTAGATGTCGGCGTCGACGACGCCCACGTTCAGGCCCTGGGTCGCAATGGCCGCCGCGAGGTTGGCGGTCACCGAGGACTTGCCGACCCCGCCCTTGCCGGAGGTCACCGCGTACACGCGGGTGAGGCTGCCCGGCTGGGTGAAGGGGATGACCGGCTCGGCGGCGCCGCCGCGCAGCCGTGCGCGCAGCTCGGCCTTCTGCTCGTCGGTCATGACGCCCAGGCGCACCTGCACGTCGGTGACGCCCTCGACCTCACCGACCTCGCGACGCGCGTCCGCGGTGATCGTGTCCTTGAGCGGGCAGCCGGCCACGGTGAGCAGGACGCCGACGGTCACGGCGCCCGTCTCGCTGACCTCGATCGATTCGACCATGCCGAGATCGGTGATCGAACGGCGGAGCTCGGGGTCGATGACTCGGCCCAGAGCCTCACGAACTGCGTCTTCGGTAGGTGCGGACATGATGCCATCCTAGGTGGGACCGCGCACGAACCGTCGTGGCGCGCAGCACGTTGAGACGGTTTCCCCGTGTTCCAGGCGTGTGCGATGGTAGAGGCGTCGTAATCTGGACGGGCCGCCACCACGCGCGGATGTCGTTCCTCCTGCGAGTCGGAAAGAGAAGCGCATGACCTCGACTCAGCGCTCCACCAATCCATCATCTACTCTTCGCCGGGGCCGTATCGGCGGCCTCGACGGGCTGCGTGCCATCGCGGTAGCCCTTGTCCTCGTCTACCACCTCGTGCCCGGCGTCCTGCCCGGCGGGATGGTGGGAGTCGACGCCTTCTTCGTCATCTCCGGATTCCTCATCACCAGCCTCCTGGTCGTCGAGCGGCGGCGCACGGGGGCCATCGACCTGAGGCGCTTCTGGACCAGGCGCCTGCGCCGGATCGTGCCCGCCCTCGTGGTCGCGGTCGCCGCGGTCGTGGCCCTGGCCGCCTGCCTGGGGGGCGACGTCCTGGTGGCCGTGCGGCGTCAGGTCCTCAGCTCCGTCCTGCTGGTCTACAACTGGGTGGAGATCGCCGGCGGGTCGTCCTACTTCGACCAGACCCAGCCCCTCCTGCTGACCAATGTGTGGTCGCTGGCGGTGGAGGAGCAGTTCTACCTCGTGTGGCCGCTGGTCATCATCGCCTTCCTGTCGCGGGGCGCGTCGCGCAGACGGACCAGGCTCGGCGCCGTCCTCGCCCTGGGGCTCGCGGCGGTCTCGGCCGCCTGGGCCCTGCGCCTCATGCGGGACGGGGCGTCTCCCACGCGCGTCTACATGGGGACCGACACCCATGCCTTCGGTCTCATGATGGGCGCCGCGCTGGCCCTGTGGCACGGGCGCGCGACGGAGGGCCTGACCCTGAGCCCCCAGCCCGTGCGGCTGCGCCGGCTGCGCGGGGCGCTGGGGTGGGTGGGCCTGGCCGGCCTGCTCGTCCTGGCCCGCGTCGCCGACGAGGGGGCGACGGCGGCTCCCGGCGGCCTCGGGACCGAGCCCGCGCTCATCGCCGCCTCCGTGTGCACCCTCGCCGTCGTCCAGGCCCTCACCGGCGAGGTCGCCCTCGCCGCCGGGCCGGCGCGGTGGCTCCTGCGCCTGCTGGATGCCCAGCCGCTGCGGTGGGTGGGCTCCCGCTCCTACGGGCTCTACCTGTGGCACTGGCCCCTGGGGGTCCTGGCCTTCTACGCCATCCCGCCGACCATCAGCCCCTGGGTGACGGCCCTGGGGGTCCTGGGGCTGACGCTGTGGCTCACCGAGCTGTCCTACACCTATATCGAGACGCCCGTGCGGCGCCACGGCCTCGTCGGCTGGCTGCGGCGGTCCGTCCAGCTGCGCCCCCGCCAGCTCGTGCCGCTGGGAGGGGGGCTGACCGCCCTGGCCCTGCTCGTCGGCCTCGGCGTGTCCTCGCAGCCCAACCAGACCGCGGCGCAGCAGGCGATCGCGGCCGGCGGCGAGTACCTCACCGTCTCGTCCACGACCCCGCTCCCGACCTCCGACCCGGACGCGGAGACGGCCGAGCCCACCGCCGAGGAGAGCACGAGTCCCTTTACCGGGTCGGAGGTCACCGTCGTCGGCGACTCCGTGACGGTGGCGGCGGCTCCGAGCCTGGAGGCCAGCCTGCCGGGAGTCGCCGTCGACGCCGAGGTCTCGCGCTCCGTCTACGCCGCCCAGTCCGTGCTCGAGACAGCCGACGCCGCCGGGGCCAGGCCCTGCGTCGTCGTCTCCCTGGCGACCAACGGCCCCGTCGAGACGAGCCAGCTCGACTCGATCCTGGAGTACCTCGGATCCACTCGCAAGCTCGTCCTGGTGACCGGGTACGGCCCGGCGCGCACGACCTGGATCCCCGAGGCCGACGAGACCATCCGCGCCTTCGCCGCCGCCCACCCCGACCAGGTGGCGGTGGCGGACTGGGAGGCCGCCATCTCCGCCCACCCCGAGCTGCTCTACGACGACCAGATCCACCCCCTGCCGGAGGGAGGCGATCTCTACGCCCAGACGGTCGCGGACGCGGTCGCGAGCCTGAAGCGTCAGCCGTCGTCCTGAGCCTGGGACGGCGGCCTGCGCCCGTCGCCGCGCCCGTCGGGCTCCTCGGCCGGCTCCATCTCGCTGGCGATCTCCTCGCGGGTGCGCCGCTCCTCGGCGAGTATCTCGGAGAGCATGTCGCGCAGCTCGGAGCGCACGAAGTCGCGGGTGGCGACGTCGTTCATGGCCAGGCGCAGGGAGGCGATCTCCCGGGTGAGGAACTCGGTGTCCTCCAGGTTGCGCTGGGCGCGCTGGCGGTCCTGCTCGGCGGTGACGCGGTCGCGGTCGTCCTGGCGGTTCTGGGCCAGCAGGATCAGCGGCGCGGAGTAGGACGCCTGGGTCGAGAAGGCCAGGTTGAGCAGGATGAAGGGGTAGGGGTCCCAGGCGCCGGCGTTGATCCTCACCAGGAGGATGTTCGCCGCGATCCACGCCACCACGAACACCGTCATGTACAGGACGAACTTGGGCGAGCCCATGAATCGGGCCGTCGCCTCGGCGAAGCGCCCGAAGCCGTCGGAGCGGGAGGCGCGCGCCGGGCGGAGCCAGGGCAGCCACCGCGAGCGGGGTCGGGTCAGCGGCTGGTCGAGCTGGTCAGGCATTGGCGTTCCTCTCGATCATCTCGTCGGTGACGGCGTCGTCGGCCTCCCGCCAGTCGTCGGGCATGAGGTGGTCCAGGACGTCGTCGACGCTCACCGCGCCGAGCAGCCGCCCGGCCTCGTCCAGGATGGGCAGGGCGGTGAGGTTGTAGGTGGCCAGCAGCCGGGTCACCGTGCCGATCGAGTCGTCGGCGTGGATGGGGTCCAGGCCCTTGTCCAGGACCGAGCCGAGCAGGCGCTGCGGTCGCTCGCGCAGCGCGCGCTGGAAGTGGACCATGCCCAGGAACTGACCCGTCGGGGACTCCAGCGGGGGCCGGCACACGAAGGCAATCGCCGCGAGCGCCGGCGGGACCTCCGCCTTGCGCGCCTGCGCCAGGAAGGTGGCCACGTTGGCCTCCGGGGGCAGGATGATCGGCTCGGTCGTCATCAGGCCGCCGGCGGTGTACTCGTCGTACCGCATGAGGCGGCGCACGTCCTCGGCCTCCTCGGGCTGCATGAGCCCGAGCAGCTCGGCCGCCTTGGGCAGGGGCAGTTCGGAGACCAGGTCGGCGGCGTCGTCGGGCTGCATGGCGTCCAGGACGTCGGCGGCGCGGGCCGCCTCCAGGCCCGACAGCAGGGCGACGGCGTCGTCGGTGGACAGCTCCTCGACGGCGTCGGCCAGGCGCTCGTCGGACAGCTCGGCTGCCACCTCGATCTGGCGGGGCAGGGGCAGGTCCGACAGGACGTCGGCCAGGTCAGCGGGCTTGAGGTCCTCCATGGTGGCCAGCAGCGCGGTCGCCCCCTGCTGGTCGGCGCTGCTCGCCAGGCCCGTGACCTCCTCGGGGCGCACCATGAAGGTCTCGCCGCGGCGCAGGCCCAGGGGCCCGGAGGCGCCGCGCTGGACGAACAGCCGGGTCACCTTCCAGTCCATGCCGCGGTCGCGCTCGATGGCGACGTCGCGGACGGTGACGGGCCCGGTGCCGTCGCGCATGGTGACCACGCGGTCGAGCAGCTCGCCCACGACGAGCGTCTCGACGTGGCGCTGCTCGAAGCGGCGGATATTGACCAGCCCCGTGGTGATGACCGCCCCCGGCTCGATGGCGGTGACCCGCGACAGCGGCAGGAACACGCGGCGGCGGCCGGGCACCTCGATGACCAGGCCCACCGCCCGCGGCTCGCCGCGCATCTGGATGAGGGCCACGACGTCGTGGACCCTGCCCACCGGGTCCCCGAGGGGGTCGAAGACGGTCGTTCCTACGAGGCGGGCGACGAAGACCCGTGAGACGGTGCGCGTCCTGGTGCTCTCCACGAGCACAGACTATGCGCCCTGGGCGTGACGGACCGGTATCGGGCCCCCGAGCGGACGCGTGGCGTGGGACGATGGGGCCATGAGCCAGTTCTCCGCGCGACCCATGTTCTCGTCCCGGGGCGGCGGCATGCCCCGGGGCGAGGAGGTGGCCTCATTCGCCAGCTACGCCGAGGCCCAGCACGCCGTCGACTCCCTGTCCGACGAGGGCTTCCCCGTCCAGTGCCTCACCATTATCGGTACCGACCTGCGGCAGGTGGAACGAATCACCGGGCGCATGAGCTGGGGGCGCGCCGTGGCCGCCGGCGCCGGGTCGGGCCTGTGGATCGGCCTGTTCTTCGGCGCCATGATGTCCCTGGTCGGCTCCGAGGCGGTCGGCGGCGGCGTGAGCATGGTGACGGCGGTGCTCCTGGGCGTGGTGTGGGGGATCGTGTTCCAGGTGGGCTCCTACGCGCTCACCCGCGGTCGGCGCGACTTCACCTCGGTCAGCCAGGTCGTGGCCTCGCGCTACTCGATCATCGCCTCGGACCGGGCCGCCGAGGCGACGCTGGCCCTCGCCGACGTCCCCGGCAACCTCTCGCGGGGCGGCGACGCGGCCCG